>OGXH01003262.1_pt1 | contig 10572 bp, 9 predicted proteins | sample 1576241 | NCBI WGS metagenome assembly OGXH01 (sample SAMEA3541529, study PRJEB24748) | human gut metagenome | biome: human gut; feature: human-associated habitat; material: faeces | place: China | collected 2012
CAGAGCACCGCAACATTCACCGAATGTGCATATGTATAATCATCGTATGAGCGCACAAGATATTGCCGCAAACGGATGCGGAGCGTCCGGTGACATGGATTGCGGCGGAACGGCTCGCACGGGAGAACGGACGGATGGTGCGGCTGGTGGAGCTGCTGCGGGAACACCGCCCCGTACTTTCGTACCGGGTGAAGGAGGAAGCCGGGCTGCTGATACTGGTCGCCTATCACCGCCACGGAAGCTCGTCAGACTTCCTGCTGGAAACGGCGGAGGCGTATTTCCGGGAAAGGGACTGCGGAGGATTCCTGTTCCTCTGCCGGATGCAGGCAAGCATCAACGCCTACGACGAATACCCGCACCTGAACGTGCTCTGCAACCGTCTGGCGGGACTGCTGTTCCGCTTCCGCCGTGAACGGGCGTCCGAGTACCGCAAGGGCATACCGCCGATGTTCGGCAAGGCGGACTTGCAGGAGGTGGAAAAGTACCTGCCGCACCTGCGGGGCTGCTCGTTCCGGGAAGAAATCGCACTGGCTCTGCCCAAGGTGAAGAACGTGGAGGAACTGGCACGGGAATGCGCCATGTCGGTCAATACGCTGGGACGGCGTTTCAAGGAGGAGCTGAACACCACTCCGCACCGCTGGCTGACGGAACAGCGGAAGGCGCACGTGACCTCCCTGCTGGCGGACACGGACATGCCCCTTCAAGAGATTGCCGACGTGTGCGGCTTCGCCACTCCGAGCTACCTGTGGGACTTCTGCAAGAAGCACCTGAAGGCTACTCCTGCCGAAATCCGTGAAATCGCCCGGTGCGCCCGTACAGTTTAGCCTCCCTTTATCCAGCCCTGCCGTGAAAAACCGACCGTCCGGAGCCGATTGGCGGACAATCCGAATCCGGCGGTGAAGATTCAGAACGTCCGTTTCCCAGCCGTCCGCTAACTTTGCGCCCTTATAAACAACATGAAACAAGATTTATATGGAAGAATATTTTAACGGGCTGCTGAAGGAGGTGGATCAGCGCATGGCGACCACAGCCCCCGGCATGGACGGCAAGGAGGTGATAGGCGTCTGCCGTGAGATGGTCTCGTACCTGAAAGGCAAGAACCGGGAACTGAAGGAGTACGCCCTCGCCATCGCCGGGATGAAGACAACGAGCGCCGTGAACGCGCCGCACAGCAGGAACGCGGCGCCGATGATGATCAGGCGCGGCAGGATGTAGTCGATAAAGCCGTCCGGATCGATGCAGTCGTCCTTCGTGCAGCCGCCGGGATAGAGCAGCTTGTTATCAAACAGGACGCGGTCCCGTCTGAGGCGGAAGACGGTGTAGAACAGGTAGAGCGCCACGGCGGGCAGCAGCACGATCATAACCCAGTCGAGAAGGTTGGTCAGCTGGGTCATGTCGAACGTAGTCGAGCCGGTCTGCGCAGCGTCCGCGGCATTGGCGGCGGTTTCAAGCAGGCGTGTGAGCATATGGGATCTCCTCCTATGTTTCGATACCATGATTATAGCAAGTCCGGCCGCGCAATGCAACTGCGATTCTCCGGGCGGGCCGAATGCATATTCGGGTTGCATATTCGTCCCCCGCGTGATATGATGAGAGAAGCCAAAAAACAAAAGGAGGTACATCATGAAAACAAGGATCCTTGCCGTGCTTCTGGCGCTGGCCGTCGTGCTGGCGCTGGCGCTCCCGGCGCTGGCGGCCGTGCCCGCCGACACCGTGCCGTATAACACCGGCACACGCCACGAGACCTGCACGGCCCTGAGCACACAGGCGGAGCAGTATTACACCGACGGCGCAGAAACGCTGCTGAAGCTGTCCGGCAGCACCTCGGACAGCTCGCTCGAGAGCATGGACAGTGCGCTTTACCGCGCGCTGCAGTCCCTGATGACGGATACCATGACCGATTCCGTCACCTATAAGTCCCTGCCGACCTACTGGGCACGCACGGACGCCTCGCAGGGCAAAGACGGCCTGCTCCTGTTCTACAGCGACACGACCGGCGGCCGCATGAGCCGCGAGCACGTCTGGCCGAAGAGCCGGGCAAGCTTCATGCAGCAGAATGGCGGCAGCGACCTGCACCACCTGCGCCCCGAGGATTCCGGCGTGAACTCCACGCGCAGCAACTATACCATGGGCAACGTGCTGGGTGTCTATCCCGACTGCACCACGAAGGCCTTTGACGGCAAGACCGTCCTGTGGTACAGCTCGAAGAACGACCGTGTCGAGGTCGCCGACAATGTCAAGGGCGACCTGGCACGCGTGCTGCTGTACGTCTACTGCCGCTGGGGCCAGCCGAATCTGTTTGAGAAGGTTTCGACGGACAATCTGCCGCCGTATGACAGCGACGACCGCGAGAACACCGGCATGCCCGTCATCGAGAGCCTCGACACCCTGCTCGAATGGATGCAGGAGGACCCCGTGGACACCTGGGAAATGAGCCGCAACGACTGTGTCCAGCAGGTGCAGGGCAACCGTAACGTCTTTATCGACTATCCGGAGTTTGCCTGGCTGCTGTTCGGCCGCGAGCTTCCCGCAGATTATGACACGCCCTCGGGCTACGCCCACGAGCACGGCAGCGATGTCGAAAACTTCACGCTCACGGCCGCCTCGTCCGACGAGACGCGCGGCACGGTCACCGTCCGCAGCCACACTGTCACGGCCTTCCCGGCCGAGGGCTACTGCGTGGGCGGCTACACCCTCACCCCGGCGGATGCCGCCGTTGTAAAGCAGAACGGCAACGTCTTCACCGTCAGCCGCATGACGAAGGACTGCACGCTGACCGTGCAGTTTGACCCGCGCACCCCGTCCACCGTGCACTTCTCCGTGCCGGAGGGCGTGACGGCCCCTGCCGACGCGGCGGGCTACACCGGAGACACGTTCACCTTCCCGCAGCCGTCCGGCACGCCGTCTGACACGGCGCACGACTACACATTCCTCGGCTGGGCCGCCGCCCCGCAGACGGACACGGACAGCCGCCCGGACTTCTCCGCCGCGGGCGCAGAGCAGATGTTCACGCAGGCGGAGCAGACGTATTACGCGCTCTACTATTATAAAGTCGATGATCCCGACGCCGTCGGCGACGAGTACCGCCGCGTGATGGTCGCTCCGGACGACTGGACGGGCAGCTACTGCATCGTCTCGTCGGACAAAGGCAAGATCATGACGAACACCCCCGGCTCAAAGCCGACGTATCTGGAGGCCGCCGACATCGAGATCGACAGCGGCAGCGTCCGCGACCCGGAGTGGGTCTACACGCTCACGGCCGCCGGAGACGGGACGTACTATGTGCGCGACGCGGCGGGCCTCTACCTCAGCTGCACCGGCAAGAAGAACGTCTCTCTGACGGAAACCCCGGATGACACCTGCCGCTGGACGCCGACGCTGAACGGCCTGCAGTCGGACAACGGCATGCTGCAGTACAATGCCAGTTCGCCGCGCTTCACGACCTACACGAGCAGTCAGAGCGCGGCTCATCTCTACGCGCCCGCCGCGGGCTCGAAGACGTGGTACACGACTCTCGGCGGCTCGGAGCCGACGCCGCACGAGCACACCTGGGGCGTCTGGGAGATAGTCGAAGCGGCGACCTGCTTTCATGACGGGCTTGAAGCAAGAAGCTGCACGGGCTGTGACGCTGTGGAAAGCCGCGTGATCCCGGCCAACTCCGATAACTGCCCGTCCAGAGCCTTCACGGACCGTCCGGACCGGGGCTGGTACCACGAGAGCGTGGACTATGTCCTCGAGACCGGCCTCATGAACGGCATGGGCAAGGGGAAGTTTGAGCCGGACACCACCCTCAACCGCGCCATGGTCGCCACGGTCCTCTACCGCCTCTCCGGCGACAAGGTCAGCGCGACGAACGCCTTCCCGGACGTTCCGGCGAACGAGTGGTACGGCGAGGCCGTGGCATGGGCCCAGCAGAAGGGGATCGTCACGGGCTTCGAGGACGGCACATTCCGCCCGATGGAGGAGATCAGCCGTCAGGACATGGCGCTCATGCTGCAGCGCTATGCGAAGACCGTCAAGGGAACAGACACGACCCCGACGGGCGACCTCAGCCGCTGGCCGGATGCAGGTCTGGTCGGCTCGTGGGCTGTTGACGCGCTGCGCTGGTGCGTCGGCGCGGGCATCATCAACGGCAAGGACGGCGGCCTCCAGCCGACCGGCAATGCCACCCGCGCAGAGTTCGCGACCATCCTCATGCGCTACGCGAAGCTGTAACAGGACAAAGCACAAGGGCAGGCCAAGTCCGCATTCACGTAAGGACAAAAGGTGCTCAAAAGAATACGGCATAGCTTACGATCATGTAGGCTATGCCGTTTCTTTTTGCTCTTGTTGTGAGATATCGACTACGCCGATAAAGTTCCACCATATGACCAAGGTCTGCTTTTTTGACCGTCAATCCTTTCGCTTATTATACCACGCAGATATAATACCTATGTTAAGCAAGAGGTTTTTGGGACGATTGGAACACCGAAAGACTGGCTTTTACGACCCGGCTGACAAAATGGATCATTTCCTCTTTGCTGTACTTGTCATAGCCCTCCACAACGACATGCATCAAACCGTTTGACAGATGGGTATACATCATTTCAAGCTCTGTTTCGCTGGCATTGGGCAGTTCTTTCCGCCAGTAAGCAATGCTGTCCTCCTTGGCCAAGGCGATCATCCGCATCAGGACGGTCGAGCTTGTGTTGCCCAGGATCAGCACCCGGCAGGCCTCCTGATTCTGATCGACCATATCATAAATGGCCTCGATCAGCGCCGTCACATCAAAGGAATTGACATAGCGAAGGGATTTCTCAAATGCATCGATGAGTTCATTCTCAATGCTCTCCATCAGGGCAAAGCAATCGCTGTAATGGGCATAGAAGGTGGCACGGTTAAGCTGCGCCAGCGCGCAGACCTCCTTCACCGTAATCCTACTGACTGGCTTTTCCTTCAGCAGCTCCAAAAAGGACTGCTTGAGCACCATTTGCGTATAACGTTTTCTTGCATCCAGCTTCTCCATTTTGCGCTCCTCACAAAAAGTTTACAAAATTCTGCAACACTCCGGCACGACGTGTTGCTTTTCTTTCAATTGCAGGGCAAATGCCGATTGTTTCTGATCTGCCTCTCCAGTATACTATACTTGTGAAAGATAATCAACACCTGTATGATTATCTTGAGAGGAGGTCTTTTGAATGTATGATAAATATCTTGTTACAGGCGCTACCGGCTTCCTCGGCAGAGCTGTTGTAGAAGCACTGGCACGCCGCGGCACACGAGTGCATGCGCTTGTGCTGCAGAATGACCCCTATATCAATTTGCTCCCCAAGGAAGTCCATACCGTCATCGGTGATGTGTGCGCAAAAAACTCGCTGGCAGACTTCTTTGCGGATGCCGACAGCCGTACCTGTGTGATTCACTGCGCCGGTATCGTCTCCGTCGCGTCCAGACCCGGTCCGAGGCTCTATCAGGTCAATGTAGGTGGGACAAGGCAGCTCCTGCAGCAATGCATGGCGCATAAAGTGGGCAAGCTGGTCTATGTCAGCTCCGTTCATGCCATCCCGGAGCAGCCAAAGGGCTGCCCCATTACAGAAAACTGTGAATTCTCGCCGGGGCTTGTGGACGGTGATTACGCCAAGAGCAAGGCCGCTGCCACTGAGCTGGTCTACGACGCGGCGGCGTGCGGGTTGAACGCCAGCATTGTATTCCCCTCCGGCATCATCGGGCCGGACGATTTACAGGGAGGGAGCTTCACCTCAATGGCAAGATCCTTTCTTGCCGGGAAGCTGCCTTTCGCCGTTCGCGGCGGATATGACTTTGTGGATGTGCGGGATGTGGCAAATGGCATTCTCGCCTGTTCCGAAAGCGGAGAGCCCGGTAAAGGCTACATTTTGTCCGGCCACTATGTCACGATCCGCAGAATGCTGCAGATCATCGGGGCGGCGGCAAAACGGCGGTATCGGCCCATCTGCTTGCCTCTGGGTCTTGCAAGGCTGGCCGCTCCGTACTACGAGCGCCGGAGCTTGAAGGATCGAAAGCCATTGTTTTTCACCCCATATTCCATTTCCGTTCTTGCCTCAAACGGCTGCTTCAGCCATGCGGCTGCATCGAAGTGCTTTGCATATCAGCCGCGCCCGCTGGAGCAGACCCTGCGGGATATGGCCGCATGGCTCATTGCACAGAAGGAAGCGGGCAAGGCGCTGCCTCATCTCATCCGGCGCACCACGATCAGCGGCGCCCGCTGCTGAGCTGCTCTGTGTTTCGGCCTTCTGCAGCACATCCGGGTTATTTCTCCGGGTGTGCTGCTTTTTATCGCTCCGCTTGTCCTCTTGCTTTTCTTCCGAGATTCGTATATACTGAAATTGTGTTGTACTTTTTTATCGGTACGGAGGGACGGCGCGGCAGGGCAAGCGTCTGACAGGCTGCCCTGCATCCTGAACGCCTGCAAAGGAAAGGGAACGTTATGACCTGTGACGAGGTTTTTTACCGCCAATATCTAAGCGGCGACGACGCAGGGCTGGAGGCCCTGATGAAAAAATACGGCGACCCCCTGACCCTGTATATTGACGGCTATCTGCACGACGTTCACGAGGCGGAGGAACTGATGCTGGACGTTTTCGCCTATCTGTTCACCAAGAAGCCGAAGATACGGGACGGCGGCTTCAAGGCGTATCTCTATAAGGCCGCGCGCCACACGGCGCTGCGCCGCAAGAGCAGGCGAAAGCCCTTGTTCAGCCTCGACGCGCTGACCAACGAACCGGACGGGCGGATGCTGGCGGAGGAGGTTATCCGGACGGCGGAGCGAAACCGCGTCCTGCATTTCTGCATGGGTGAAATGAACCCGGACTACCGGGAGGTTTTATATCTCACCTATTTTGAAGATATGAGCTACGCGCAGGCGGCGGAGGTCACGGGGAAAACGATAAAGCAGATCACCAACATGGTGTATCGCGGAAAAGAGAGCCTGCGAAGGCTCTTAGAACGGGAGGGAATCACAAATGCGGAGTCATGAGGAGCGCGTCGCGGAGACAAAGCGGCGCATCGCCAAAATGGAACGGGAGAAACGGCTGCGGCGCAATAAGATTACCATGGCTTCCGCTGTGGCGGCGTGTCTTGTGCTGCTCATTGGCGCGTCCCTCGCCATGCCCGGCATTGCCGCAAGCATCCGGACCGGCGACTACTCCGGCTTTGAAACGGCGGCCAGCATGTATGGCGGCGGCGCTCTCGGATATATCGTCATCGGGCTTTTGGCGTTTCTTCTCGGTGTGTGCGTGACCGTTCTGTGCTTCCGGCTGCATCAGATGAACCGGGAGGACGATCAGAACAACGAAAGCGAGGGAATTCATGGAGCTGATTGAGAACCTGCTGCAGCTGCTGGTCACGTTCGCCGGCGCACTGCTTTCGGGCCTATCCTACCGCAGAAGCCGCAGGCAGGCGTATTTTCTGCTGCTTTGCTTCTACGGCTGCTTTGCCCTCGGCGCGCTCTACTGGACGCTGTACCTGCTGCTGTTCGACACCACACCCCGGGTCTTTTATGTGTCGGAGTTCGGCTGGGTGGCAAGCCTTATCTTCCTGCGGATCTTGCAGGCCACGCTGGCAGGAACAGAGGAGCGCTGCTTCCGCTGCCGCAGAGCATGGCTTGCGCCTGCGTTCGGCGTGCCGCTGCTGGCGTTCTACTGCACCTTCGGGGACATTCTCTCCAACCTGCTCTGGTGCGGCATGATGATATGGCTCTCCTTCTGCTCCATTCGCGGACTGGTCTGCGCCAACGGGCAGACGGGCGCGGCGCGGAATATGCGGTGGTTTCACATCGGCGTGTTGTGCTTTGCCGGTTCGGAATATCTGCTCTGGACGGCGGGCTGCTTCTGGCCGGATACCTCTCCTGCAAGCCCCACCTTCTGGTTCGATATGCTGCTGACGCTTGCCATTTTCGGGCTGCTGCCCGCCGCGAGAAAGGCGGTGGAAGCATGACCTATATTGAAAATATCTTCCTCTGCATGGTATCCCCGCTGCTGGTAGCTGCTTTGTGCATGGGAAGGCGGCAGCTCCGCTTCTTCCTGTTCTGCATTGCCGGGATGGGGGTGTGCCTGCTTTCGGCCTATATCAACACCTTCCTCGCGGCGGTATGTCAGGCGGACGCCCTTGCCGCCACGGCGGAGATCGCGCCGGTGGTGGAGGAAATCATGAAGCTGCTGCCGCTGGTATTCTATCTTCTGGTATTCGAGCCGGAGGGGGATAAAATCAAGGCTGCCGCCATCACGATTGCCCTTGCCTTCGCCACCTTTGAAAATGTCTGCTATCTCATCCAGAACGGAGCGGACCGCTTCTCCTTCATCTTCTTCCGCGGTTTCGGAACAGGAGCCATGCATGTGCTGTGCGGCGGCATCGTCGGCGAAGGGCTGGCGTATGCCTGGCAGCGGACGTGGCTGAAGATCGCTGGCACCTGCGGTCTGCTGGGCGCGGCCATCACCTTTCACGCCACCTACAACCTGCTGATCGTCTACGGCGGCGCGGCGCCGTACGTCGCTTACGTCCTGCCGGTGCTGCTGATGGCGGCGGGAAAGCTGTCTGCCCTCCGCCTTACGCGGAGAGAATAACCAAAGCCTTCCACTTGAGAGCTGCTTTTGAGCGGCTCTCAATTTTTTTGAAAATCTTTATATTTGGGGTGAGAGTTTTTCCGTTTTTCTGTACCTATATCAGTGAAGGGACTTTTACGTCACCACGTTCGAGCCATGAAGAGAGGAGTGGGCCAGAGACATGTATGATACCGCAAGGCGGGTCGCGCTCGTCAAAAAGCGGAGGCACGAGTACGCCCGCCGGAAACAGCAGCGCGAGATCTGCGGACTGTCCGCCGCGTGTATGCTGCTGTTCGCGGCGCTGATGCAGACGGCGAGCACAGTCGTCGGGCCGGGGCAGAGCGCCGCACGAGGTGTGTTCGGTGCGATGCTGCTTAGGGAGGACGCGGGCGGCTATGTGCTGGTGGCCGTCGTCTCCTTTGCCGCAGCGGCGGCGATCACCGCGCTGTGCTTCCGGCTCAGAGGCAGGGAAAACCAGAAAAAAGACGGGACAGGTAAGCCAGACCCGCAGAAACAGGAGGGAAAAACGACATGAAAAAACGAATACTTAGCATCCTGCTGCTGTGCTGCATGGTGCTGACCATGCTGCCGACAGCGGCGTTTGCAGCGATGAGCGATTCGCTGGGCAACACACCCAAGGAAAATCAGGCGATTTTGGAGCAGCTCTCCGCCCTGACTGGCGGCAGCAGCGATCAGGTGCTTTCCATGCTGGACGCCTTGGGGCTGCTGGATGAAGATGGCAATTTCAAGGTGGATCAAACCATCACGCTGGACGGCCGGGTGTTGACACTGGCGGCTGTCATGGAGCTGCTGGAAAATCCCGCCACGGATCTCACCCGTATAGCCGACGTGGATGGGACTCCGGTGGCGCTGGGCGATTTGAAAACCATGATCCAAATCGAACAGGAGCTGCAGCGGATCAAGGACACCTATTTCTCCGGCAGGGAGTTTACCGGGGAAGCTCTGGAGAATCTCAATAGCCTGATGGAGCAGCTGGAGCTGCAGGGCATCAGTTTGCAGTATTCCGCCTTTGCCACAAAGCCTGAGGGCGTTGAGACGGTGGATATGAGCGGCATGATGAGCCAAACGCTGGAGGTTCTCGCAAACAACACCTGGAACTCCGGGACTTTTACTATATACCGCGGAAAACCGGTCGGCTTTTCCTACCGCATTCAAAAAGGCCAGCTCAGCAAGTATATCACCAATGTGGAGGTCTCGATAGACGGGGTGAGTGGGGTCGAGCAAAGCGACGGGTCCTACAAGCTGACCTATGACGCAGGCTCAACTTACAATTTAGGTGGTCGTAAAATCACTGTCAATGTTCAAACCAGAGGAGGGAACTCAGACTGGCTCGCGAATTCTTATTCCTATGGCGACCTGCTGGGGATGATCGAATTTTACGATGCGGAAAATCTGGTGTTCTATGACGGCGCCGGTTATGCCGACCACTGTCAGCTCAAGCTAAAAAAGACGGTTGACGCCCCCACAATACAAACATCAGTGAGCGCGCCGAACTATGAGGAAAGATACGAAAGTACAGAAACAATACAGGGGGATATGTATATTCCTTTGCTGGCAAATGAATACAATATCGGCGAAGGTGCCAACAATCAGGATTTCGTTGCGCTAAGCGATACCATCAGAATTTTGGAGGGTGCCCGCAACTCGGTGCTTCCCGTCGACTCCGACCCATTTTATCAGCCATACAAAATCGATGCCAGCATCGAGTTTAACTGGAGTACCGATGTAGAGACCTATAATGGCTTTGCGCCGTATGGCTATAATAGTGACACACAACCCCATGCCCCGTTCTATCTGACGGAGTACATGTTCAATGGAACATCTCTGGAGCTCAGCGGCGACAAAACGAGAGCGCTGAACTGTACGATTAACAAGGGCGAAACGGTCAACATCTCCCTGCAGTCTACCACGCAAAACAGAGGGAAACAGCAGTACTGGCTGCCCTTCCGACTGTATATGAAAAGTGTACAGGGCGAAATCCAAAATTCCTGGG
>OGXH01003269.1_pt1 | contig 10557 bp, 9 predicted proteins | sample 1576241 | NCBI WGS metagenome assembly OGXH01 (sample SAMEA3541529, study PRJEB24748) | human gut metagenome | biome: human gut; feature: human-associated habitat; material: faeces | place: China | collected 2012
CATCGCCCCAGTTGATACCCGTAATTGCAGTAAGCATAATAAATGACCTCTTTATCCTTTTTTCAAAAGACAGCCTTTTCCGTGCACCTTGCCCGGGATACGCTACCTTGGGTAAAACGCACCGGTTTGCTGCCCTTGCGGCACGCACCAATGCTATTATAGTATAGCACAGTCTGCCGCGCAAAAAAAGGGGGAATGCACCTTTTTGCGGCGGATTCCCCCTATAAAATCCCGTCCTCAGCTGCGCTCCCCGGTCAGGTCGGTGCGGCGGGTCACCTTGTGGATGGTGCCGTCCGGTTCCTGAATGGACGTGCGCTCCAGCTGGCTGCGCAGGCTGGCTTTGATGTCGGCCAGATACTCCTGCCGCAGTGCCTGCTGCTCGGCTTTTTCGGCCTCGGTCAGGCCGGTGGTCTTGCTCTTTTTGGCCAGCGCATTGATGCGGGCGATCTTTTCTTCTGTCATGGGGGGAACCTCCTGTATTTCATCGTAAAATATGCTATAATGTAGGCAAGACCATTATAGCAAAGGATGATACCAATGGCAACACAACGCAACTATGCCCAGCAGATGGACGCCGTGCTGGCGGGCCTTGGCGGTACCCGCCCGCGCCTTTTGCTCCACGCCTGCTGCGGCCCCTGTTCCAGTGCCGTGCTGGAACAGCTGTGCCGGTATTTTGAAATCACGGTGCTGTACTATAACCCCAACACATGGCCGGCGGCAGAGTACTACCGCCGGGGCGAGGAGCTGCAAAAGTTTGTAGCAGCCGCCCACCCGCTGGGGGTGACCGTGGTGGAGGACACTTACGACCCGCAGCAGTTCTACACCGCCGTAGCCGGGCTGGAAAAAGAGCCGGAGCGCGGCAGCCGCTGCACCGTCTGCTACCGGCTGCGGATGCGCCGCGCGGCGCAATACGCGCGGGACAACGGCTTTGACTGGTTCACCACCACCCTGTCCATCAGCCCCCACAAGGACGCTGCCCGCATCAACGCCATCGGGCAGGAATTGGAGGCAGAGTTCGGGGTAAAGCATCTGCCCTCGGACTTCAAAAAGCACAACGGCTACCTGCGCAGCCTGCAGCTTTCGGAGCAGTACGGCCTGTACCGGCAGGACTACTGCGGCTGCGAGTTCAGCGCCAAAGCAAGAGGCATTGAGGGGTGACGCAAAACAATTTAAAATGCGCTGCGCGTTCGCTTTGCGCATCATCAGCGGAATCATTATTTATAATTTCGGGGTTCAGGAAAGTCTGCGGACTTTCCTGAACCCCATTTTCACAGAAAGGGTTATAGGGAGGCGGCACATCATTCCTCCGGCAGTTTTGCCACCAGCAGGGTAAAGACCACCAGCCCCACGCAGGGCACGATGTTGGAGGCCATACCGGCGGCAAGCCCCGCGCGCTCCGCCACGATGCCGATGACCCACGGCATCAGGATGGCACCGCTGGAGGCCACCGGCAGCATGATGCCCATGCTGGTCACACTGGTCATGCGGCCCGCGCTGGCCACGGCGGTGGGGTTCAGCCCGGACATGGAGACGGCAAAGGCAAACAGCAGCACAATGGCTGCGCCCTGCGTGTGCGCCATGACCAGCAGCACATAGAACACGGTGCACAGCACGCTCATGCCCACCATGGCCTTGCGGGGATTTTTTAAGGGGAACACAAAGGCGATGAGCAGCCGTCCCACCAGCGTAGCGCCCCACATCACAGTGACGGTGTAGGCCGCCAGCGTGCCCGCAATGATGCCGCTGCCCTTGAAGTAGGTCACCATCCAGCCGTTGACGCTCTGCTCGGCGGCGTTCTGGAAGAACAGCAGCCCGGTCAGCAGCCAGAAGCGGGCAGAGCGCAGAAAGCTCCAGTCGATGGCTTCTTTCTCTGCGCTGCTTTTACTCTTGCCGCCGCGCAGCGGGGTAAAGACGTACACCAGCCAGAGCACAAGGCCCACGGCTGCCAGCAGAAAGACGGCCAGCTCGGTGCTTACCCGGGCTGCCGCCGCAATGAGGAAGGGGCACAGCAGTGCGCCGCAGGCGTAGCAGCTGTGCATCAGGTTCATGCCCCGGGTGCGGTCGGCGGAGTGATCGCTGACCAGAATGGTACAGGTATTGATAACGCTGCCCTTGGCGATGCCCACCACAAAAAAGGCTACTGCCAGCAGCGCCACTGCGCCGGTCAGCCCCATGACGGCGTAGCCCGCCGCATAGCCGATGGTCAGCAGCAGCACACTGCGCTTCATGCCCAGCGCACTGGGCAGCATGCCCATCAGCAGCCCCGCCAGCAGGTTGCCGATGCTCATCAGGGAGAGCAGCGTACCGGTCATGCCGTAGGCAAAGCCATAGCGCTCCTGCAGCAGACTGACCACCACACCCGCGCTGATGGCGCAGATGCCGCTGAAGAAAAAGGTCGCAAAGCCCGCATTGCGCAGGCGCGTGTTCTGTTGTTCCATGGTGTTCCTCTCCTTGCGGAAATATCCTTTCTCTATTTAACCATTTTTTCGCATCTTTGCAACCGGATTTTCTTACAAAAAGCAGCAAAAAAACTGCCGCACAAAACGTGCAGCAGTTTTTTCTTTTATAATAAGTATTTCTCAGTCCAGATCTTCGGCTTCCAGCACCGCAACGCCTTCGTTTTCAAAGGTCTTGCGGAGGATATCAGCCAGACCCGGGTTGGGTGCCTTGTTGTGGATGCACAGGATGATCTTTCCGTTCAGGCTGGCAGCCTCCACACCCACGGATGCACCGTCCGGCGGTACCCAGACGCCAAAATCCGTGGTGTACTGTGCCAACTCCGGGGTGGCAGGCATGAGCGGATTGCCCAGATAGCTGAGCCAGAAATCCGAAATCGTGCCGCCGATGTACTCGCCCATCTGGAACACCCGCTGCTTGATGCGCAGGGGTGCCTTTTGCTGGTCCACCTTGTACACCCAGCCCATCTGCTCGGTCATGCGGCGGCGCTTGGACTGCGGCTGCAGATCCCGCTTGATATCTGCATCAATATCTCCCACAAAATCTGCAAGGCGGGTCTGGGCTTGCAGCTGAACCGTATGCCCGAAACTGCATACGCAGTTGTACAGCGCGTTCGGCACACCGGCCACATCGCGGGTATCGGAGGAGTAGGAATACTGGATCTTCTCCTTGCCCAGATACTCCCGCATGGCCATACACAGCAGACCCATCAGAGCGCTTACCGGCTTTGCGTTGTTCGCCAGCGCTTTTTCCACAAGGCTCTGCTTGCTCAGGCACACCCGGGTGCGGCGCAGCGCACCCTCGTAGGTCTGCACCACGTCCCGCTGGATGACATCGCTCCCGTACTCCACAGGCGGGTACTCTGCCAGCATGGCCTCCATATCATAGGGCGGGTCGCACACGATCTGCGGCACCGCAAAGGCCGTGCCGTAACGCAGGTTGCAGTACTGCTCCAGAATGCTGGTGAGCAGGGGCGATACTCCGTGGCCGTCCAGCAGGAAGTGATGCCAGTCAAAGTAGACGGTATCCCCTTCGCAGCTGACGCAGAACAGGTAGCCGTTCGTCTGTTCCGGGATATTGCGCATGGTGCTACCGGGGTACACAAGGCAGGGCTCCGTATTGGGCTCCAGCCACATCTCCCGCTTTTCCTGCACCAGACGCTGGGTATAATAGGGCGCACTTGCCAAGGCCGCTGTCAGTGCCCGCTGCAAAAGGGTGATATCCACCGCATCCCGCAGCGAGAACTGGTACCGGCACTGGATCTTTTCCCGACGGAAAAAGTACATGATTCCCTGAAAGTTATATTCCGTCGAGCGCTGCTGTGTTTCCATTGGTTTTTACCCCACGTTTGCTGCCAGATAATCCACCAGATCACCCATGGTGACAAAGTTGCGCAGCTCCTTTTCCGGGATGCGCAGGCCAAAGGTCTCCTCAAGATCTGCCACAATGGTCAGGATCTCCATAGAGGACAGATCCAGATCGTCCATCAGGACGCTGCTTTCGGTCACATCCTCCGGCGATACCTCTGCGACATCCTCCAGAATAGCCGTGATCTGAGAAATGATTTCTGCACGTTCCATCGTATTATGCTTCCTTTCTGTTGCGTTTTACTTGCGCACCAGCTTGCCTGCGCCGTTGCGGGGCAGCGGCGTTTCGCTGAATTCCACCATGCCAATGCGCTTGTACAGCGGGACGGTGCGGTTCATCTGGGCAATAAAGTCCCGCACCGTCTGCTGGTGCTCCTTTTCACAGTATACCACAACACCTATCTTTTTGCCCAGTTCTTTTACGATACATTCCTGCACGGCGGGACATTTTTCTAACATGCCCTCCAGCTCTTCGGGACTGACGTTCTCGCCGCTGTCCAGAATGATCAGATTCTTCTTGCGGCCGGTAATGTAGTAGTAGCCGTCCTCGTCCACCCGGGCAAGGTCGCCGGTGTGGAACCAGCCATCCTTGTCGATGACCGCAGCGGTGGCCTCGGGGTCCTTGTAGTAGCCCAGCATGATGCTGTCGCCCCGGATGCACAGCTCTCCGTCCGGCTCGAGCTTGTAATCCAGATAATCATTGCCCTGTCCCACAGCGCCGATGTGCTTTGCATCCTGCGCGTAGTTGATGATGCCATCGCCGCAGGTCTCGGTAGCGCCGTAGGTCTGCACCACGAACATCCCGTTAGTGGCCATATCCAGCATCACCTGCGGGTCAAACATCGCAGAGGAGCAGATGGGCACCCACAGCTCGCCCAAGCGCTCCTTGCGGCCGCGCATCACGTCCTTGTGCAGGGAGTTCATGATCACCGGCACCACCGCCATGACCTGACTGGGCATCCGCCGGATCTCCTTATAGAAATTGCGGATATCGCCGCTGATGTTCAGCGCCCAGCCCCCGTGTGCCCAAGAGAACAGGCAGATGAATGCACCCAGATGGAACATGGGCAGCACCGTGTACTGGCTGACCACAAGCTCCGGGTCGTGCTTATACTCCATCATGCGCTCACCGATCTGCACATGGGCGCGCATCACGCTGAAGAAGTTGCGCTCGCTCAGCATCACGCCCTTGCTGCGTCCGGTGGTGCCGGAGGTGAACATCAGGATCATCAGGTCATCGTGGCCGATGCAGCGGGGCATCTCTGCCACCGGCTCATAAGCGCGGAAGCCGTCCATGGGGCGCAGAATGCTGCCGTAGGCGGCCTGCAGCTGCTCTTTTGTGCCGTAGTCGTCGCCGTCGGTCAGGATGGCAGCGGGGTCCACCAGCCCCAGCTCGTAGGACAGCTCGTCCCAGCTCTTGTGCTGGTTGAGCAGTACCAGCACACCGCCCGCCAGAATGATGCCGAAGGTGTTCACGGCATATTCGTAGCTGTTTTTATTCAGCAGGCAGATCTTTTTGCCCTTGATATCCGGGATGGTGCTCTGGAAGTAGCTGACCGCACGGCGGATATCCCGCGCGTAGTCCTTATAATGGACTGCGGTCACCTCGTCCGTTTCCTTATCATAAAAGCGGAGCGCCACACGCTCCGAAAAACGCTGTTCCATATTCAGGGTGACCAGATCATACACGTTGTCCAATACCTTGATCATTGTATTTTCCTCCTGCGTTGTTATTTCATCCTGCGGCAGTGCGCTGTACTGTGCTCAGTATACAATATTTTCCAATGCAATGCAATACTTCTGCAACATTTAATTTCTCACTTTGACAACTTTCAATTGCGCATCTTGGGATACGCCCCGGCCAAATTCTACCTTTCGTTGCAATCCGCCGGTTTTCGTGCTACAATTTTTAGCGCAAAATACCAGTTCCGGTATGGTGCAGACTGCAAAACAAAATTGACAGTCTCTATAAAAAGCATTATACTAGCCATATATCATGGCAATGCTGTATAAAAACTGATCATTTGCGCCGTATCCGGCTTTTTCTCGAGGGGGTATTGGCCCGGCGCAGGGAAGGAATCTTTCATGGAAACAACCAAGCCCCGCACTATCAACTCCATCGGGATGTTTGATATGCTCAAGGGCGCTGGGATGCTGGCCATCGTGCTGGGACACACTGCGGAGCTTTACCCACTCCAGCTGGAGGGCGGCCTGTCGCTGACGGCCTTTGTCGGCTTTATCTACCGCGAAACGCTGATGGCGGCCTTTTTTATTGCCAGCGGCTACGGCTTCCGCAAGCGCTCCATCAGCAAGTGCATCCACCAGCAGCTCAAAAGCCTGCTCAAGCCCTTTTGCTACACTGCGGTGTTCACCACGGTGCTGCACTTCATCATTCATTATAAAACCTTTCACTATCTGCCCGGCTCCATGACTGAAAGCATCAAGGTGGCAGGCGGCTTTCTGCTGGGTCTGCCCCATACTGCCACCTACTTCGGGCAGGAGTTCTTTTCCTGCGGGCCCATGTGGTATCTGCTGGCGCTGCTGATGGGCTGGATCTTACTGGACGTTATCCTGAATATCTTCCCGGAGCGGTACATCCCTTGGGCGGTGGGCGGTGCCGCCCTGCTGGGCTGGGGTGCCAGCCTTGTATGGGAGCTGCCCTTCTGCCTGATCCAGGGCGCGGTGATCACGCCGTACCTGTACCTTGGCTACCTTGCCAAACGGCAGCATTGGCTGGATCAGCCTTTGTCCCGCCGGATGTCCTGCATCCTGTGGGCAGCCGTACTGCTGATCCCGGCAGCCGCCCTTGCCACCCGCCGCACCGACTGTGTATCCATGGCCGAGTGGTCGCTGGGCCCCATCAGCATCCTGCTGGACGGCCTTGCCGGTCTGCTGTTTATCCGGCTGTTTTTGCGCTGGAGCCAGCGCCGCAACCCGCTGGTGCGCTTTTTCGAGGCCATCGGCCGCCGTTCCCTGTACATCTTCTGCGTACATACGGTGGAGCTGATCGCCATTCCGTGGTATCTGTTCGCCGCCAAATACGCCGACCGCCCTGTTTTGGGCATCAGCCTGCAATACATCCTTTCGCTGGGCTCCATCTGGCTGATCTGTGCCCTGCTGCAGCGGCGGCGGGATCTGATCATCAAGTTGTTCCCCGCCCGGCGGCGCACCCCTCAGGTACATTACGCCCCGCGGCACTGATTTTTCTGAATGTTTTGGCTGCGGCGGTGCAGCTGTTATAGGATAAAGGAAGAGGAGGATCCCGTTATGAACCACGATGCCCCCATGACCCCTGCTGCCATGCAGGCTCACATTGCCGAGCTGGAGCAGCAGCTCAAGCTTTCGGACGAGGGTGTTTCCCAGCTGGCGCAGCGGTGTCTGGAGCTGGAGCAGCAGCTGCTGGCTTGCCAGACCGAGCTTGCCAAGCACAGCGCCGAGGCTGAGAATATCACCCTTACCCTGCCGCAGCTGTTCTACGACACCGGCAGCGGCTTTTCGCCCCGGGAATGCCTGACTGCCACCGAGGATGTCTACAACGAACTGACCCACGAGGTCTCGGTCACCTTTGTCCTGCCGGAGGACGCACGCGCCATCCGTCTGGACCCCGGCGAGTTGGCCTGCTGCATCACCGACCTTGCCATCTCGGACGAGCGCATCAGCTTCCAGTCGGTCAACGGCCTTCTGCTGCAGGAGGACAGCCTGCTGTTTTTGGACGTAGACCCCAACCTTTCGCTGCACTGCACCACCGGCTTTGGTGCCGGCATGAAGTTTGCGGTGAACTATCACTACTACCCGCTGGGACGTTTTCTGCACGAGCAGCCCGGCAAGTCTCTGCTGCGGGCGCTGAACGACCTGAAGCTTGAGAACGCCGCTGCCGCGCAGGAGGCAGAGGAAGTATTGCAGGCCAGCCGCGCCGAGTGTATGCGGCTGAACCAGCAGCTGCTGACCTTGCAGGGCATCCAGCACGAATATCAGGTTTCGCTGGAAACGATGCGCGCCAGCAGCAGCTGGCGGCTGACCGCCCCGCTGCGCAGACTGCTGAACCTAGTGCGCGGTCACTGAGCCCGCCCGATATTCTGCCCGGAGGAGTTGGATCATGTACACCAGTTACAGTACCCTGCAGCGCAAGCAATTGTCCAAGCAGGTCTATACCGATACCCAGAGCACCTATCTTCTGGTCTATGCGCCGAGGCGTCACAAGGCGCTGCAAGCGGCGCTGCAAAACCAGCTGCACCGCAAGTTCCGTCTGGTGACCCGACTTGAGGACGAGCTGACCCCCGATGTAGCCGGGGTGCTGCTGGTAAGCGAGGATGTGGAGTGCACCCCCACCGCCCTGACCTATTTTGCCGCCGCCCTGCGGGAGGGCGCAGACCTTGCGGTCTGCGACGCCTCCTTTGGCTTTGACGGCTCCACCGCCCTGTACCTGAGCACCCGGCACCTGCCCGGCAGCAGCTGCGCACTGGTGTCCCGCGCATTGCTGGACAAGGTACGCGCCGCCGCCCGGGGCAAGGACAGCGTTACCGAGCTGCTGCGTCTAGCCCACGCCATGGCGCAGCACAGCCGCTGCATCCCGCAGGCGCTGCTGCACTTCCGCCGGGAGCTGTGTGCCGACGATGTATTCTCTGCCAAGGGCCGCCGTGCGCTGATTTTGAGCCATGAGCTGACCATGACCGGTGCGCCCATCGTGCTGGTAAGTGCCGTGCCGGTGCTGCGCAGCTTAGGCTTTGAGGTGGTGGTGCTGGGGCCCTCGGATGAAGGCTCGCTGCCGCTGTTTCTGGACGCCGGGGCCGCTGTGGTCACCCGCCCGGACTGCGTTACTTCCAGCGCCCTGTGGGGGCTGGCCACCAGCGCAGACTTTGTGCTGGCCAACACGGTGGTGGAAGCGCCGGTGGTGAACACCCTGAACGGCTCCTTTGTGCCGGTGCTGTGGTGGCTGCACGATGCCTTTGCGGGCTACCCCTTCATCTCCCACAGCATCCCCAAGGCGCTGGGCAAAAACGTGCACCTCTGCGCCGTAGGCTCCCACGCCACCGCCGCCATGCACTCCGTCCGGCCGGATTTTGCCATCGAGCAGCTGATCTACGGTCTGCCGGACTATGCAGCCGAGCAATTCCCCCGCTATGACATCAGCTTTGCCGGGGGGCGTCCCCTCTTTGTGACGGTAGGCTCGCTGGAACACCGCAAGGGTCCGGACATCTTCTGCAACGCCATCCGGCTGCTGCCCTCTGCAGTGCGGGAAAAAGCTGCCTTCCTTTTTGTGGGCAAAGCCGCCGACAAGGGGATGTACAACGCCGTGGACAGCTTGGTGCGGGACTATCCCCAGACCGTTTTCTACCGCAAGCGGCTGGAGCGCCCGGAGGTCAAATCCTTGATGGAGCAGTGCAACTGCGTGGTGTGCGCCTCCCGGGATGACCCCATGCCCACCTTCGTCACCGAGGGACTGATCTTCGGCAAGCCCTCCATCGTATCGGAGCACACCGGCACCGCCGGGCTGGTGACCGAAGGCGTGGACGGCTTCCTCTACAAGGACGACGACCCGCAGCAGCTGGCCGACAAGCTGGCCTGGGCCATCGAACACCCGGAGGCGCTGGCCGCCATGCACGGCAGCTGCCGCTGCCTGTACGAGCAGCAGTTCTCCAACGAATCCTATGTCGCCACCCTGACAAGGCTGGTAAAAGAGCTGACGGACGGGGAAGAATCATGAAAAAAACACTGCCGGACAGCTGCACGCTGCCCGGCATTGCTTTTTCACGGGAGAGTTCTCCCCATTTTATCAAATCCCCCAAATTGCCCAACAAAGTTCCGCTTCCGTTCACAAAGGGCGGCGGGAGATGTGCTATACTGGTTCCAGAATTTCCGGTTATGAAAGGAGTTTTGTTTCCATGAGCCAAGCCGCCGCGCAGCAGCCCTCCCGCAAAAAGGCCGTGATCTCTCTGCTGGTGCTGCTGGCACTTACCTGCATCATTGTGTTCACTTTTAAGGATCACTGGGCCGAGATCACTGCGGCGCTGGCGCAGCTTTCGGTGTGGCAGGTGCTGGCGGTGCTGGCGGTCGGCCTCAGCTACCCCCTGCTGGAGGGGTGCGTGGCGTGGGTCATCGTGCGCAGCCGTCTGCCGCAGTTCAAACTGTGGCAGGGGCTGGATGTAGGCTGGTGCGGCACCTTTGGCAACGTGGTCACGCTGGGTGCCGGTGCGGTGCCGGTGCAGCTGTACTACCTGCACAAGGCCGGGCTGCCGCTGGGCCCCGGCGCGGGGCTGATGACGCTGGAATACGTTTTCCACAAGAGCACGGTGCTCTTGTACGCCACCGTGATGCTGCTGTTGCAGCACCGCTGGCTTGCCGCCAACACCACCGGTGTCATGCGGTATCTGCCCATGGCATACGCTGTGGTAGCGGTGATTATCGTGGCGCTGGTGCTGCTGTGCGTCTCGCCGCTGGTGCAGAACCTCGCCCGCTGGCTGCTGGGCTTTTTGCCCAAGACCGAAAAGTGGCAGCAGCGCCGCGCCGACTGGCTGGAGCAGCTGGAGGTGCTGGGCACCGAGAGCCGCCGCCTGCTGACAGATAAGCCCCGCTGCCTGAAAATTTTTGCCCTGCAGGCACTCAAGCTGTTCGGGCTGTTCTGCCTGCCCTACCTGTGCATCCGGTTCATGGGGCTTTCCCCGCTGGGCTTCTGGCAGGTGCAGCTGCTCACCAGCCTGATGCTCTTCGTCTCCAACGCTCTGCCCAATGTAGC
>OGXH01003273.1_pt1 | contig 10547 bp, 10 predicted proteins | sample 1576241 | NCBI WGS metagenome assembly OGXH01 (sample SAMEA3541529, study PRJEB24748) | human gut metagenome | biome: human gut; feature: human-associated habitat; material: faeces | place: China | collected 2012
CTGCTGCAATCCCGGCGTTGTAAAATCATGAAAATTTGACAAAACCCCCTTTTCAAGTGCGGCAAAAAGTCGTATGATGATAGAGATGATAAGAACTCAGACTGTCAAAAAACTGCCAAGCCAAAAGTTTCGGAGGGAAGGAAAGTGTGAAAGGAAACCGTCAGGGTGTCCTTTCGCGTTCCATCACCCGCTGCAGCGGCAGAATTGCAAAATCATGCTGCAAAATTTGATTTTGCAATTCTGAAAGCAGCTTGGCGGAAATGTCCGAAAGGACATTTTAACAAGCTGATTTTGAATTTACCATAGGAGAAGAACCATGAGCCAGAAATCTGCCATGATCACGATCGTGGGGCGGCCGAACGTCGGTAAATCGACGCTCATCAACCACCTCGTTGGCGAAAAGATCGCCATTGTTTCCCATAAGCCGCAGACGACGCGCAACCGCATCTGCGGCATCGTCACGCACGAGGACACGCAGCTCGTGTTCGTCGACACGCCGGGCTTCCATAAGCCGCGCACGCGCCTCGGCGACTATATGAACAATGTCGTGCACGACTCCGTCGCCGATGTGGATGCCGCGCTGCTGCTCGTCGAGCCCATCGCGCACATCGGCCCGCAGGAGGAAGAGCTGCTCGGCCAGCTTCGCGCCGCGCATGCGCCGGTCATCCTCGTTATCAACAAGATCGACACGGTCGAGAAGGAGAATCTGCTTGCCGTCATCGCGGCCTATGCCGCAAAATTTGAGTTCGACGCCGTCGTTCCGGTGTCCGCGAAGTTCGGCGACGGTATCCCTGACCTGCTGCGGGAGTGCGCCCGCCACGCGGCCGACAGCCCGTTCCTGTTCCCGGATGATATGACGACGGACCAGCCGGAGCGGCAGGTCATGGCGGAGATCATCCGCGAAAAGCTGCTGTGGAATCTCGAGCGTGAAATTCCGCACGGCACGGCCGTTGAGATCACGAAATTTTCGGAGCGCGACAGCGGCGTCATTGACATCGACGCGACGATCTACTGCGAGAAGGCCAGCCACAAGGGCATCATCATCGGCAAGAACGGCTCCATGCTGAAAAAGATCAGCACGGAGGCGCGCGAGGACTGCGAGCGCTTTATGGGCACGAAGATCTTTTTGCAGACGTGGGTCAAGGTCAAGGAGAACTGGCGCGACAGTCAGACCATGATCCGCAACTTCGGCTACGAATAATTGCGCAAAGCAGGCTTATCCTAAGGACAGCCCGTTTGCAAAACGGAGCACCGATGACAGGAGGCCTGCTGCATGACGAGAGAACAGCTTTGGAGCATATTTTGGGAGACGGGCGCACCGGAGGCGTGGCTGCTGTATCGGCAGGAGCCGGCGCGCGGCGAGGCCTCGGCGGGGCGGTGAGCCGTCCCGCAAAGCCCGGCAGGAGGTCGGAGCATGTACATCAAAACAGACGGCATCGTCCTGCGCGAGGTCGCCTATCAGGACAGCGATAAGCTGCTGACCGTGCTGACACGCGAATACGGCAAGCTGACTGTGCGGGCGCGCGGCGTCCGCAGCAGCCGCAGCCGCAGCAAGGCGGCCTGCCAGCTGCTGGCCTATTCCGAGTTCACGCTGCTCGAGCGCGGCGGGCGCTATGTCGTTACGGAGGCCACGGCAAAGGAGATGTTTCCGGAGCTGCGGAACGATCTGGAGCTTTTGTCGCTGGCGTCCTATTTTGCGCAGGCCGCGGACGTGCTCAGCCCGGAGGTCTTCCGAAAACATTCCCTCAACCACTTCCGTATTGCCTTCTGCCTGAACACGCCAAGGATGACTGTCGTAAATGGCCTCTCCGTTGACATCAAGCCATTCTCCGATCTCATTGAGCATCTGCACCTCTTCCTCACAAATGCTGCCATCTGCCTTTGGTCCGACATTTAACAACAGACAGCCGTTTTTGCTGACAATGTCTACCAGATCCTGCAAAATATCTTTGGTCTGCTTAAAACGGTTCTGCTCCGTATAACACCAAGAATTAAACGCCATAGAAGTATCTGCCTGCCAGTAGAATGGTTTTGCTTCTGAGAAGTGACCTCTTTCCATATCCAGAATACCGGTTCCAAGCATCATTGCATCATGTTTATAAGAAATGCCGACTTCCATGTTCCATTCCAGACCACGGTTATAATAATATGCGGCAAATTTCATCAGATATGGCTTAACGGATTCATGCTGGATCCACCAGTCAAAATAAACCATGGATGGGCGGTACTTCTCAACCAGTTCACAGTTTCTTGCAAGCCAGTCTTCCAAGAAGTCCTGTGGCGGTGCCGGGCTGTACAGATCCTGGTTGTCCGGTTCCGGCATGGATGGATAGTAGAAATCGCCTAATTTCATCGGATCTTTAACATCACTGTCAAATTCCTTTCCATGACCAAAGAAAAAAGCATGCTCCACACGGTGGTTTGACTCACAAAAGATCATATCTTCCTCTTGGATCGCCTCTTTCAACTCACCTAAGACGTCACGCTTCATTGCCATTTTCACGCTTGTCCAATCGCTGATCTCGGAATCATACATCTGAAATCCATCATGATGCTCTGCGACCGGCATAACATACTTTGCACCGGCTTTTTTGAATAGCTTTGCCCACTGTTTCGGATCAAACTTTGGCGCCGTAAACATTGGTATAAAGTCCTTATATCCAAATTTCGTATGTTCTCCAAAGTTTTTGCGGTGCCATTCCCATTCTTCCATGTCCTGAATATACATGTTACGGGAATACCATTCATTATTATGAGCGGGTACGCTGAATATACCCCAATGAATAAAAATGCCAAATTTCGCATTTCGAAACCATTTTGGTGCCTCATAGGCAGCCAACGAATGCCAATCCGGTTTGTAAGGACCTGCTGCAATTACATCATCCGCAATTTTTAAATATTTCTCCTGTACTGTCATGCTCGATCTTTGTCTTGTCTGTCGGAAGTTGGGAAAAGTTATTATCCGGGGTTTCGAAATCGACTACCCGGTGACGGACGAGATGTTTGCCCGGCCGGAATAGCGTTTTTTTAGCTGGTGCGGGTATCGGCGTTGTGAAGATTCGTGTTAAAGAAAAAAGCCTCCGCTCGAACGGAGGCTTTTTTCTTGCAGGCGGAAGGATCTACTTCGTAGAAGCGGCTCTCTTCTCCTTGATACGGGCTTTCTTACCCGTCAGGTTACGCAGGTAGTAGATGCGTGCGCGACGAACCACGCCCTGCTTGTTTACCTCGATGCTCTCGATGTGGGGCGAATAGAGGGGGAAGATACGCTCGACGCCGATGCCGTTGGAGATCTTGCGGATCGTGAACATCTTGGTCTTGCCCGTACCCTTGATCTGGATAACTACGCCGCGGAAGCTCTGCAGGCGCTCCTTGTTACCTTCGACGATCTTGTACGTAACGGTGATCGTATCACCGGCCTGGAACGACGGAACATCCGTCTTGGTCCACATCTGCTCGTTGACGAGCCGGATTACTGCATCCTTGTTCATTGTTGCAACAATTTTTTTGATGATTTCTGCGTTCAACATTATCGCTGTGTTTGCCTACCATGCAGGGATCTTGCTCTGCAATCCTCCGGGAATCAACGGATTGATGTTCCCGGTCGTGGCTTCGCACCCAATATAAGAGGTTGATACGGTCCGCAAATATAGAAACTTTTTCCCAAACGGGCAATCGGCTGTCTAAAAAATAGATGACTCCGCAACCGGACCGGTTGTGCGGCGATGTCGGCTGCGGCGGGTGTGGGAGGTGAACGGGTTTCATCTTGAATCGTGTCGGGAGGTGCGGATTGCTTCGACGGGCGGTGCGTATGGATGGCTCTCGAACTTTGAGGCACATGGTTTGCGGTTAGTCTGCAACTTCCCGTTCCGATCCTTTTTGTTTACAATGGAATTTTCCGACGGGATCGGCATGCGGGGAATTTCCCGGGTGCAGGGAAGGAAGTATGTATGTTGTATGGAATATGGGAGGCGGTTCGGACATTCTTTTCGAATGAGTTCGACGAATGTCGCCCGCCTTTTCGTATATTTGTCACTAAAATCGGAGAAAAATATGATGAAAGAGAAGTTGGTATTCGTCACCAACGACGACGGTTACAATTCAAGAGGTATTCAGGCGCTCCTCGAGGTCGCACGCAAGTTCGGCCGGGTGGTCGCCATTGCGCCCGAAACGCCGCAGAGCGGTATGAGTCAGGCGATAACGATCAATAATCCGCTTTTCCTGCGCGAAGTGTCGAAAGGCGACGGCGTGGAGGTTTATGCTTTTTCGGGAACCCCGGTCGATTGCGTGAAGATCGCTTTCGACTACTTTCTCAAGGGCCGCAAGGTCGATCTGGCGCTTTCGGGGATCAATCACGGCTCGAATTCGGCGGCCAATATCCTCTATTCGGGTACGATGGGCGGTGCGATCGAGAGCAGTTTCTACGGTTGTCCTGCCATCGGGCTTTCGCTGGACGATCACAGTCTGGAGGCGGATTTCGAAGCCGCGAAGATTTACAGCGAGCGCATCGTGCGTGCGGTGGTCGAGGCCAATCCCCCCACGCCGTTCTGTCTGAATGTCAATATACCCAAGGGACGGCCCGAAGCGGTGAAGGGTATTCGGGTGTGCCGCCAGAACAAAGGGTATTGGCGCGAGGAGTTTTTCCGTCGCCACGATCCTCGGGGCCGGGAGTATTTCTGGCTGACGGGTGCGTTCGTCAATAGCGAACCCGAATCGACCGATACGGACGAGTGGGCATTGGCGAACGGCTATGTTTCGGTGGTTCCCGTGCAGACGGATATGACCGACTATGCGCAGATGGTTCCGCTGGAGCGGATACTCGGATAGGATTCATCGGACCGGAGGCTGGTGCCGGAGATCGGGCGATCTTGTTTTGCGGCGGAAGCTGCCCGGGGCGTAATTCCGGATTTCGGTCCGAAGTCGGAATATGCCGGAACCGCAGGGATGTGCCGAGGCGATTTTCGTTCGTTTCGGGGTGAATAGAGGGTGTTTGAACAGGCGGTCCGAAAATAAATTTTCAATTACTCCCGTCTTTTCTTATATTTGTATTCGTGAAGACGGGAAGCGGTTCGGGCCGGTGCGTCGGAGCGGAAGAATTCGAATTTTAGCGGAATATTCAATATGCTGATCAAAATTTTACTCATCGTGGCCATCGTCATCCAGACGATCGCGACTCTGTTCGCCATCCGTTTGATCCGTACGACCAAGTACAATTCGATCTGGATTCTGTTCACCATCGGATTTACGCTCCTTTCCGTCGAACGGGTCGTGCAATTCCTGCGTGCCAACGGTCAGACGCTGCCTTATGAGGTGTTCGTCTGGTTGGGACTGGTCATTTCGATCAGTATGTCGATCGGCGTGATGTATGCCCATAAGCTTTTCAAGTACATCGCCCGGCTCAACCGCCAGCGGCAGTTGCTCAACAAGCGCATCCTGACGGCCGTGCTGCGCACCGAGGAGAAATCGCGGTCGCGTTTCGCGAAGGATTTGCACGACGGGCTGGGGCCGTTGCTCTCGTCGGCCCGTATGTCGCTGTCGGCCCTGCAACGGGAGTCGCTGCCGGCCGATCAGCAGGAGATCATCGGTAATACGACTTATGTGATCGACGAGGCGATCCGCTCGCTGCGGGAAATTTCGAACAACCTTTCGCCGCATGTGCTCAACGATTTCGGCCTGGCGCGGGGCATCCAGAACTTCGTGGGAAAGAGTTCGGCGATGCACGACGTGAAGATCCGTTTCACGACCAACCTTCGCTCGGAGCGCTATGATACCGACGTCGAGGTGATTCTCTATCGTGTCGTTTGCGAACTGGTGAATAATTCGCTCAAACATTCGGGGTGTACGGAGATCAACCTTTCGCTCTCCAAGAGCGGCGATACGCTCGCGCTCGACTATACGGACAACGGACGCGGGTTCAACCCTGCCGCCGTGACCGATTGCGGCATGGGGTTGTCGAACATCGCTTCGCGTATCAACTCCCTGAACGGGCGGTTCGACATCACGAGTGCCAAAGGCGTCGGTATGCAGGCGAAAATCCGGGTCAGCACCCAGGCTGAGTCGGCGGAAAAACTGTAACGATGGAACTTTGCAGAATTATATTGGTGGACGATCACTCGCTGTTCCGCAGCGGGATGCGGGGACTGCTCGACCGGTACGACGGAATTCGGGTCGTGGGAGAGGCTTCGACCGGAGAGGAATTTCTGGCGATGCTGCCCGCGACGGAGGCCGACGTGGTCTTCATGGACTTCGCCATGCCCGGTATGAACGGGGCGGAAACGACGGAGAAAGCGTTGGCTCTGGAGCCCGGACTCAAGGTCATTACCCTTTCGATGTTCGGGGATGAGAATTACTACTCGCGGATGGTTCAGGCCGGGGCCAAGGGGTTTCTGATGAAGGATTCCCCGATGGACGAAGTGTTGCGGGCGATCGAAACGGTGGCGGCCGGAGGCACCTATTTCTGCGAGGAGGTGCTGCGGTCGCTCGCCAGCCGGATGCAGACCGCAGTGTCCGGGTACGAAGGATCCGACGAGCGCCTTTCGACCCGGGAGATCGAGATTCTGGTCTGCGTGTGCCGCGGGCTGTCGAACCAGGAGATCGCCGACGAACTGTTCATTTCGAAGCGCACGGTGGACAAGCACCGGGCCAATATTCTGGAGAAGACCGGATGTAAAAATACGGCGAGCCTGGTGGTTTATGCCGTCAGACACGGCCTGGTGGATGTGCTGTAAGTCCGATGTCGGGCGGAGCGCTGCGATAATTTCGATGAAAACGGGCCTCCTTTCCGGCTTTTTTCGGATTTCCGACGTGAAAATTTTGGAAATAGCGTTCGATTGATTATATTTGCGTGTTGTGAAATTGATTCTGTCCGGTTTCAGACGGGTATAACCTGATAATTGAAATATGAAAAGATTGATTAGTTTATTGGCAGTGGCGCTTTTCGGAGTGGCGCTGGTCGGTTGCAGTGACAACGAGGAAACTACTCCTCCTACTCCTCCTGATCCCGAGCCTGTCGATGTTTACGGCTGGCATATGACCAAATGGGAGGTAGGTGGCGACGATACGAATTTCCCGAAGGAGGTTTATATCGTTTTCGACGAGGAGAAAAATTTCGAAATGTATCAGGACGTCAGCTCGAACGGGTTCGTGAAGATGACGGGTACCTATACTTTCGACGAAACTTCCAAGAAACTTACCGGTAAATATTCTGACGACGAGAATTGGGCATACGACTATACCGTATCCGGTGTGGACTGGCTTTTCGGTCAGTTCAATCAGGAAACCGGGGAGATGAGCGGTGTCGGCGAAACGATGGTAATGACGGCTGCGGACGACAGCACCTACAAGCTGACATTCGTTTACGGCATCATTCCGGATGAGGTCATCAACTCTGTGATGGTACGCAGCGCCGAAGGCGTACGGATTCTGTAAGTCATACGGGATTCATATTCGACAAAATAAGGACTGTGCAATGCAGTCCTTATTTTATTTTATTTTATTATAACAAGCGATTTGAATCGGAAAATCAGCACGATGATTTTTTCTTGTACCTTTTTGGAATCATGTTTTTTTTGATGTTCTATTCTCAATATGGATATTATAAAAAACAGGGAGATTGGGCCCAAGAGTTGTGTGCCCCGCATCCGTACTGGTATATATTTTTCGGTGTTTGTCTTTGGATTGCGGCATTTGGAATTATTCTAAAAAAATGTCTTGAGTAGGAGGTGGTTTCCGGCAATGGACTTTTGATTGGATAGTTGTCGTTTTACAAAAAACAGGAGTAAAAATCACAAAGATTTTTACTCCTGTTTTATTCGGTCTGAATGTCGGATCCTCTTGTGTTCGCCGGTCGCAGCAGCCGAGGGGATTACAGTTTCCGGCGTAGTTTTTCGGCCTCCTCTTCGTAGCCGGGCTTGCCCAGCAGGGCGAACATATTCTTTTTATAAGCCTCGACTCCCGGTTGGTCGAAGGGGTTCACTCCCAGCAGGTAACCGCTGATGCCGCATGCTTTTTCGAAGAAATAGATCAGGGTGCCGAGGCTGCGGGCGTCGATGCGGGGAATTTCGATCCGCAGGTTGGGGACGCCCCCGTCTGCATGGGCCAGGCTCACGCCCAGTTCGGCCGTATGGTTGATTTCCGAAAGGCGCTTGCCTGTCAGGAAGTTGAGTCCGTCGAGGTTGTCCGGGTCGCTGCCGATCTTCACCCGGTGCTCCGGGGCGGCGACGGAGACGACCGTTTCGAACAGCGTCCGCTCTCCCTCCTGAATGTATTGCCCCATCGAGTGCAAGTCGGCCGTGAAGGTGACGCTGGCCGGGAAGATTCCCCTTCCCTGCTTGCCTTCGCTCTCGCCGAAGAGTTGTTTCCACCATTCGGCCAGATATTGTAGTTGCGGTTCGTAGGAGGCGAGTATTTCGATCATGAATCCCTGCCGGTAGAGGATATTCCGTACGGCGGCATAACGAGCTGCGGGATTTTCGTCGAACGGGACTCCGTCGGCCGTCGCCCGTTCCATTTCGCATGCACCGGCCAGTAGGGAGCGAATGTCGATTCCCGCCGCCGCGAGCGGCAGCAGACCCACCGGGGTCAGAACCGAGTAACGTCCGCCCACATCGTCCGGAATGACGAAAGTGCGGTAGCCTTCGCGGTCCGCGAGGGTTTTCAACGCCCCCCGGCTGCGGTCCGTAACGGCGACGATGCGCCGGGCTGCCTCCTTGCGTCCGTAGCGGCGTTCGATTTCGTCGCGGATCAGCCGGAAGGCAATGGCCGGCTCGGTCGTGGTGCCCGACTTGGAGATCACGATGGCCGCGATCGACCGGTTTTCGACGGCTGCGAGCAGACGGGCCAGATAGTCTTCCGATAGGTTCTGTCCGGCGAAAAGCAGAATGGGTTTCGCCGGATGTTCGTGTAGCAGGTTAAACGGGTCGCTCAACGCCTCATAGACGGCGCGTGCACCCAGGTAGGATCCGCCGATGCCGATGCAGAGGATCACCTCCGCCAGGTCGCGCAGACGGGCGGCTTCGGTTTCGATCGCCTGCAACTCCTCTTCGCCGAGGGCGGAGGGGAGCCCCACCCAGCCCAGGAAATCGTTGCCGGCACCTTGGCCGTTGTGCAGCAGCGCGTTGGCGTGCAGGGCTGCGGATTTTTCCTTCTCGGTGATTGCGACATCGGCGCGAATGGGATCGAACGACAGGGTTTTCATGACTGTATTGGTGTTAAATCAGTTTTGTCGTAAGCTCCTGCATGGCTTCCCGAACAGGAACCCCTTTGTAAAGGACTTCATAGACCATATCGGCAATGGGCATCTGCACCTTGTGGCGGGCGTTGATGTGACGGATGCAGTCGGCGGCGAAATAGCCTTCGGCCACCTGGGTCATTTCGTCCAAAGCATCGCGGACCGTGCAGCCGTGCCCGATCAGCAGGCCCAGTTTGCGGTTGCGGCTGTAAACGGAATAGCAGGTCACCAGCAGGTCGCCCAGGTAGGCCGAGGCGCGGGTTTCGCGCTGGTCGGGGTAGCTTTCCCGCAGGAACCGGGCCATTTCCATCGCACTGTTGGAGATCAGCACCGCGAGGAAATTGTCCCCGTAACCCAATCCGACAGCCATGCCGACGGCTACGGCGTAGATGTTTTTTAAGATAGTAGCATATTCGATGCCGTACAGGTCGGTCGAATAGGAGAGTTTGATATATTCGGTGGCGAATTTGTGTCCGATCGTATGCGAATTTTCCGGATCGGTGCAAACCACCGTAAGGTAGGAGAGCCGTTCGAGCGAAACCTCTTCGGCATGGGAGGGACCGGTGATGATGCCCAGTTGCTTGAAAGAGAGGTCGTAATGGTCGTGCATATACTCCACGACGGTGGTGTAGTCGTCCGGGACGATGCCTTTGATGGCCGAGATGACGAATTTCTCCTTGAGCGGAACGGTCAGCGTTTCGAGCGTCTTTTTCAGGTAGGCCGAGGGGCTGGCCAGGATGACGATGTCGGCCTCGGAAACCACCCGGTCGAGATCGTCCGAGGGGTTTATGCGCGTGCGGTCGAACCGTACGTTGCTCAAATAGCGGGGATTGCGACCCTTGTCGCGCAGGCTTTCGAGCACCTCCGGATTGCGGACGTACCAACCTATCGAGGGTTCGTTTTCGGTCAATACCTTGGCGAGCGCCGTGGCCCAGCTTCCGTATCCGATCATGGCGCATCTGGCGCCGCTGCCTATCTTGTGGTCCATAAGTTTTCGGAATAAAAGTTTCTTTTCTACAAAAGTAAATAAAAAACGGGAAAGGACACATAATTATCCTTCTTTTCCCTACCTTTGTAGAAAGTAAGACGCACTCGGCAGAAAAAACAAACGAATTTGTTTTATTCTGCTTTCATTTTCATTACCTTTGTTCCTGATGTATTGACACGGATTTCACGGGCAGGCGAAGGCTTCTGGGAAAGAAAGTCAATATTTTGATTATCAGAAATTAATAGATTATAATATAGAGAGAGGAAAGCAGAGTACTATGGGACTTTTTTCATGTGGTAATCACGGCCAGGTAATGGGTGGGGCGCAGGGCTT
>OGXH01003283.1_pt1 | contig 10519 bp, 8 predicted proteins | sample 1576241 | NCBI WGS metagenome assembly OGXH01 (sample SAMEA3541529, study PRJEB24748) | human gut metagenome | biome: human gut; feature: human-associated habitat; material: faeces | place: China | collected 2012
AAGCATGGGGTTAGGTCCTATTATTGCAGGTGAATCAATATTATGATTCACATCCACAAAAGCCGAATAAAACACTCTCTTTAAATTAAACTGTTTATACATAGTCTCCGTAACTGACATAAGCTGATAATCTGTTTCAGGCGTGGCTCCTATAATCATCTGTGTGCTCTGCCCTGCCGGAACAAACTTAGAATTATTCTTCCGTCCTGTTCTTGTTACGATCTGATATCCTTCCTTACCATCTGAAATCAATCTGCCTGAACCCATCTGAATCTGCTTCATCGGTTTCAAAATATTAGTATAATTCTTATTAGGTGCAAGTTGCTGTAAACCTTCCTTAGTTGGAAGCTCCAAATTAACGCTCATTCTGTCAGCCACAAACCCAACCTTCTCAATAATATCTTCTGAAGCCCCCGGAATAGCCTTAACGTGAATATATCCAAAAAACTTATATTCATTACGCAGCTTCCAAACAGTTTCGTAAATAAGTCCCATTGTATAATCAGGATTCTTTAAAATGCCCGAACTTAAAAACAATCCCTCTATATAATTTCTTCTATAAAATTCAATGGTAAGCCTGCAAACCTCATCCGGCGTAAATGAAGCTCTAGGTACGTCATTGGACTTCCTGTTAATGCAATACTTACAGTCAAAAATGCACTCATTGGTAAATAATATTTTAAGTAATGAAACACATCTTCCATCTGCCGAAAAAGTATGACAGATTCCGCAAGCATGAGTATCTCCAATGCCCTGCCCTTTATTGCTTCTGTCAACTCCACTGCTTGTACAGGCTACGTCATACTTAGCCGCATCAGTTAATATCTTCAACTTCTCTGAAATAGTCATATTCTGTGTAATCTCCATAGCCTGTCTCCTTCTTTATACTTTTTCGAACGTTTGTTCTGCAATTAGAATAACATACTTATATTCAAAAATCAACAACTCTTAGCCTAAATTTTTTATAATTTTTTCATCAAATATTAAGCCAACATTTTTTAACTTTATATCGGAGATTATGCCATTTTTTTAACTTTTTATTTCAAAGATCACGCTAATATTTTTAGCCAAAAGAAGCTGCCCACTTTACATGAAACAGCTTCTCTATTCTTAAAATATTTTATTTAATTATGTTTGCTTTTTTAAAGTATTTATTCAAAATACTAATGTTGTTTTCATTTCCATCCTTTATTGTAATCTTCAGGTTATAATTTTCGTTATTAGGGATATATTCATATACTCCTTTAACCTTTGTCTTAGTGTACTTCTTTCCGTTCCAGCTATAGTACACCTGACTTGTAGTATATTCAGTATCATTTATTTTTGTTACTGATTTTGGTATTGTAATCTCTGAAAAATCACCGCAGGTCTGTGGAAAATCATCCGGAATTTTTTTCTCATAAAGTAATGCTGATAAGCAAATTTCTTCACATCCGTCATTAACATTAACTGTTTTTCGATTCATTGGAACTCTTACAAGTTTTTTTCCGTCCTTTGTATAAACCATTCCATTTATTGATTTATATTTTTTATCTTTTGCCATCACCTGAAGATTTTCCGCTTCACAATAGCTTGCCATTGCCGGTTCAAAAGCTGTATTAAACTTTACTGTTTTAACATTTGAGCCTGACATTAATACTGCTGCTGAATAATCTTCATTAGAATCTAACATCACTTTAAGATTTCCCGGCATTGTTATTGTCTTTAATTTTTTACATTTTCCTAAAGCATTCTGACCGATTTTTCCAACCTTTTCAGGTATAGTTATATTCTTTATTTTTGTTCCGTAAAAACTATACTTTCCGATTTTTGTTACTGTACCTGAAATAGTAACCTTCTTCAGATTTTTACATTTGTAGAATGCTTTATCTGATACTGATGTCACACCCTTTCTTATTACAACCTTCTTAATTTTTTTGTTATTTTTGAAGGTCATTTTAGCCGGCATTTTTCCTTTTCCTTTAATAACCAATGTTCCCTTCTTAATAGAATAAGTTACATTACTCTTTGCTTTTGCCGCATTAACACCCTGAGCCGGAATCAAACCAATTACCATTGTTAATGCTAGTATAACTCCTATTTTTTTGTACAATTTCTTCATATCCGTACCTCCTTGTTTTCTATACGATGCTTTCATATTTGCATCTATTTTGTTTTGTTATATATTAAACGAAAGTTTTTTATATTTTATCCCATTTAATCCATAACAGATTTATCTAACTTATATTACTTTTATATTTTTTAATTTATTTTTTGTTTAACTTTTTTGTCTTATTTTGTGTTATTTTTCTTCTATAATGACATTATGGTTCCTTTACTTATATTTAACAAAATATTCTCACTTTAAAATGGTAAATATGTTAATATATATTGTATAAGTTCTAATAAATGAAATATTAAAATTAAACATACAAATCAATCATAAAAATATTTGTAAATAGGAGGTGTTTTTATGCCATCTGCATATGCACATTATAAATTTGGAAAAATGGTAATTCCCGGATTACCAAAAGATATAAAGAATGTTATTAAGAAATATCCCGCTCCGTTTAAGGCAGGGTTACAGGGACCTGATTTTCTATTTTATTACAGGGCTTTTTCGAAAAACAAAATTAATCAGATAGGCGTTTCTATTCATCATAAAGATTTTTATTCTTTTATGACACACGCCGTTAAGATTGTAAATAAATATGGAAAAAACAGTTCGCAGTATAGTTACCTTATAGGACTTATTTGTCACTATGTATTGGACAAAAACTGTCATCCTTATGTTAATGTAATAATGGATGAAACCGATTGTGGGCACATTGAAATTGAGGGTGCTTTTGAGCATAAGCTTCTTGTTGAAGACGGATATGCTCCTGAAAGTTTTCCTATGCACCATTTAATTCCAACTAAGGAAAGTGTTGCTGAAAGTATGTCACCTTTTTATAATCAGATTTCAACATACACAATTCACGCTTCACTTAAATGGATGTATATAATCAAGAAGTTCTTTGTTGCGCCACATAAAGTAAAAAGGACATGCATTGATTTATTAATGCATGCCACTTTTCATTATAAAAGTTTATATGGTCACGTTGTTGAACCTGACAGTAATCCTAAATGTGAACATCACTTAGATTACTTGTACAAATTGTTTGAAAGCTCTGCGACTGAAGCAGTTTATTTAATTCAAAATTTCAATAATGCTTTATACGGAGATGTGTTGTCAAACAAATTTTGTTATGATTTTAGCGGGACTCTTTATTTTTAACAGGTCCGCATGATTCTCTTTCAACTAACTCACAAGGCATTTTTACATTCAATGGAGTTGTTATGCTACAGTTAGTAGCTCCAAAAAGGAAGTTGGCACCATACTGTCCCATATCATATGCAGGTGCATGTATGGTTGTCAATGTTGGAGTTGTATAATTACAAATCTGTGCATCATCAAATCCAATAACTGAAATATCTTCAGGAATCCTTAATCCGTTTTCTTTAATAGCCTTCATTGCTCCAAATGCAATATAATCACTTGCCGCAAATACGGCTGTTGGCATATCTTCGGACTGAATAAATTCACTCATCATACTGTATCCTGATTCAATGGAATATTGTCCTTCTTTTAAATATTTATCATAATCAAGACCATGTTCTGAACAATATTTTACATATTCCTTAATTCTTTCATCATCAAAAACTTCATCAGTATCTAAAATTTCTCGTCCGCCTAAAAATCCAATCTTTGTATGACCTAGTTTTGTAAGATAACTCATTGCTTTATTTACTGCATATTCAAAGTCTAGTGTAAATGATGTAACACTATAATCTGCTACAGGCATATCTAAGAATACAATATTTTTAGATATTCTCTTTAATTCTTTCACTTCTTTTTTGCTAAACTTTCCAATGCAGATAAGTCCATTAATATTTTCAAGATAATCCATATAATTAACATCTGTCTTGAAAGCTCTTACTATCTGAATACAATTTTTTATACAAAAATCTTCAATACCATTACGAACTGAAAGATAATATGTATCCTGAAGTTCCTGCTCTGCTGAAAACCACTGAACAATACCCAATCTGAATGTGGCCTTTGTACTTCTTCCTACTTTTTTGTAGTTTAATTTTTTCGCAGCATCAATTACTTTCTGCTTAGTTTCCATCGTTGTACTTAAAGATGAATCATTATTAAGTATTCTTGAAACTGTTGTAATACTTACTCCTGCCATTTCAGCAATATCTTTTATTGTTGCCATTTCTTCTCTCCATTCTTCCATTCTATATAAGATTACAATCCATGTAATCAAACTTTCGGTATTTTCTGCTCAAATTTAATGCTATTCTATAGTAATAAACTTTCATAAATTTTGCAATACTTTTTACTAAAGTTTTACTTTTTCTTTTACCGAATCGTTTTTATTTATTTTTCCCTTATTCACTTGTTACAGTTTTTGATTCGACTATTTGTGCAATATATTCAAACTTTATTTTTTTATCAAAAAACTATTGATATTTTACTAAAACAGTTATACATTTTAGTTAAACAAATTTTACAGTAAAAACGAAGTAATATTTTTATGTATCGGGAGGTTTTCAATGACAAACGTAACAACATTAAAAAATCAGTTTTTGAATAATGAACACGATAGCACATTGGCTGATTTATATTATGATGATGTAGAAATGATTAAATACCAGAAAGAAAGATATGTTAATGCATTAGATAAATATATAGAGCTTTTCGGTGAAGAGAACGTTGACATTTATAGTGCACCGGGAAGAACTGAAGTAGGTGGTAATCATACAGACCATCAGCACGGTATGGTTTTGGCCGCCTCTGTTAACTTAGATGCAATTGCAATTGTTGGAAATAATAACAAAAATACTATTGAACTTTTTTCTGAAGGTTATTCACCATTAAGCATTAGTCTTGACAACATTGCTGTTAACGAAGCAGAATTTGGTACTACTTCTGCTTTAATTAAAGGTGTTATTGCAGGAATGAACGACCACGGTTACAAAACAGGTCCTTTTAAGGCATACGTTACAAGCGATGTTTTAAATGGTGCAGGTCTTTCTTCTTCAGCAGCATTTGAAGCAATTATCGGAACTATTCTTTCAGGTTTATATAACGATATGAAAGTTTCTCCAATTGATATAGCAATTATTGGTCAGTATGCTGAGAATGTATTCTTCGGAAAACCTTGTGGTCTTATGGATCAGATGGCTTGCTCAGTTGGTGGATTTGTACATATTGATTTTAAAGATCCTGCTAATCCTATTGTTGAAAAAGTTGATTTCGACATTGCAGATAAGGGTTACAGCCTTTGTATCGTTGATACTAAAGGTTCACACGCAGACTTAACAGATGACTACTCTGCCATTCCTAAAGAAATGAAAGAAGTTGCAGCTTTATTTGGGAAAGAATTTTTAAATGATATTCCGGCTGAAGAATTTTTCAGTAAACTTCCTGAGATTTTCAGAAAAGTTGGAGACAGAAATATTTTGAGAGCTATGCATTTCTTTAAGGACAATGAACGTGTTCAGAAAGAAGTTGACGCTTTAAAAGCTGATGACTTTGACACATTTTTATCTTTAATTAAAGAATCAGGAGATTCTTCTTACAAGCGTCTCCAAAATATTTATTCTAACCATGATTTCCAGAACCAGCCTGTTTCAATAGGTATTGCAATTAGCGAAAATGTTTTAGGAAATAATGGTGTATGCAGAGTACACGGCGGTGGTTTTGCCGGCACTATACAGGCTTTTGTCAAAACTGATTTTGTACCTGAGTATAAGAAAGCTACAGAAAGTATTTTCGGTGAAGGTGCATGTCATGTATTAAAGATTAGAAAGTATGGAGGTGTTAAAGTATTATGATTAACGTCTCAGAATTAGATAAAAATATAAAAAAATTAGTACAGTATGGTATTAATTCAGGTTTAATTCCTGAATCAGAAAGAAATTATTCAACTAATATGATTTTGGATGCTTTGGGCAAAGATGATTACTCTGATCCTGATATTTCAGGTGAGGAGATTAATCTTGACAATATATTAGATAACCTTTTGGATATTGCCTGTGAAATGAAGCTTATTGAAGACTCTATTACTTACAGAGACCTTTTTGATACAAAGCTTATGAATTTCATAATGCCACGTCCTTCACAGGTTTCAGAAATCTTTTGGAAAAAATATAGCAATTCTCCAAAAGAAGCAACCGATTTCTACTATGATTTTTCTACAAAAACTAATTACATTAGAAAATCACGAGTAGAAAAGGATTTAAAATGGACTGTTCCTTCACAGTACGGTGAAATTGACATTACTGTTAATTTATCAAAGCCGGAAAAAGATCCTAAAGCTATTGCAGCCGCAGGAAAAGCTGCTTCATCTTCTTATCCGAAGTGTCAGCTTTGTATGGAAAATGAAGGCTATGCAGGTCGTGTAAATCATCCTGCAAGACAGAACCATAGAATCATTCCTATTACTATCAATGATTCAAACTGGGGATTTCAGTATTCTCCATATGTTTATTATAACGAACATTGCATAGTATTTAACGGACAGCATGTACCAATGAAGATAGATAAAGCAGCTTTTAGAAAATTATTTGATTTTGTTAAGCTCTTTCCTCATTATTTTCTTGGTTCAAATGCAGACCTTCCAATTGTTGGAGGTTCAATTTTAAGCCACGACCATTTCCAGGGGGGTAATTATACTTTTGCCATGGCAAAGGCTGATATTATCAAAGAATTTTCAGTTGATGGTTTTGACGATGTTAAATGTGGTATTGTAAAATGGCCTTTATCAGTTATCAGATTACAGTCAGAAGACAGTGACAGAATAATTGAACTTGCCGACCATATTTTGAAGGCTTGGAGAGGCTACACTGATGAGGATGCATTTATTTATGCTGAAACTGACGGAACACCACACAATACCATAACTCCTATTGCAAGATTTAAGGATGGTATGTTTGAACTTGATTTAGCATTAAGGAATAACATTACTACAGAAGAACATCCTTTAGGTGTATATCACCCACACGAAGAACTTCACCATATTAAGAAAGAGAATATTGGTTTAATTGAAGTTATGGGTCTTGCAGTACTTCCATCAAGATTAAAAGGCGAGATGAATTTACTTGCTGAATATATTCTTGAAGGAAAAGATATTCGCGAAAACGAAGCTATTGAGAAACATGCCGATTGGGCATACGGTTTTCTTGCCAACTATGATGACGTTAATAAAGATAATGTTATGGACATTATTCAGGCAGAAATCGGAAAAGTTTTCGTAAAGGTTTTAGAAGACGCAGGTGTTTACAAATGTACACCTGACGGCTTAGAAGCATTTTTGAGATTTATTAAAACTTTATAGTTTTATTTCTATATTTGTTAACATAGGCAAAACTACTTTTTCATTCCCTCCCCTTTTTCATATTTTCTCGTAGTTTTGCCTATTAAAAATTAGGAGGATTATAATGACAGTTAAAGATTTTGGAATTACAAAAGATGGTATTGCTACTAAGCTTTACACCTTAAAAAATAATAATTTAGAAATTAGTGTAACTGATTTTGGTTCAACTCTTGTAAGCATTGTTGTTCCTGACAGAAATAACAAGCCTACAGACATCGTTTTAGGATATGATGATGTATCAGGCTATGAAACAGATGACGGATATTACTTTGGTTGTAATGTTGGAAGATGCGCCAACAGAATAGCTAGAGGACATTTCGTGCTAAATAACACAGAATACAATCTTGATATTAATAACGGGCCAAATAACCTTCACAGTGGTCTTAATCCATATTCTAAACGTTTATGGACAGTGGAAAATCATAATGACACTTCAATTACTTTCTCACTTGAAAGCCCACATATGGATCAGGGATTTCCCGGAGCCTTAAAGATGTATGTTACTTACGAATTGTTGGAAGATGGCTTTAAGATTAACTACAATGCTACTCCTGACAAGGATACTATTATTAACGTGACTAACCATTCTTATTTTAATTTAAATGGCGAAGGTTCAGGTACTGTTTTAAATCACAGTGTAAAAATATATGCAGACAGCTTTACTCCTGCTGACGAAACATCAATTCCTACAGGCGAGATTGAAGCTGTAAAAGACACTCCAATGGATTTTAATAATTTTAAAACTATTGGCCAGGATATTAATAAAGACTACATTCCTTTAAAATATGCTAACGGATATGACCATAACTGGATTACAGATCCTACTGATTCTAAGCTTCACAATATTGTGGATGCTGTAGGTGATGTTTCTGGAATAGAAATGAAGATTTCTACTAATTGTCCGGGTGTTCAGATGTACACAGCCAACTTTGTTGAGAATGTAAAAGGTAAAAAAGACCACATTTACAATGTTAGAGAAGCTGTTTGTTTTGAACCACAGTATTATCCCGATGCCATTAATCATGATAACTTTGTAAGCCCTGTATGCAAGGCAGGATGCACATATAACAAAGATATCATTTATAAGTTTTAACAGAAAAAGCATGTATCAACTCTTTTTGTTCTCCTTTACGTTGATACATGCTTTTATTATTGCATAATTACCGTTTCAAATCTTCTTGCCAAACCTGTTCTTACACAGATTAATCTATGTAATTATTTAATCTTTTTATGTTTTACCTTACTCCAGCTCTTTGAATACACTTTCTTGTTTGCTGCATTCTTTTTGTAAGCTTTTACTCTGAAATAATAAGTTTTCTTTGATTTTAACTTCTTTATTTTAATACTTGTCTTTTTTGTATACTTAGACTTTGTTGTTTTTGAAGTAAATTTCTTTGATGTAGAATACTGTATTCTGTATCCTTTTACAGATGAAATCTTCTTCCACTTAACTGTGGCTTTCTTCTTACCTGCCTTAACTGATCTTATTTTCACTCTTGCAGGAGCTTTTACCGGTTTAGGTGTTGCCACTGTATTAACCGTTGAAGGTCCCTTCTTTACTGTAATATCATAACTTCTGTCTCTCACTTTTCCAAACCAGAAATTAATATCTACCTTTCCACTTATACCACTTACCTTAGCTGTAGATGAGCTCTGCCACATACTGTAGTTTCTCTTGTAATCACAGCCATTATTATTGTACTGTGCAACCCATGTTCTCCATGTATTATCACCGCCAAGGCTTGAATCAAGATAATTATTCCACCAGTTAAGGTTTGCATAAATACCACATTCATAGCCTGCATTCTTAATTATTCCCAGAAACTTGTTTGCAATCTTTGTTCTATTTGATTTTGAAAGCTTAGCCTGAACCGCATCTTCCATATCATAATAAATTGGGAAGTTTAATGTATGTCCCTTTATCAATCTTAAAACATGATTTGCTTCGCTTTCAGCCTGTTTAACTGAAGTAGCATATGAATAAATATAAACTCCATATGGAATATTGTTTTTTTCACATCCTGCAACATTTTCAGCCCATTTCTTATCATCCTGGCTCTTTATGTTATCTCCGTAACCACATCTGATAATTGCATAATCAACATCACTTGCAGCTACTTTCTTCCAGTTAATTGTTCCATTGTGGTAACTAACGTCTACACCTTTCATTGTGGCGCCCTTAATTACCTTCTTATTACCATTAACAAACTGACCTGCTGCATTCTTACCCCAGGCAACAACCTTTGTTGATGCAGGCTTTGTTGTAACCGGTACTGTTGTAGGTTGCGGTGTTGTTGGTTCTTCTGTTGTTGGTTCTTCTGTTGTTGGTTCCACTGTAGTCTCAGGCATTGTCGTTTCATCAGTTGATGTCTCAACTGTTTCACCTGTAGTAGTTTCCACTGTGGATGTTTCCACATCTCTTGTGTTCACACCTGAGCCTGTTGAATCATTAATATCTGAGTATGTTTTCTCTCCTGATATTTCAACATTTCCACTATTCTGAACTGTTACGTTGCTTTCTTCTGCCGATACCGTGATGCCACCATATGTAAATCCGTTTGCAAATGTTGCCGTTGTCATTAATGTTGCAACAAGTAAACTGCAAACTTTCTTCTTTAAGTTATTTCTCATTCCTACTCCTTACTTAATCATTCTCCTATTTCTTTACAATAGTATCTAAAATCTGCGCTGCCACTTCTGCCTTAGATTCTAATGGTAACTCAACTACATTGTCCTTAGTTATAAGTGTTACCACATTAGTGTCTGTACCAAAACCGGCACCTTTAACTTTCAAATTGTTGGCACAAATCATATCCAAATTCTTCTTTTCAAGCTTGGCTTTTGAGTTCTCCAACATATTCTCTGTTTCCATTGAGAAACCACATACAAACTGGTTCTTCTTTCTTTTAGACATTGTTCCAAGAATATCAGTGGTTCTTTCTAACTGAATAGACTCTTCCCCATCCTTCTTCTTAATCTTCTCTGTAGCAACAGTTTTCGGTCTGTAATCAGCCACTGCCGCCGCCTTAACAATTATATCCATACTGTCTGCACGTTCAATTACCGCGTCATACATATCTTTCGCGCGTTCCATGACTGCCTGATACATA
>OGXH01003284.1_pt1 | contig 10518 bp, 5 predicted proteins | sample 1576241 | NCBI WGS metagenome assembly OGXH01 (sample SAMEA3541529, study PRJEB24748) | human gut metagenome | biome: human gut; feature: human-associated habitat; material: faeces | place: China | collected 2012
AAAAAATTGTTTTGGATAAGACAATGCCTAAGACAAGAAATGAACGTGAGATTGCAGGATATAGGGATGTGCTTGGTACGATACATGAGAACTTTTCAAATATTCCAGTCCGTGACACATTCATTTTACAGCTTCATAGAGATTTGTATAAATTTGAAAATGCATCTTCGAATGGAGGCAAGTTTAAAAGCACTGATAACATAATTGAGGAAGAAGATGTAAAGGGTAATAAGTTTGTAAGATTTAAACCACTATCCGCGTGGGAAACGCCAGAGGCAATAATAGAACTTTGTGATGCTTATAATGGGGCGATTAACAGAAGTGAAGCAGATGCACTCCTGATTTGTGATCCCGACCATTTATCAGCCGCATATCGGGGAGCGGACACTATTTTGAGGCATCTCTGCCTTGTACTATTATTATACGATGAACCGGCAATTATGTCAATAGTTCAGGAGCGCTTCTGTGCATCCATCCGGTCCAGATGTTTCTGGGCAAACAGCGATGCCACGGCGGAGAAGCCGAAGACGAAGTAGTAGCTGGCAATGCGGAAGAGCATCAGGGTGCTCATGGCCTCGCCGCGGGTCATGAAAGAGCCGAAGACGAGGAGAAAGGCTGTCTCGATGGAACCCATACCGGCCACATTGGGCAGGGCATTGGAGAGGAAGAGCATCAGGCTGGCGAGCAGCTGCACCTGCCAGAAGCTGAGGCCGCAGGGCAGACCCATGAACCGGATGCAGAGACTTATCTGTAGTGCCAATTTCCTAAACTCACTATCTATATCGAGTTCATGCTCTTCAGATCCATTGACCTTGGGTATTTTTCTATATGTATACAGTCTATAATCTTCTTGAAACGCTGTCCTTATACAGTCATACCGCTGTTCCGTTATATCTTGAAGCTTCACCACCAGTTCTCTGTTATTTTCAAATGCTCTGTTGGAAAAATTCAGTGATCCCACATAAACCCATTGATCTTTATCTGACAGATATGCCTTAAAATGTGAACTTGATGGTTTTCTGTTTACCTGATTCTCCTCTATCTCATACACATAGAACTGGCGGCTGTCAGTTTTGTCATCATCCTCCACTATCTGCTTTTCAGCACAACGTTCATACCCCAGCTTTGTCAGTTCATTTTCCATAGTATATATGTTAGTTTTCTTTGGGCATTCTCTCAGAAAACTTTCTGATAAAAACGGAGAAAAAATGTGGTCTGCCCCTTTTAGCATATTTTTGAATTCCGGATCCGGGCAACCGCTCCCAAATGCTGTGATCTCCGGAAGTTCATCCTTTTTAAAGTAATATGAGTCCACAGCAAGATTCTCTATGACCTTGCCTATGTTCCGGTTGTCGATATATGGACTATCCGATCTGCCGTTTTCTCTTTCATATCCAAACAATCTATCTATCGCACCTGATATATCAGCTTTTGTGCCTTTCAGTTTTACATATTTGTCCCTGTCTGTTTCAGGCACGTCCTTTTCTCTGTACGCTTCAAGCTCCATACATGCCGCAAATTCCTTGTTGTGCGAATTCACCAGATTCATACTGCCTATGATCAATCGGAACAGTGTATCTGCCCCCTCCGCCGTATTATCTTTTTTCTCAAACTTCACCAGATACATTTTGGGATGGAAGCTGTGATCGCGCTCTCCAAGCGGAATCGTGTAATACGCCGTAAACCGTCTTGTGTACTGATACATCGTGGAGGCCGAGCTCTTATCATAGCCATTATTACATACAAATCCTATGTGTTTCTCCATCCATTTCATATCCTCGATACCTTTATCGAACAGCATCTTCAACCGCTCTGTGATCGACAGACTTGTACCACTGTCCATCCCCTTTGCTGGTATATCCCTCATATATAACAGTGCCGACAACAATGCTTTTGCATCAATACTATATGTGCATAACAATGCACCCACTGTTTCGTATCCCTTTGGTGGACAAAGCTTGTCCAATAAATATATATCCTCTGTATTTTCCATATTTACTCCCATTTTATATAATTATAAAACAATTCTGATATATAATAGCTTACACACATGGTTATGGTTCCCGGATATCTGTTTTGACTTTCTGTAGGACGATACTCCCACCTGAATGTGTCTATATAATCCTCTGTGTCCTCTATATTTCTTAGATTAGTGCCTAATTTTGATGCAGCCCCCTGCACGTGTTTCTCTCTTTCCTCCACGCTCCCGGCAATTTTCTCTATATCACTTGTATTTATGTCTTTTATATCTACGTTCTTCAATTTTTGGGTTATCTCATTTATAAAATTCCAGCATTCTTCTAAATCCCCGTTTTCTCCATGACCGATAAAACCTTTACATTTTTCATATTTACTTTTCCAGTAATTTCCGTTTATTTTATTGCAGATCTTGAAATACGCTGCGATCTCAGATCTGATTTTTTCTTCATATGCTTTACGTTTATCGTCATCTCTGCGGAACAGCAGCCTTTTATAACTGAGCTTGGCAATATACTGGATAATAGAATATATCTGGGACTGGCGAAGATATTCATACATACGAAATCCATTATCTATCCCTACAATACTCTCGCCATAATTGTCAATTTCTTCAAATTCATAAAGGCTCTTACTATTTTGTTTTATTTTTAACTCTTCAAGTAAATCTTCAAGTTTTTCATATTTGAATTTACCCTCTTTACCTTTTTTATATATTTTTGATACAGAATCTTCCTTTAGTACATCTTTTTCATTTGATATAGGTGCTTTTTTAAATCCAAGGAAACTGGTGATAATATTCGATGTATATGAATATCTGCATATTCGGCTATCATCCGGCATCAACACCCGCCTTATATAATCCAGTTTCTCTATTTCATCCAATTTCCCCGGGCTATAGATACAGCCCTTTTCATAATCTGTGAGATCTTCTACATCCGAACCAACTTCAACATTATCTATCACATTTTTCACAAATCTATATCGGTCTGTCTCTCTCAATATATCCAATAAGCATACACCATTTATTGAATACTTTTCGTCCAGATAATGCAGCATCTTCATCTTATTCTTATATTTCTTGTAAGCGCGGTCCTTTGCATCGTCAAAGAATCCCTTTCCTTTGCACTCTTCACGATGTTTTTCAACTATATGGTGACTGATCATCCTTTCATAATAATCAACATCATCCTCTGATCCCTTTTCTTTAAGTACATGATATATAGCGTTGAGATAATAGATATATACCAGATTAGGCATAAGTGTCGTGCACTCTGGAAACAGTATCTCCGAGATCCTGTTGTTCATAGGTCTAAGTCCCAGGACATCCCTGTTATTTGCCTCCTTAAAAAAATTGCTTATCCCCTTATCATCTTTCCCATACAAACTGCAAAATCCAAACTCCACAAGTATCCCCCTTCCCATACTCAAAAATGCCGGACACCTACATCACAATGAAGTGCCCGGCACCAATTATACTACCTTTATATCTGCTCTATCCCCACAGATCCTCAAAAAACTTCTTCCTCTTCTTCTCCTCCGGTATGGAACATCAGCCATTTAAAGCTACCTTCGGCAGGGCTGATGCTACATGTCAAATTTTCTTCGAAAACTTGACACATTCGACTCTACCCTCGGCAGCTCATTCTCCGCAAAGAAAGGCGTTCCGTGCTGGTCAAAATCAAGCAGCATATACGTTCCAATCCGGTTGTCCCTCGGCAGAGCCAGACTTCCCGGATTCACTATATATGAACCCTTGTAGCTCGTCAGGTCACGGCGGTGGGTGTGTCCATACATTACGAAGTCATATCCTTCCGTGTCGATAAGCTCCTCCAGATATGAAATACCGCTGTTCACACCATACCTGTGTCCATGCGTTATAAATGCCCTCTTATCTCCGATGTTGAATTCGTCATATATCGGGAGCTCCGGGTTGTAATCGCAGTTGCCCCTCACCATGTGGATCTCACAGTCAAACAGGTCATGTATCAGCTTTTCATCTCCCTCAACATCTCCGAGATGTATCAGCATGTCCACGTCGCCAACTATATCGTGTATCTGTTTTAAGCAGCTACTCTTGCCATGAGTGTCACTTATTATCAGTACTTTCATCTATTCCTCCTAACGAGAATCCATCGATCCCACTGATCATTAACTTATTTATTCCTGATTCTCACTTACTCTCCCTGTGCGCTCTGATGACGTTCTTCATCAGTCTCAGTGCATTTCCCCTGTGACTGATCTTGTTCTTCTCCTCAGGATCAAGCTCCGCAGTGGTCTTGCCCAGCTCTGGAAGGTAAAATATAGGGTCATACCCGAAACCGTTCTCGCCGCGCTCCTCGTAGCCTATGATTCCCTCTATGGTTCCCCGCTCTGTGTACTCGCTTCCATCCGGGAACACTGCTGCTATAGCGCACACGAATCTTGCTGTCCTCTCAGGATCTGGAACCCCGGCCAGCTTGTCTATTATGTACTGGTTCTTTATCCTGTACGATGTGTCCTCACCAAGGAATCTCGCGCTGTATATTCCAGGCGCCTTGTCCATGTAATCGACCTCAAGTCCTGAGTCATCCGCAAGCACCAGACATCCGCTCTCCTTGCTGATGGCTCTCGCCTTGATCAGAGCATTCTCCTCAAATGTCTGTCCGTCCTCCACTATGTCTATATCGATCCCAGCCTCTTTCATGGACTGTATCTCAAATCCGAGGTCAGCAAGTATCATTCGGACCTCCTTCATCTTTCCTTCATTTCCCGTTGCAAATATCAGCTTATCCATAATAGTTCTCCTTTCCCACAGCTTACATACACTTCCTGTTTATTCTGTCTTATCCGTAAATGCCTTGAGGCAGACGTTACATTTTCTCTCTTTTTCCGCACTGTACCACTGATTTCCATACAGACTTATATAGCCTTCTCCATCGGAGATGTCAAAGCTGTCGGTCATGGAATCCGCATCATACTCTATGGCTATCGGGTATTTGCTGCCCGGCGTGGTTATATGTACTATGACCGCAAATTTCTTTTCATCCGGGAGCTTGACCACATCATCTAGGTTGACCGTGTAGTATCCTGCGTACTCCATCTCGCCTGACGCGACAAGCTTCTTATTTGCCAGATCGTCAGTGTCCTCAAAATTTGTAGCCACATATACTTCATATGTCGTCTTTGCATCAGTAGCATAGAATGACACAGCCTTGAGCTCCTCGCTCTTGCCTGCCGTGTAAACATTTGCAAAGTAGGCATCCTCCTGGTCAAATCCAAGGACTCCTACCCAGCCCAGCTTATCCGACTGGTATATCTTATCGTAGTTGTCTGCACCCTCAAGTCTGGTGTACACAACACTGGTCTCGCAAATATGCGCATCATAGTATGATATATAGAAATATCCATCCTCGCCAAATTCGGTTCCCCAACTGTTCTTACAGATAAAAGCACCATCTTTCTTCGGTGCCTTGTTAAAGTTGTTCTTGCTGTAATTGTCATCCCATCCTACTATTACCACATCGTGGTTGATTCCCTCTGAACCATCATAATAGTACGCATGAGTCTCCTCGTTGTAATACTCCGAGCTACTGTCGGCATCTATCATATCGCTGTATATCGCAGTCTCCACACCGCCCTTGGTGTACACTGCCTCTTTCACAGCCTTCAGATTCTTGTCGTCAATTATCTCCGCCTCCTGCAAATGCTTCACGGCCTTAAGCTTGGAGTTCGTCTTGTCATCCCCGTACGGATCATCCTTCTCGAGAACCGGTCCCTTCCAGGATGCAAGATATGCAATACTCATCCTGTACTGGCCACCCTCAAACTGTTCAACGCCAAATCCGTTGTTCATGGTCATGTTATCCACAGAGAACTGCAACTTTTCATCCGGCATAAGAGTTGTCTCAAGCGCAGCCAGCGACGCAAATGCCCAGCATGTTCCCGAGTCTCCCTGGTCTCTGACCTCTGTGACCCTGCCCTCTTTTCTCATGTCGTAGGCGGCCGGCAGCTTACTGTCCTCACCGACCTTCTGCAGGGATACACGGCCTGTGTCATAATTGTACTCACATGTATAGTCAAGCGTGTCCGCTATATACTCTATAGGGACAAATGTCTCGTCATCCTTCTTTATCGGCGCATCCGCGATCTTCACGTCCTTGCCGTCCAGCTCTGCATCCTGGGAATCAAGCACCAGTCTGGCGACTCCTTCATTCCTCTTGATCACGATACTGCCATTCACATACTCTATGTATGTGCACTTCATCTTATCCTTGAGCATCTTCAGCGGCATCATAAGGTGAAGATTATTGCTTACATACGGCTTGTACTCGTCCTCTTCCACCTCACTGCCATTTACATACAGTGTGAGTCCCGCTTCATTGTAATCGCCCGCAAGCTTCTCAGACATGCCGGAAACTGCGTGTTGATCCTCCTCGTTCTTCTCCAGACGTCCCGACGGCTCCTTTGTTCCGTAATACGCCAGAGCACCTATGGCAAGGATCAGAATTATATATACAAATTTCTTCAAGCTTCTTCTCTCCTTCGTTTAGGCGGCTTCGGTCCCATAAACTGATAGAAATATGATTTTATCATTCCGTTGTATATCTTGCGGTTTCTGTCGGCCTTTCTGCCGATATACTTCTCCGCATCCGTATACGATGTGATGAGGAACATTGACCAGTCATCAAGACTCCTATAGCTCTCGCCGATGGTCCTGTACAGCTCAGGCAGAGCCTCCTTCTCCTCAAGTCTCTCTCCGTAAGGTGGATTTGTGATTATAAATCCATACTTCTTCGGATTTCTCAGATCCTTCACATCCCTCTGCTGAAAATGGATGTGCTGCTCCACTCCTGCTGCCCTGGCATTCTCCATGGCACACTTCACCATATCGCCATCCAGATCATATCCCTGTATGTTCATCTTCACATCGCGGTCTATGAGATCATGAGCCTCATCCACCGCATTGTACCATATCTTCTTGTCACAGATCTTGGACCACTCCTGGGCCGTGAACTCCCTGTCCATTCCCGGTGCGATGTGTGCGCCTATCATGGCCGCCTCTATCGGAAATGTTCCACTTCCGCAGAACGGATCTACAAGGACTCTGTCGCTGTGCCACGGCGTGAGCATGATCAGCGCGGACGCCAGCGTCTCCGATATAGGAGCCTTTCCAACCAGCTTTCTGTATCCCCTCTTGTGAAGTGACACACCTGACGTGTCAAGTGCTATGGTCACTATATCCTTGAATATAAATACTCTCACCGGATAGCTTGCGCCATCCTCCGTGAACCATGACACTCTGTATGTCTGCTTCAATCTCTCAACCATAGCCTTCTTGACTATAGACTGTATATCCGATGGACTGAAGAGTGCACTCTTGTTTGATGTCGCCTTGGACACCCAGAATTTTGCATCCCTTGTCAGATACTTCTCCCAGGCGATGGCCTTTGTTCCCTCGAACAGCTCGTCAAATGTGGCGGCCTTGAAGCTGCCACATTTAAGCATGATACGCTCGGCTGTCCTTATAAAAATATTTGCCCTTGCAATCGCACTCTCGTCTCCGGCAAATGTGATCCTTCCGTCCTCCACCTGGACTATCTCGTATCCAAGATCAAGTATTTCTTTTTTCAGTACCGACTCCAGTCCAAAATGACATGGAGCTATAAGTTCTACTCTACTCATTTCCTGCCCTTTCTGTGGGTTGTATATTTGTTCTATCTCTGTCTTGTGAGCGGGCCTCTGTACTGCGCCAGGCCTCCCACCGTGTTGATAACTCTGTATCCATCCTCGCTCATGATGAGCGCAGCCTTCATGCTGCTCACCCCATGAGCACAGTATACCAGCAGATATTTGCTTTTGGGAAGAGTATACTCCCTCGCTTCTATCAACTCAAATGGAATATTTACCGCCATGGGGATGTGTCCCTCCAGAAATTCATCGCGGTCCCTGACATCCACTATTATGCCGCCCCTTGCAACAGCTTCACGTATGATGTTGCGTATGGGAATACTTGTGAATCCCATTTCTCCACCTCCTTCATACCGACAGAAAAACCTCTTCTGTTATATGATATGAAGGAAATGTCTCATCGACACAATAAAAACGAAGATCCCGGCAGGCGAAAAGCCAATTCCGTCTGTCGGGACCTTATAATTACTTCTTAAGCTGTGCAAGACGCTCGGCAACCTGCTCAGACATCTCAGTGTACTTGGCAAGCTTTGCCTTCTCCTCCTCAACCTTTGCGGCTGGGGCCTTGTCAACGAACTTTGGATTTGCAAGCATTCCTGATGCACGCTTGATCTCTCCGGCAAGCTTAGCAGCCTCCTTCTCAAGTCGCTCGATCTCCTTGTCGATATCCACAAGCTCCTCAAGAGGAATGTATACAGCGGCATCGTGGATCAGTGTTGATACTGCATTCTCATCGATTCCTGTCTTGTCCTCCTGAACGTGTACCTCGCTGGCATAACCCAGTGTGGCAAAGAAGCTCTTTGATGACTCAAATATATGTCTCACGTCCTCCTTTGCAGATACGACATATACCTTTGCCTTTCTGCTAGGTGGTACGTTCATTCCTGTACGAAGGTTTCTGATGGCACGGACTGCTGCCTTGATAGTGTCAACAGCGGCCTCGTCAGCCTCAAAGTTCCACTCGTCTGTGTACTCAGGCCACTTGGAGATCATGATCGACTCCTCCTCGTCCTGAATGTTGCAGAAGATCTCCTCTGTGATGAATGGCATGTATGGATGAAGAAGCTTAAGTGCCTGGATCAGAACTGTCTTAAGTGTCCAGAGTGCTGCTGCCTTTGTCTCATCCTCATCGTTGTAGAGACGAGGCTTAACCATCTCGATATACCAGTCACAGAACTCCTCCCAGATGAAGTCGTATACCTTGGATACAGCGATACCAAGCTCGAACTTCTCCATGTTGTCTGTCATCTCTTTTGCAAGTGTGTTGACCTTGGACAGAATCCAGCGGTCAGCTATTGTCAGGTCAGACAGCTTCACATTTGTGAAATCTGCCTTCTCCATGTTCATCATGATGAAACGTGTTGCGTTCCAGATCTTATTTGCAAAGTTTCTGGAATTCTCAACTCTCTCCCAGTAGAAACGCATGTCGTTTCCAGGAGCATTTCCTGTTATAAGTGTCAGACGAAGGGCGTCTGCACCGTACTTATCTATAACCTCAAGCGGGTCAATACCATTTCCAAGTGACTTACTCATCTTACGTCCCTGGTCGTCTCTTACAAGTCCGTGGATCAGCACATGCTTGAATGGGCTCTTGCCTGTCTGCTCAAGTGCTGAGAATACCATACGGATTACCCAGAAGAATATGATGTCGTATCCTGTTACAAGCACGCTTGTAGGATAGAAATACTCGTACTCCGGAGTCTTGTCCGGCCAGCCAAGTGTTGAAAATGGCCACAGTGCTGATGAGAACCATGTATCAAGTGTATCCTCATCCTGTGTAAGGTGTGTGCATCCGCACTTTGGACATACTGTAGGAGTCTCACGGCTGACGATGGTCTCACCGCACTCGTCACAGTACCATGCAGGTATTCTATGTCCCCACCAGAGCTGTCTTGATATACACCAGTCACGGATATTCTCAAGCCAGTGGATGTATGTCTTGTCGAACTGCTCAGGCACAAATGAGAGCTCATCTGTCTTGATGATGTCAAGAGCTGCCTGGCCCATCTCCTTCATGCGGACAAACCACTGAGGCTTGATCATTGGCTCTACTGTTGTCTTACATCTGTCATGTGTTCCTACGTTGTGGCTGTGCGGAACTACCTTTACGAGAAGTCCCAGTGCGTCAAGGTCTGCCACCATCTGCTTTCTTGCCTCGTAGCGGTCCATGCCTGCATACTTGCCTCCGAGCTCATTTATGGTTGCATCATCGTTCAGTATATTTATCTCCTCGAGGCCATGACGCTTTCCAACCTCGAAATCGTTAGGGTCGTGGGCAGGTGTGATCTTTACACAGCCTGTTCCGAACTCCTTGTCAACATATGGATCTGCGATAACCGGGATCTGTCTGTCTGTAAGTGGCAGCTCCAACATCTTTCCTACTATATCTGTGTATCTCTCATCGTCAGGATTTACTGCAACGGCTGTATCTCCGAGAAGTGTCTCCGGTCTTGTGGTTGCTATCTCCACAAATCTTCCAGGCTCTCCAACTACAGGATAGTTGATATGCCAGAAGAATCCGTCCTGCTCCTCATGTATAACCTCAGCATCTGATATGGAAGTCTTACATACAGGACACCAGTTGATGATCCTTGAGCCCTTGTAGATGTAGCCCTTCTCGTACAGTCTTACAAATACTTCCTTGACTGCCTTGGAACATCCCTCGTCCATGGTGAATCTCTCTCTGTCCCAGTCAGCGGATGAACCCATCTTCTTGAGCTGGCTCACGATACGGTTGCCGTACTCTTCCTTCCATGCCCATGCATGCTTTAAGAACTCCTCACGGCCGATCTCTTTCTTATCTATTCCCTGCTCCTTCAGCTTCTCTGTAACCTTGACCTCGGTTGCGATGGCTGCGTGGTCTGTACCAGG
>OGXH01003286.1_pt1 | contig 10513 bp, 8 predicted proteins | sample 1576241 | NCBI WGS metagenome assembly OGXH01 (sample SAMEA3541529, study PRJEB24748) | human gut metagenome | biome: human gut; feature: human-associated habitat; material: faeces | place: China | collected 2012
TATATTTGTTCCAAAAAATGTCTCCGACAAGCCGGTTTTTGAACTGAAACATCTTACTCTGAATGGCTCTTTTTCAGATATTAACCTCAGCCTTCGAAGAGGAGAGATTCTTGGAATTACAGGACTTTTGGATTCTGGTCGTACTGAATTGGGCCTGTCTATGTTTGGTCTGAAGCCTGCGGATTCCGGTCAGATCATAAAAGATGGAAAAGATATTAAGCTTACCAGCCCAAGAGAGGCTATTGCCAACAGTATTGGATATGTTCCTGAGGACCGACTGTCAGAAGGCCTTTTTCTTACCCAGTCGATTGGTGACAACATCATCATTTCTGAGATTGACAAACTGAAAAAGAAAAATGGACAGTTTGATCTGAAGAAGAGAGATGAAGAAATTGAAAAATGGGTTAAAGAACTGGAGATCAAGACAAAAAATCCAAACAATCCGGCAACAACTCTTTCAGGAGGTAACCAGCAGCGAATCGTACTTGCAAAATGGCTTGCATGTAATCTGGATGTGCTCATCCTGAATGGCCCGACAGTAGGTGTGGATATCGGTTCCAAACATGATATTCATATGGTTCTGCAGCGACTTGCCAACCAGGGGCTTGGTGTTATTATCATTTCTGATGATCTTCCGGAAGTTATACAGAACTGTTCCAGAGTTCTTGTTATCAAGAATGGAAAGATCAAATCCGAATATGATACCCAGAATGTCAGTGAACAGATGATCATTGACGATATGATCAGTACAGGCCATGCAAGAGCTCTTTTGGCAATCGAGGATGAAGAGCAGCAGTACATGCTTGCCAATAAAATCTTTGATGAGAAGCTTAGTGTTCGCGAGACAGAGAAACTGGTGAAGGCTCTGAAGAATCCAAAAAAGGAAGAAAAAAAGCCGGAAGTAGAAAATCAGTTCGTATACACAAATCTTGAAGAGCAGATGAAGAGTCTGATCGGTACAAAAGTAAGTGTTCACGCGAAAGCAAATGGAAAAGGAAAGATTGAGATTGAGTATTACTCACCGGATGATCTGGAAAGAATCTATGAGTTGCTCATGACAATACAGCATAACTAAAAAGGAGATGGTAGAAGTGACTGGAGTATTTGGCAATCTGGGAATTGATCCATTCTACGCATTTCTTATTTTACTTATTTTGCAGGTAGCCTTGCTTGTCGTACTTGTGTTAGTGTATGATAAGTATAAACACCTGGAAAAAGTATTTAATACCTTTATGAAGGGAAAGAATGGGAAATCACTGGAGGAATCCATTTTTGAACGGTTTGACAAGATCGACGAAGTCGTAGATCAGGTAGAAGAAAACCGTGAGGAGATTGCAGAACTTTATAATAAAATGAGAACGCATTACCAGAAAGTCGGAATCGTAAAATATGATGCATTCCATGAAATGGGAGGCGAATTAAGTTTTGCAATTACAATGTTAGATGAAAACAATACTGGATGGATTTTAAATATAATGCATAGTCGTCAGGGATGTTATGCATATGTGAAAGATATTGTAAAAGGTGAGAGTACAATTCAGCTGGCAGAGGAAGAAAGAGAAAGTCTTGAGAAAGCTATTTTTCAAGAAAATAAATAGTAAAAAAGAAATTAGACAGGAAAGGGTAAATAACATGTTAGACATCAAATTTGTAAGAAATAATCCGGATGTAGTAAAACAGAACATCAAAAATAAATTTCAGGATGAGAAGCTTCCACTTGTTGATGAAGTAATTGAACTGGACAAGAGAAACAGAGAAATCAAACAGGAAGTAGAAGCACTTCGCGCAGAGAAGAACAAAGCTTCTAAGGAAATCGGAGCAATGATGGCTCAGAAAAAAATCGAAGAAGCAGAAGCTCTGAAGAAGAAAGTTGCAGAGAGCAATGGACGTATCAATGAACTTTCCGAAGAAGAGAAAGAAGTAGAAGAAAAACTGAAAAAGAACATGATGATTATCCCAAATATCATCGATCCATCTGTACCGATTGGTAAGGATGATAGTGAAAACGTAGAAGTTGAGAGATTCGGTGAGCCGGTTGTTCCGGATTTCGAAGTTCCATATCATACAGAGATTATGGAGTCATTCAATGGAATCGATCTCGATGCTGCAAGAAGAGTAGCAGGTAATGGTTTCTATTATCTGATGGGAGATATCGCAAGACTTCACTCAGCAGTTATCTCTTATGCAAGAGATTTCATGATCAACAGAGGATTCACATATTGCGTCCCACCTTTCATGATCAGAAGCAACGTTGTAACAGGTGTTATGAGTTTCGCTGAGATGGATGCTATGATGTACAAGATTGAAGGAGAAGACCTTTATCTGATCGGAACAAGTGAGCATTCTATGATTGGTAAATTCATTGGACAGACACTGGAGAAAGATCAGGTTCCACAGACTCTGACGAGTTATTCACCTTGCTTCAGAAAAGAAAAAGGTGCTCACGGAATTGAGGAGCGTGGAGTTTACAGAATCCATCAGTTCGAGAAACAGGAAATGATCGTTGTCTGCGAACCGGAAGAAAGCAAAGAATGGTATGAAAAACTGTGGAAGAATACAGTAGATCTTTTCCGTTCTATGGATATTCCGGTACGTACACTTGAGTGCTGCTCCGGAGATCTTGCAGATCTGAAAGTAAAATCTGTTGACGTAGAAGCATGGTCACCAAGACAGCAGAAATACTTCGAGGTAGGAAGCTGCTCTAACTTAGGAGATGCTCAGGCAAGAAGACTTGGTATCCGTATCAAAGGAGAGAACGGAAGCTACTTCGCTCATACATTAAACAACACAGTTGTTGCTCCACCGAGAATGCTGATCGCGTTCCTTGAGAACAATCTTCAGGCAGATGGTTCTGTAAGAATCCCGGAAGTTCTTCAGCCATACATGGGTGGAAACAAAGAAATTACACCAAAGAACAAATAAAGAAATATAAAGCAAATAAAATATGCATCAGTATTTAAAAGCAATTGGATTTGAAAATATTCAAACAAGAAAAGATCTGAAAAAGCTCTTAAAAGACGTAGAAGAGAATTTTACGCATCAGACAATTGTATCCTACAGACCGGGCGAAGATTTCTGCGAATTCCAGAAAGAGTTCGGTCAGGATGTAGGGATCACACTCTGCGGAGAACTTGATGATGAAGAACATTTTGAAGCTGCATATTATTTCCCATATTTTGAGGGGAGCGGAGTTACAACTTATGCAGAAATCGATGTGCAGAGAAAGATTGAGAAAGAACAGTATGTTGGTCTTTGTGAGGATTCCAAGATTGGAATCAGTCTGATCTTCACACTGCAGAATGGTGTGGAATATATGCGGGAGAAACAGGCCGGTCTTACAAAGGATGTGCAGACATCTGTAACATTTTCAGGATTGGCACAAGATGGAATGATTCTGCTTCCGGTCAATAAAAATGAGCAACAGATTTTAAATGAAAAGCGTGCGTCAGATACAAGAAGAGAATTGATGAACGCAGCCCGCAAGGGAGACCAGGCAGCAATCGAGACGCTGACATTTGACGATATGGATCTCTATTCCAAGGTGTCAAAGAGATTGGCGAATGAGGATGTATTTTCCATTGTGGATACGTATTTCATGCCGTTTGGAGCAGAATGTGATATGTATTCGATCATGGGAGAAATCCTGGCGGTGAGAGAGAGGATCAACAGAATGACAGGTGTGAGATTGTATCAGATGCGCCTGAATGTAAATGAACTGACATTTGATATCTGTGTTCCGGCAGATTCCGTGATGGGAGAGCCGGAGATCGGAAGACGGTTCAAAGGTACGATCTGGCTGCAGGGGTATATTAATTTTTAAAAATGAAGAGAAATTGTTGCTGAGTGCACGCAGTGTGAAAAGGAATGGGAAATCCACATCCGGAATGTGAAAAACATTAAATAAATGTGGAAAAAAGATTTCATTTAACAGAAGAATGTGGATAACGAAGGCACCATCTCCGGCTGAAAAGTAATTCGGTCAGGAGATGGTGTCTTTTACAATTCGTGCCATTTTTACCATGATTCGTGCCAGAAGAATTGAAAATAACAGCGCTTTTTTTATAATAAAAATGTAACGGTTCAGAGCCAACCTCCAAAATGCTACGCATTTCGTCGGTGTGGCGTATCCGCCAAATAAAATTTCAAAAACAGTCTTAAAAATGCAAGCATTTTACACCTGTTTTATGAAATTCTGCTTGGCTCTGAACAGTTATAGATTACGAGAAAAAGGAGGCAGAATAATATGAAAAAGCGAATAATTCTTTTAGCATTTATCATATCAGCAGTTGCAGTTACATCAGGCTGTTCAGCGAATGAACCAAAGACAGATGAGGTGAAACAGGAACAGACAAAAACAGAAAGCGTAAGCTCGGGAGTAACGATAAAACCGCTTACCAAAAAAGCAATTGATGAGAATCCTTATATGGCAAAAAATGATGCAAATATCCACCATGATTGTTATAATTCAGATTCAACAGATGAGGTACTGCCTGTTGGTATTTACCCAGAAATTAATGTTTCTTATGAAAAGGTGAATCCGAATGCGTCTCCGGCGGTATTTTTTGACAATTATGGACATTCAGTTGTTCCGTTGTTGGGAGGACTTGCAATTCGTGATATCAATGCAGAAGAAACACAGACGATCGGATATTTCTCACCAAAACAGCATGACGGTGGAGGATATGTGATACAAAGTTCCTATTCCTTTGTTGATGAAAATAATCGTCTGGTGTGTCCGACAAGCAACAATCATGTACTTATGTTGAAAGCAACAGACGAGGAAGGAAATGTGCTGCCGGAATTTGAGAAAGTGCTGGATATTGATATTAAAGCAGCAGCAGAGGCAATTACCGGAAAGACATTGGATCAGAATTTATTATCCGTAGTGTTTGATTATGAGGGAAATCTTTGGTTTGCAACCGGCGGATTCAGAATCTATCCGGAACGTCAGCAGCAAGGTGCGCTGGGATACATTTCCAGAGATGCGATCAACGCAATTCTGAATGGAGAAGAGGTTGATCTGACAGCATCTACATTTGTATATGAATTAACTCCTGGAGAAGGGGCAGAAAATGGAATAGCTTCTTCGAAAGAGGGTGCAGTCATCTTAACAAATCAGAACTGCTATCTACTGAAAGCAGATAACGGTGTACAGGTAGAATGGTGTACTCCGTATGAAAGTGCAGGGGCAAAAGACAGCAAAGAAGGTGATGAAACGACCGGAGGCGGTCTGGCGTGGGGAAGCGGATGTTCGCCATCACTAACCAGCAATCTGGTCATGTTTACAGATAATCAGAATCCAGTGAATCTGCTGGCTTTAGATATGAAGACCGGTGAAAAGGTTGCAAGCACGCCTGTTATTGATGAGCTGCCGGAAGAAATGCAGGTATCCGTAGAAAATTCAGCAATCGTATATGATAACAGTGAAGGTACAGTCAGCACAATCGTATGTAACTGGTTTGGAGCAGGAAGTGCGAAGCTTGCGGACGCAGATAACGATTCATCTGTACAGACATATGAAAATATCTATGATGTAAATTGGCTGCAAAAAGGAAATAAAATGGTCATGCCGGGAGTTGAGCGTGTTGATACGATCAAGACAGATGACGGATATAAAATGAAGAGTATCTGGTGCAGAGATGATATCCGGGATACATCGATGATGAAGCTTTCAACCGCTACAGGATACATTTACGGTTATGTTCAGGACTTGGACAGTGGCATGTGGCAGTTTATCATGATAGATTTTGAGACCGGTGAGACTGCATTTTCAATGGATGTGTCAGACAAACCAGGGTATAACAATATGGCAATCGGTATGTATGCGGGAAACAGTGGAAATGCATTATACTGTCCAACAGGATATCTTGAACTCCTCAGACTGCAGGATCGGTTCGTATATCTTCCGGAAATGCCTTACAGAAAAGTAGATTTGGACAAGGCAATGCGAAATATATTAACGCAGGAAGAATTTACGAAAGACGGAGGTAAGGGCAATGTCGCAGGATGGCTGAATACGATAACAGTAGAAAATGTACATCCGAGTACGACTGTGGCGATACGAATGAAGGGACTTGCAGGCAAAACGGATGACTTTAAGCTGTATGCTTATGGAAAAGACGGTAAGCTGACAGAGGTTCCGGAAGATCTGTGGAAGATTCAGACAGAAGATGGAACGATTCCAGAGAAACTGTCGGAAGATACCTTGTATGAAGTACATGTTACAGTAGAGGATGGAGGAACATTTGATCTTAGTGAGACAGAGAAAGAGATCAAAATAGCAGTAGTATTAGGATATTAGGATAGTACACAGATATTGAAAGAGACGATTGCCAGGTATCAACAGGCATAGCATAATAAGTGGAAAGATAGCATAATAGGTGAAAAGGAAAAACTCCTGTGATTTTGTAGATTCAAATCACAGGAGTTTTCTTTCTATCTATTCAGTTACTTCCAGGCAAGCTTCTTTCGTACCAGTTCCGCCACGACGGATCCCGGCGAATAAAGAGCCTGATATATTATGCCATACACTGAAGATCGCTCCCGGAAGCGTTGCCAGTGGATTGGCTGCAAAATTAGCTGTTGCAAGAGAAATCGCAAGGCCGCTGTTCTGCATTCCGACTTCGATCGCAATCGCAGTAGCTTTATCATATTCGATATGTAAAAGTTTTGCTGCGCCAAGCCCGATGCCCATTCCGCAGAGATTGTGAAGTGCCACAACTCCAAGTACGAGCAGACCACAGCTTAAGATTTTTTCTGCATTGACAGATACGATTCCACTGATGATCATTACGATGGATACAACAGAAATCAGTGGAAGTACTTCTGATATTTTCTGAATCTGCTTTCCAAAGATCCAGTTGATCAAAATACCAAGAAGCACCGGAATCAGTACAACTTTCACAACAGAAATTACCATTGCAAGGAAAGATACTTCTACCCAGGCACCGGCAAGCAGATACACTAATAACGGTGTCATCAGTGGGGCCGCAAGCGTGGAAGTGATCGTCATTCCAACAGAGAGTGCCACATCACCTCCGGCAATATATGTGATCACATTACTTGCTGTTCCCCCAGGACAACATCCGACCAGAATAACGCCGAGTGCAAGATCTGTCGGAAGATGCATCAGCTGGCATAATCCCCATGCCACAACAGGCATGATCGTATATTGTGCAACAAATCCGATCACGATTTCTTTTGGTCTTGAAAAAACTCTCTTAAAATCGTCCATCTTGATTGTAAGCCCCATGCCAAACATGGCAACACCTAAAAAGATGGATGTATAATTGGTTGTCCACGCGAACCCGTCGCGCCAGAAAAATGCGATCACAGAGAAGCAGATGATAATAATTCCAATATATTTTGTAAGAAAAGAACTGGCTTTCCCCACTTTTTTCATCACATTTTCCATATGTTATACCTCGTAGCTAAAGTTGTCGATCAGTCTGGTTTTTCCGATGTAAACTGCCATAGCGACCAGAACATCTTTTTCTACGATTTCTACCGGTTGCATATCCAGTGCATCTACCATAGATACATAATCAATCTTTGCCAGAGGTTCAGCTTCGATAATCTCGCGCATCTTTGTTAATACTTCTTCAGCTTTGCTTCCCTTGCAGATCATATTCTGACCGGCTTTTACAGCTCTTGAAAGACAAAGTGCGGCTTTTCTTTCTTCTTCACTTAAATATGTATTTCGGGATGATTTCGCAAGTCCGTCTTCTTCACGGATGATAGGGCATCCTACGATCTGGATATCAAAATTCAGATCCTGTACCATTTTGCGGATGATTGCCAGCTGTTGTGCATCTTTCTGACCGAAATATGCCCTGTCCGGTGTTACAATGTTAAATAACTTAGAAACAACGGTGCATACACCTTTAAAATGGATGGGTCTTGTCTTACCGCACAGTGTATCTGATAAAGTATCAATACTTACAAAGGCATGTGGATCATGGTACATATCTTTCGGTTCCGGATGAAATATGACATCAGCTCCAAGGCTCTCGCAGAGTTCGCTGTCACGTTTGAAATCTCTTGGATATGCTTCCAGATCTTCTGTCGGTCCAAACTGTGTCGGGTTTACAAAATCAGATACAACAACGATATCATTTTCTTCGCGGCATCTTTTGATCAGGCTTGCGTGTCCTTCGTGCAGGAATCCCATTGTCGGTACAAGACCGATTGTTTTCCCTTCTCTTTTCCAGTTTTTAATTAAATCTCTTGTTTCCTTTACTGTTTTTGTTACCTTCATGGTGTTCTCCTTTTAAAACTAAATTAGGAGATAGCCTCGTGTTCTGAATTCAACAAATTTCATTTTCATTTATAGGTTACAATCACTTTTGCAGTTATGCCATATCTTTCAGTAATCCGTGTTTCTCATAGTTTGTAACACGGCTGATCTTATTCTCATCATCTACAAAAACAACCTGTGGTTTATGTTCTTTGGCTTCTTCAGAATCATAATGTGCATAACACATGATAATAATCTTGTCACCAGTACTTACGCATCTTGCCGCAGCACCATTTAAGCAGATCATTCCGCTTCCGCGCTTGCCGCAGATCGTATAAGTTTCAAATCGGCTTCCGTTATTTACGTCCACGATCTGAACTTTCTCATATTCCATAATTCCTGCCGCTTCCAGCAGGTCTTCATCAACAGTAATACTTCCAACATAGTCAAGTTCGGCCTGTACTACTGTAGCACGATGAATTTTTCCTTTTAACATCTCAACTGTCATTTCTTATTGGTCTCCTTACAAAAAAAGCATTCGTCAAGGTATACTGGTCCCTGCAAATGCTTTTGCTATTCTTCGTATTCCCTGAGTCTTATTTTATGTCTTAAATAAATATAAGCTCGCTTTCCGCCATTTCCGGCGGGGTAACTGTTCAATATGAAATTGTTGTGATTCAGTCAGAGTATAGTTTTGTAGTATTCCAAATACTATCTCCGCAAGTATTATGACACCCTGTGAAAGGAATGTCAATATGGTAGTCAGCAAGGTTTTTCTTGTACGCAGAATAATATCAAGATATAATATAGTTACATTTTTTATTTTAAAGGAAAGAGAAAAAAGCTAAATGAAGATAAAGAAAGTGATAAGCGCATGTCTTGTGCTGACATGTCTGGCGACAGGGCTTTCCGGATGTGGAAAAACAGATCAAGTATCTGACACAGCGGATCGCTCGGTTATAAAGCTTGGAAGCGACAGTTATCCCCCGTATAATTATCTGAATGAAGATGGTGTACCAACAGGAATTGATGTTGAACTGGCAACGGAAGCATTTGGACGAATGGGTTATGACGTAGAAATTGTCAATATTGACTGGGAGAGGAAGCAGGAGCTGGTAGAGAACGGTGATATTGATTGTATTATGGGCTGCTTTTCCATGAAAGGACGATTGGATGATTATAAGTGGGCCGGTCCGTATATGATCAGTAATCAGGTGGTTGCAGTCAATAAGAACAGTGATATCTATACCCTGAGTGATCTGGAAGGAAAGACGCTTGCCGTACAATCTACAACAAAACCGGAAGGAATCTTTCTGCAAAGAACAGACAGCAGGATTCCAAAGCTTGGTAATCTGATTAGCCTGGAACACAGGGAACTGATCTATACATTCCTTGGAAAGGGATATGCAGATGCAGTAGGTGCACATGAGGAATCGGTTATACAGTATATGAAAGACTATGATGCGAAATTCCGAATTCTGGATGAACCACTTATGACAGTCGGAATCGGAGTCGCTTTCTCAAAAAATGAAACTCGGGATCTGCCGGAGAAACTGGAGCAGACTTTGGATGAAATGAAAGAGGACGGAACTTCTGCAAAAATCATAGGAAAATATCTTGATAACCCAGAAAAATATCTGGAGGTGGACCGGCTTGAAGAAGAATAAAAAATCTACTCCAACAGAAAAGAAATTCTGGATTATCAGTATAGCTGTTGGGATATGTCTTGTCGTGCTGGCTGTATGTTTTTTCAGCAACGCAGACAAAGAAAAGGAAGAGGCTGATCTTTTAGACACGGTAAATTATGTAAAAGTACAATGTTCCACATATACACATTATAATGAGTCATCAGAATCCAAAAGTCTGCTTCGTGCCATTGAGGGAACCCGGCAGGTCAGCAAAAATATAGCCGCAGAAACAGAAAATGAAAAAACACTGGATCATCAGTTGTTGAAAGAAAGTGCAGAGCAGTTATGGCTGACGGGAATAGCAATTCTGGATATAGAAGGGAATATAGTATGTGAATACAGTACGAATGAAAGCTTATTGCCGGAAATAAAAGAATGCGCAGAGAAAGAAATCGTACTGGATACAGCAATTTATGATGAAAAGGTATATGCCAAGAGAATCAGTCATAATGACGGGTCTTATATTGATATGGCTGCCTGTACAAGAAAGGATGCACCGGGAGTTGTAGTGACTTACTATTATACTTCCGCAGAGATAACTGGGAAAGACTTTTTAATTTTCCCTTTTTCCTCCTATATTCTATAATTA
>OGXH01003287.1_pt1 | contig 10510 bp, 9 predicted proteins | sample 1576241 | NCBI WGS metagenome assembly OGXH01 (sample SAMEA3541529, study PRJEB24748) | human gut metagenome | biome: human gut; feature: human-associated habitat; material: faeces | place: China | collected 2012
GACAAGGACACCGGCGAAACCACCCAGCCCCCGGAGCTGAAATATGTGGAGGTGCTTGCCGCCACCCAGAGTTCCGGCGCGGACAAGGAATATCAGGCGCCGGCGGGAAATGAGGAAGAAGAAAACCCGGAGGAAACCCTGCCCGCCACCATCACCCTGCTGGTGAACAGCGAACAGGCCCAGCTTTTAGCCCATTTGGAGGAATCCAACAGCCTTCATCTGGCCTTTGTCTACCGGGGGACCCGCGCCAATGCCGAAAAGTTCCTGGCGGCGCAGGACGCCTTCTTTGCCGAGCCGGAGGCAGGGTCCAACGATGAGGGCAGTCAGCCGGAGGTCCCTGTTGACAGTGCTGACGGCGGGCAGCCCGCAGAGGGCATGGAGGAACAGGAGGTGGAAACAACAGATGGCGAATAAGCAGAAACAGATGCTTGCCGTGTGGGGCAGCCCCGGCGCCGGAAAAACGGTTACGGCGGTCAAGCTGGCGGCGGAGCTTGCCAAGCGGAAGAAAAATGTGGTGACCGAGGAGCAGCGCACCGCACGCGTGCTGGAATTCACCATGCCCGACCATGATGTGAATCTGAAGGCGGTGTTTGAAGTTCCTGCTACTCCCGATCCGGATCCCACTCCTGATCCTAAGCCGGACCCGAACCCCGATCCGAATCCCACTCCCGATCCTAAGCCGGACCCGACTCCCGATCCCGACCCCACCCCCGCACCCGGCGGTGACAGTGACGGCGGCGGTGCAGCCATTGTGGCAGTAGCCGCTGTGGGCGGCGCAGCCATTGGCGTGGGTGCCTATATCGCAGGCACCACGGCCTACCTGAAGAGCGTCCTGCCCGAGGGCATGGCCATCCCCGCTAACCGCCAGCAGCTGGCAGTTGCACTGTGGACCGCCGCAGGCAAGCCCGCTACCCAGAGCACTGCACTGTTCAACGATGTGGCAGCAGATGCCGCAGAGCTGCAGGCCATCCGCTGGGTCGTGGAGACCGGCCTGATGTCCGCACAGGACGGCAACTTCAAGCCCGGCAGCCGCGTGGGCCGCTTGGAGGTCATCCGCACTTGGAAGACTTACCAGCAGCGCGGCTAAAACCGCTGCCCCTTAACCCCTTATAACCCCGCAGGGACTGCCCCGCACAGCGCTGTGCGGCAGTCCCTTTTTTGCCTCCCAAAAGGGTGCGCAAGGGCTTTTTTGGGGTTTTTCAGGGCGATTCGATGCATTTCAGGGGCCATTCACGCAGAATTGCTCCACTTTTGCCGCCGTTCGTGGTATACTACAGGCACAGAGCAATACTCTGTTCAATATGCCATTCCCATAATTCCTATAGAGCAGAAAACCGTCCGGCAACCGCAAGCCGGGCGGTTTTCTGTTTTTTGCGGGTGCGCCCGGCGCGCCGGGTCGTTTCAGCGCATTTGCGGGGCGATTCATGTCCAAAACCGTCCAAAGAGGGCAAAACGTGGTACACTGGGTACAACAAAAAGCGCCCGGCTTGGAAGGGCGCTTGAAAAGGAGAGGATCTTATGCAAAAACGGCTCATCAGCATGGTTCTGGCGCTGAGCATGGCACTGACCGCAATGCCGCTGCCCGCCCTTGCCCAGAGCGCCCCGCCCGACACCGCCAGCGCCGCTGCACTGGCAGAGGAAAACGGCGGCACGGTCGAAAACAGCCAGAACACCCTGAAGCTGCCGGTGGAAAATACGGCCGGCTATGACGGCAATGCAGAGCCCTACCAGCCCATCATTGACGGCGGCGAGTGCACCGTTGTTTATAACGAGGGCGGCATCATTCAGAATAACCCCATCATCCACGCACTGGTGGCAAAGGATACCGAAGACCTGAACGGTGCTACGGATTACTACACCCTGAACTACACTGCACCGGAAGGTGCCGAGTACGCTAAAAAATACATCAACGGCATCAATGGCATGATGGAGGGTGTTTGGGACGCAGAAACCTCCACCCTCTACGTTGACACCGATCTGAACACCATCTCGGTCATCACGCATGCCCCCATCAAGAGTGTGAACGGCGTAGCTTATAGCGGCTCTGTAGCCGATGGAGAGCGTTACAACAGCACCATCGACCTGCGCAAGTATAACATCCCGCAGACCCATATCCTTAACCTGAGCGCCACCGGCGAGGGCGCGGCGGAATTGCCGCCGGCAGACCCCGCAGACTTTGCCTTTGTCCTGCCCAACAACCTGACCTATGACGGCAGTCCCAAGGAAGTAACTGTTAAGAACACCAGCAATAAGGACTACGGTGATGTTACCGTGACCTACATGCAGAATGGCAAAGTGCTGGACGGCGCTCCCATTGAGCCGGGCGATTACAGCTATACTGTAACCGTCGCAGGCAGTGCACAGTATGCGGGTGGAACTGTTAAAACAGGCTCGTTCCGCATCATCGCCGAGACCACCCCGGAGGAGCCGCCAGAGCAGCCGCCGCAGGAGGACAGCACCGAGTTCAGCCCGCTGCAAACGGTGGCCATCGTAGCCGGTACAACGGCGTGGTTTGCAGGCAGCGCAGTAATGGGCTATGAGGCTGTTACTTACAGCATCCTTGCAGACCTGCTGCCCAAGGGCACGCCCATCCCGCGCACCCGGGAACAGCTGGCCGTGCTGCTGTGGAGCACCGCAGGCAAGCCCGAACCCGCTGCACCCGCTGTTTACAGCGATGTAGCGGAGCCGGATACCGCCAAGGCAGCCCGCTGGGCTGTGGAGGCCGGGCTGCTGCCCGACATGGGTGAGGGCGCCTTTACGCCCGGCAAGCGTGTGACCAAGGTACAGGTCATCCGCGCATGGAACCGGCTGAAAAAGCTGGGTCTGGCGAAATAACAATTGCCATCTCCTGATCGATCCTTTCCAATAAGTGCAGCAAGGCCGTCCGGCATTCGCCGGACGGCCTTGCTGCGTTGTGTAGGAGGGGATTCCCCGCAGCGCCGCCGCTTCCGCAGGAAGCAGGCGCTGTAAATGCCGTTTGCCATTACGACCCCACCCGTGAAAATGGGATAGCGGAGCGTCCGCAGACGCTCCGCTATCCCGAAAATTAAAATAATTCTTCCGCTGCAACGACGACGACCGCCGCCAGTGGCGGAAACAGGGAGGAGTTGTTGGGGCAGCGGCCAGCAAGACGCGAGTGCCGCCCAAGGCACGAAGCGGATGCTGGGTGCCGCAACCCGGAAGACGCGGAGGGCATTTTCAATCGTTCTCCACCCCGGGGCACCCGGCGGCGCGCCATGCGGCGCACAGCACCTCTTTTTCCGCCTTGGAAAGCTTTTTCAGGGCGGCTTCCCGGCGCAGGGCGGCGCGCTTGTCCGCGCAGCGCTCCAGATAGGCAAAGCCTACCGCGCCGTGGGCGCGGGTGTAGCGCGCGCCCTTGCCGCTCTGGTGCGCCTTCAGCCGGGCGGCGGGGTGGTTCGTCCAACCGGTGTACAGCTGCCCGCCGGTGCAGCGCACCATATAGACGTAGGCGACGTCAGGCAAGGCGTCCATTGTTTTTCAGCACCTGACGGCAGGCCGCAAGGGCGGTCTCCTTGTCCTTGGCGGTGATGAGGAAGCGGCTGGCGTGGCAGAAGCTGATGCCCGGGATGCCGCTCTTCTGCTCGATGACCTCCTGCGGCTGCCCCGCCCAAGACTGGGGAAAGGGCAGCTTGGACTTTTTGGTCTTGTGGTCGGTGACGCACTGGGCGCTCCACCCGCCGCGCTGGCTGGGGTACACCACAAACAGAGCATCAGTCTTGTACAGGCCGTTTTTCCACGGCAGATAGCAGGGCAGCACCACGATGCCGTCGCGGGAGTTGCGGTAGGCCTGCTGCACTTTTTCGTCCGCGCGGTTCACGGCGTTGGCGCTGTCGATCTGGTTTTCCAAGATCTGCTTTGCCACAGCAACCGCCTTGAAAAAGCAGCTGTCCTGATCCTCCTTGGAGTCCCACACCGGGTTGAAAAAGCCAATGGCATCGCACAGGCTGTTCTGCTCGCCGGTGTTGTCGTTCAGGTCCAGCGGCTGGATGAAGTTTTCGTCAATGAGCCGCGCCTGCCGCTCGCCTACAAGACCCGGGCCCAGCACCCGCCACAGCAGGCCAAAGGCCGCGTAGGGCACGCCGTTGGCGCGGTACTCCCGTGGCTCCTGATGGTGGTCGAACATCCCAAAGCCGATATCGTACACGATGCCGTCAAAATCGTCAGGCACGGTAAAGCCGCGGGTGATCTTGATATCCGGGCGCAGAATCTGCAATAGCGCCGTTGCAAACACGTCATCGGCATGGAACTTGCCGGCGTGGGTAAAACCGTTTGCGGGAATTTTCATGGACTTGATACCTCGTTCTCCTAGTTTCGTCTGGTATCAGTATAGCACAATCCCGCCCGTGGGACAACAAAAAGGAGCTGCCGCTTGGGTGCGGCAGCTCCTCAGAGCACATATTACGCGGTATGGGACGTAGGCTGTGTGTGGAAAATTACGGTCATGGGGCTTATTCCCCGGACATCATCTTGAAGAAATCGGTCAACCACTTGAAGTCATTGGTGACATCCTTGCCGGCCTGATCATAAACCTTAATGCCGGTGGTATCGTCCTCTTTCAGAGTGAATACGTTACCCTTTGCATCGGTGAGGCGGCCGGTATTGTCATCAAAGCTATAGGTCTTGGTGCCGGTGGGCAGCGCGCACAGACCCTTGCTGGTGCCGGAACCGACCTTAATGGTCTTGTACAGAGTGGCGCTAATGAGCTGCTTTTCGTTGAGATCTCTTACAAACTGATAAACAGGGTTGCCGTCTGCAGTAAAGCAGGTGGTATACTCGTAGGAGTAGTTCTTATAGACCTCGGCATAATACTTGGTCGGACCTACCTTTATCTCGGTAGACCACATCTGAATCTGAGTGGGCAGCTTGGGCGCGATGAGAGAGCCCAGAGACAGATCAACGTCCTTCTGGCTGTGTGCCTTGATGGCTGCCTTGCTGCTGCGGAAAAGCAGGTACTGATCCCAAGTCGAATTATTCTTGAGCATCAGAGTCTCGATAAGCTGCTGTTTGTTATTCTTGCCCAACGTAGCCATGCTCACATAGCAGTTCTCACCCTTCCGGGCAGCACGTACATCGATGGAACGTGCGTCCTTGCCATAGTCGACTTCCTGAATTTCAACACAGAACTCCGTAGCACCGGCGTAGTTCTCCTTGAACTTTGCCAGCTTGCTGCGGTTCACATCAATAGGGGTCTTGGTGGGCTTGGTCCCGGTGCCCTCGCCCTCGTCCTCGTCGATGTCGGGCAGAATGATCTGGTCAGGGTTGTTGGGCAGGGGGCTGGGAGTGTTGCCGCCGGGTTTATCGGGGGGGTGCCGCCGCCACCGCCGCAAGCGGTCAGCATGGAAATTGCCATCGCAGCGGTCAGCAGACAGGCTGCGGCTTTTTTGTACAGTTTCATGCTATAAATACCTCCTGTAATGTTGTTCAAGGCGTCCCAAACTCGCTTTCTGGGTTTATGGTATCTTATAAAAAAAGCGTTGTCAAGCACAGTATGGGAACTTTTGGCAATGCTACAAAAAGCCATTGAGATTTTTGTTGTTTTGACGAAAATGGGGCGCGGCTTCTCCTGAAAAAAGCCGTTCCGAAACGCCTGCAGGCGTTTCGGAACGGCTGATAAAACATACTTTCCGCTTTGCTTACAGCGCCGAATAGCCGAAGCTGTTCACCAGCGCGTCAATGTGCTGCCCGGCCTTGCACAGGGGGCAGTCGCGGGAGTCGAAGCTGGCGTAATCCGGCAGACTGGTGGGGTCGAAGATGGAGGTGACCGGGTAGCCGAGGCACTCGTGGGTGGTGGCAAAAATCGCCGAAAGCCCGGCCACGATGCCGCCGTAGTAGTTTACGGCTTCCACAGCTGCCTGAATGGTGTAGCCGGTGGTGATGGATGCGGCCAGAATGAGGACGTGCTTGCCCTTGACCATGGGAGCAAGATTATCCCGCAGAATGATCTGGCTGCCGGAGGTGTATTCCGGGGTGACGATGTAGATGGTCTTGTGGGCGTTCATATTGGTAAAGCCGTCCTTGGTCAGCTCGTTGGCAAGGCAGGTGCCAATGACCTGTGTGCCGTCCAAGCAGAGCACGGTATCCACGATGGTGCTGTGCTGGTAAGCGCTGACCAGCTCCTTTGCCACGGCTTTTGCCTCGGAAAGGCGGGACTTTTGGGTGGTCACGTCGATGTAATAGTTGATGTGGCTGTGGCTGGTGGCAAAATGTCCCTTGGCCACCCGCAGGAACAGTTCACTTTTGCTGGTGGGAAGCTTGACCATGTTGATCATTGTACAGCACTCCTTTTTTCACCGGGCGCAGCTGCGCCGCAAAATACAAAACAGCGCGGCAACCCGTTCCGGTCGCAGCGCTTATTTTTCTTCTCTGCCTCTTTATTGTACTGAAAAAAGCCGCTGTGCACAAGACACAAACCTGACGAAAAACCTTGCTTTTTTACAGACATATCGCCGAAAACTTGGATGCAAAGGCCGCTGCTGCCCGGAATGCTGCACCGCAAAGAGTGCACAGCGGCAAGACCGGTACGGCGGGAGGGGAGGAACGCGCTTTTTTGCGCAACACGGAAAATTTTGTAAAAAGCCGGCTGCGCCAACAGCGCCGGCACCCTTAAGGAAGCTGCGGCGGGTGATGGTGTGAGACTCAAAATCGTGGTACATATTCTTTCCCTCCTGTAATGACTGGTACGGTCCTGCATTTCCCAAATCCCTATCCTGTCCATACTATTTTACCTTCCCACAAGGTAAAAAAAGATACAAAAAGGGCGCAGAGACAGATTTTATTGATCTGTTTCTGCGCCATTGCAGAACCCGTATCGATTGCAAATATTCTGTCATCCCACAGGCGGGAAGTCAAGAAAAACCACTCTGGTACGGATTGAATCTTATTGATTCAGCAAACACATAAAAATGAAAAGATTTCATGTGCTAACTGAAATGGAATGACTTTTGCGTCTGCTTAGCCCTGAGTAGCAGCGTCAAAAGCCTTGGCAAACTGCTCGTACTGGACGGTGGTGTAGGCTTCCTCGGAAGTCTCCCAGTTGACGGCCTTGTAGTTGCAGCTGCCGTACATGGCGTTGATCTTGCTGTACTCGTTGGCGTGGGTCAGGGACCATGCGACGTCGTAGTAGGTGGGGCTGACCAGCACATTCTCCAGCATATAGGCCTCAGCCTTGGCGAAGGCCTCGTAGCGGGCGTCGGTGTCGTTGACGATGGCGCTGGCGGCATTGACCAGATCGGTGTACTGCTCGAAAGCATCCATCAGGTCCTTCTGGTAGTCGGCAGGAGCCTCAGCCACCCGGGCGATGTTGGAGTAGTAGTGTGCGTAGTAGGCGTTGTCATCGTGGAGAATCTCCTGGCCCAGGAAGTTGACGGGATCGCCGAAGTCGGCGCTCCAGCCGTTGATGACAAAGCTCTGGAGCTGGGGAGTGCGGACCTCCTGCGTCAGGCTGGAAACGAAGGTCTGGACGTCCAGCTTGATGAAGTCGTCGCCGAAGCTGTCGGAGAAGCACTGCTTCAGGATGGTGGCGTTGTCCAGTGCAGAGGTGCTGCTGGCGATGATGAAGTAGGTGGCCTTGACGGGGAAGGTGACGCCGATGGCGCTCAGCTCCTCCATGGCCTGCTTCTTCAGGGCGGAGATGTCGCCGCCGTTGGCACGCAGGCGGATCATGGTCTCGCCGTCGTACTTCTCAGCGTCGAAGCCCATCTCCTTGGCCACCAGAGTGGTGTACTCAGCGCCCTGCGTGTTGTAGCACAGACCCTTCATGGTGTAGTAGTCGTTCTCGCACTTCAGGGGATTGATCTTGTTGTAGCGGGAGAACCATGCCTTCAGGTTCAGGCCGCGGTAGAAGCACTGACGGAAAGCGGTGTTGGCGATGGCCTTGTTCCAGTTCACATCGGGGGTGCCGTCGGCGTTGTTCTTCTGGTAGTTGAAGTGCATGGCGTAGGCAGTGGGGCGGGCGCGCTTCTCACAGAGCTGGCTGTTGTACTCGTTGTTGGGGTCGGAGGTGATGGTGGTGATGGTGCTCTCGTTCAGGTCCATCTCGTCCAGCTCGCGGTTCTGGTAGAGCTGGAATGCGATGGCCTGATCGGAGATCATGGTCACGGTCAGACGCTCGAAGCGGCTGACGTTGGCAGCATCGTAGTAGTGGGGGTTGGGGATATAGCTCTTGGTGTTGCCCTGGATATACTCTTCGACGATATAGGGGCCGCAGTACCACATGTTGGTGTTGTCGCAGCCACGGAAGGTCTCGATGCCCAGCTCGTCGATCAGCGCCTGAGAGGCGGGGTAGAAGCTGGTGTAGGAGGCCACGGTATCAAAGTAGGGGCAGGAGTGCTTGCAGGTGAATACCAGAGTGTAGTCGTCGGGAGCCTCGATGCCCACGCCTGCGTCCAGCATATCCTGATAGCGCAGGTCGGCGGCGGCAGCGCCCATATCCTTGGTCTTCTCGTAGTACTCCTCAGCGCCCACGATGTACAGGGTGGGCATGGAGGTGTTGTTGGCCTCGTTCTTGGAGGCGTTCAGCACCCACTCCAGACCGACCAGAAAATCGGTGGCGGTGATGTGCTCCTTCACCTCGCCGTTGCAGTCCACCCAGTCCACATCGTCGCGCAGGTGGAAGGTCCAGACGGTGGAGTCCTCGTTGGCCTCCCAGCTGGTGGCGATGGCGGGCACCAGCTTGCCGTAGCAGTCGAAGCTCATCAGGCCGTCCCACAGGTTGGTGACGACGTTGGCGTCGGTGAGGGTCTGGCTGTACAGCATGTTCCAGCTCTCGATCTCACGGTTGGCAGACTCCCAGGAGATATACTCCTTGAGGGGGGTGGCACCGGTGGAGTTGGGGGCCTGTGCGCCGGAAGCAGCCGTGCTGCCGGAGTTGTTGGACTTGCTGCCGCCGCAGGCGGACAGCAGGCCGGCGGCACCCACGACGCCTGCGCCCTTCAGAAAGCTGCGGCGGGTGATGTTGCGGGACTCAAAATCGATGTTCATTGAGATATGCTCCTCCGAGATATTGTTTTCCTTTTTTCCTATCCTAAATGCAAAAAACGGCGCGCTCCGGGTGCCAAAAACGCACAAAGCGCCCGGGACCGTACCTTTCGTATTCTAACATTGTGGGCAAAAGAAGTCAATGACATACAGCGCTGAAATAGAAACAAAATGGTAACGGATGCTTTTCTCTGAAAAATGACGGCAAAAAAACGGTAAAGAATGGAAAGAAGTCGCACTTTTACGAGATGACAAATGGATACAACGAAAGTTGGAAAACGCAAAGCGGCTATCTTTTTTCACAAAATCATGCTACAATAAAAAAGAATGTTACTTCTATAAAAGGAGCGTCCTTGGATGAAAAAGCTGGTTTCGATGTATCAAAAATATATGTTCCGCCCCATTTTGTATAAATCCGTCACCCGGGTGTCGGTGGTGGCTGTGCTGATGCTGCTGTGGGACCGCTACGTCAGCGACGGCACGTTTACCATGTGGCAGGCCCCGGCCCTGCTGCTGGGTGTTGTGCTGCTGGCGTGGGCGTGGGTGAACTACCTGCGTCTGGACGGTGTGACCATCCATCATCTGGGCGAAGAGTTTAAGAATATGGGCAAAAAGAAGAAGTTCCACTCCACCAAGTCCATCGTGGATTTTGCCGATGAGCGCATCGTCTCCTTCGAGGAGCTGGAACCCGAAGAGCGCACCTATTGCAGTATGCTCTCGAATCTGCTCCTGGGCGGGGCGCTGCTCATCATCGGACTCATCGCAGGTGCAGTGTGAGGGCAGCGGACATGGCAGAAAAAAGCGAAAAACAGCTGGTGGTGGGCATTCTTGCCCATGTAGACTCCGGCAAGACCACCCTCTCCGAGGCAATGCTCTACCGCGCGGGCAGCATCCGCAAGCTGGGCCGGGTGGATAACAAAGATGCCTTTCTCGACACCGACACGCTGGAAAAGGCGCGTGGGATCACCATCTTTTCCAAGCAGGCCCTGCTGAAAACGGGAAGTACGAATATCACCCTGCTGGACACCCCCGGCCATGTGGACTTTTCCACCGAGACGGAGCGCACTTTGCAGGTGCTCGACTACGCTGTGCTGGTCATCAGCGGCACCGACGGCGTCCAGAGCCATACCGAGACGCTCTGGCGTCTGCTGCGGCGGTATCATATCCCGACCTTCGTGTTCATCAATAAAATGGATCTGCCCGGCCCGGGCAAAGAGGCGCTGCTGAGCCAGCTTTCCCACCGTCTGGGCGACGGCTTCGTGGATTTCGGCGCAGAGCAGGCCGAACGGGACGAGGCACTGGCCCTCTGCGACGAGCGCCTGATGGAAAAGATGCTGGACGCGGGCAGCCTGACGGCGGAGGACATCATCCCGGCCGTCGCCCGGCGGCACGTCTTTCCCTGCTGGTTTGGCGTGGCCCTGCAGAGGGAGAATGCCGGCGGCTTACAGGGTGTGGACGAGCTGCTGGCCGGCCTCGACGATGCATGAGCTGCGTTACACTGTCACCTCGAAGC
>OGXH01003297.1_pt1 | contig 10484 bp, 7 predicted proteins | sample 1576241 | NCBI WGS metagenome assembly OGXH01 (sample SAMEA3541529, study PRJEB24748) | human gut metagenome | biome: human gut; feature: human-associated habitat; material: faeces | place: China | collected 2012
GAGGCTGGTCTGAAATACATTCTACGCAACAACAAATCGGATGACGACCGCTACCAGAGGATGGCGGGAAGCGACGACGAATATGTTTTCTCCGACGAATACAGCACGCATTTCAGGCACCGCAACGACATTCTGGCAGCCTACATGGGCTATGGCATCAGACTGAAAAGGTTCTCCGGACGTCTGGGACTGCGCTATGAGCACACCATACAGGACGTGAAGTATCTGCTGGGACGGGGCGACGACTTCCGCAAAGACTTCGACGATGGGGTCCCGTCGTTGATTGTATGCTATATGATTACGGACATGTCGAACCTCAGACTTGGCTATAACATGCGCATATACCGTCCGGGCATATGGTCGCTCAACCCTTACATAGACGACAGCAACCCCACAAGCATCAGTCAGGGAAACCCGAATCTGGACAGCGAGAAGAGTCATTCGTTCAGCCTTTCGTACAATAACTTCACACAGAAACTGAGCCTCAGCTTCACAACCCGGTACTCGTTCACCAACAACAGCATACAGAGTCTGACGCAATACATCAACGATACGGAGATTCCCGGACTACATAACCCGACAGGAAAGGATGTGATGTATAGCACATACAAGAACATAGGAAAGACCAGAAGCCTCGATTTCAGCGCATACATAAACTGGAACATCACCCCCAATACACGCATTTACTCCAACCTGAACGGCGGATACAACTATCTGTCGGACGGCAACGGACTGAGCAACCACGGCTGGAACATGTTCTATTATGCGGGAGCGCAGCAGACATTCCCGTACGACTGGCGCATCGGAATAAACGTTTCGGGTCAGACACCTTATATATCTCTTCAGGGCAAAGGCAGCAGTTACTTCTTCTACGGAATGAATGTCTACAAGTCGTTCCTTGACAAACGGCTTACGGTATCGCTGTTCGCAAACGACTTCTTCAACCCTTGGAAGAGACCGACGTCCTCGCTCGAGAGCATCAACTTCATGTCCACAAGCCGCTCGGAGTACTCTTCCATACGCTACGGAGTGAGTGTTAGCTTCCGCATAGGCAAGCTTACGGCAAGCGTGAAGAAGGCTGCCCGCACCATAAACAACGACGACGTGAAGGGCGGAGGAAACAATAATCCGCAATAAGCCGATGTGTTCTGTCTCCGCATATGATTGTTGTAATATGCGGAGACAGAGCGTTTTAATAAATATTTTTTGTATCTTTGCACACTCAAATACACCAAGCCGTGAACCCGGCGGGTGGTGGCAGTGCGGCGGAAACGTCACTGTGCCACATCAAGTAAAACGTAACGTAACCGGATTTGAGCAAAAGACTACGCATAACAACGTCACTGTTCCTGCTTGTACTCTTCCTTGTGTTCAAGGCAGGAGCAACGTTGTTTGTACACGTTCACGTCATTGACGGAGTCAAGATTGTCCATTCCCATCCTTATTCTGGCAGCAATCACAGCCACTCATCATCTCAAATCCACTCCATAGCCTATGCCTCTGCCCAGCAGATGACAGCCCCCGGCGAATCCGCCACGCTGCGTGTATGCCTTCATCTGCTCCATGTCTTTCTTCAGGACGACACGGTAAGCGGTCTTACGGCAGGCTGCATACATGGCGTCAAGAGCCGCGCGCCTCCTTATTTGTATTAATATGTCATTACGGTATGCCGGGCATTGTCTGGCAGCACCGCCTTTTTCATCATGCCGGAAGCATTCCGCCGACGGCAGACAAACCATTTATCACACATATTAATACACAATGAGACACCATATTTTAATGCTTGCGCTGGCACTGTACAGCGCATACGGCACAGCGCGTACCGACGGAAACGGACCGGTGACGGAGGGTAACGCGGTAGCCGTACACGTAATAGAGAAAGACAGTGAGGACAATCTGCCGGGCGCAGTAGTAAAGATAAAGGAGACCGGACAGGCGGCAGTGACCGACGCGGACGGACATTGCCTGTTCCGAAACATTCCCGACGGGACATACACACTGACCGTCAGACTTCTCGGATATGACTCACAGGAGAAGAAGGTGAGCGTGAGCCGCGACTTCGCAGCCGACGTACACTTTGTCATGACAGCCGATGTCACCGTGACCGACGAGGTTGTCGTGTCAGCCAACCGCAACGAGACGAGCCGCCGCGACGCACCTGTCGTGGTGAACGTACTTAACAACAAGCTCTTCGAAGCGGTCAACTCGTCCGACCTCGCCAAGTCTTTGAACTACCAGTCAGGGCTCCGCGTGGAGAACAACTGCCAGAACTGCGGCTTCCCTCAGGTGCGCATAAACGGTCTGGAAGGCCCTTACTCACAGATACTCATCAACAGCCGTCCCGTGGTAAGCGCACTCTCGGGCGTCTACGGACTTGAACAGATACCGGTGAACATGATAGACCGCGTGGAGGTTGTGCGCGGAGGAGGATCCGCACTGTTCGGAGCCAACGCCGTGGGAGGCACCATCAACGTCATAACAAAGGACCCCGTGAACAACTCCTTTCAGGTTTCATCGACGCTGTCAGACATGAACGGCAAGGCGTGGGAGCAATACTTCGGAGCCAACGCGTCGCTCGTGTCAGACAAGAACACCTATGGCGTGGCACTGTATCAGTCATATCGCAACCGGAATCCGTACGACGCGGACGGCGACGGGTTCTCGGAGCTCGGCAAACTCAACATGAACAGCTTCGGACTACGCGGTTATTACCGTCCGTCACAGTTCAGCCGGCTGGGCATAGAGTATCATGTCACCAACGAGTTCCGCCGCGGAGGCAACAAGTTTGACCTCGAACCGTTCGAGACGGATATCACCGAGCAGACCAAACACGTGATAAACAGCGGCGGACTTACGTATGATGTGTTCTTCAACAGTTACAAGCACAAGCTGTCGTTCTACTCGTCCATACAGCACACCGACCGCAACAGCTACTACGGAGCGCAGCAGAATCCGGACGCATACGGCAAGACCGACGACCTCACATGGGTGGCGGGAGCGATGTACACCGGCAACTTCAGCCGCCTGCTCTTTGCTCCAGCCGTCATAACATCGGGCATTGAGTATCAGAACAATTCGCTCCACGACGTGATGCTCGGCTACGACCGCGACATGAGACAGGACGTGCGCATCGGCGGCGGATTTGTCCAGAGCGAGTGGAAGATAAACCGTTTCACGCTGCTGGCAGGCTTCCGGGTGGACAAGCATAACCTTATAGACAATCCGATATTCAGCCCGCGCGTCAACGTGATGTACAAACCGTCTGACAAACTGCAGGCGCGCCTCACATGGTCCACAGGATTCCGCGCTCCGCAGGCTTACGACGAAGACCTCCACGTGACCGCCGTCGGAGGCGAGGGTGTGCTCATCAGGCTTGCCGAAGGGCTGAAGCCGGAGCGTTCCAACAGTTTCAGCGCGTCGGCGGACCGCACGTTCAGCTTCGGGCACTGGCAAGCCAACCTGCTCGTGGAAGCGTTCTACACACAGCTCGACGATGTGTTTGTGCTTGAGAAAACGGGCACGGACGCTTCGGGAAACATAATAAAGGAACGCCGCAACGGCAACGGAGCGCGGGTGTACGGCATAAACTTCGACGGCAAGATAGCCCACGGCTCGGAACTGTCGCTACAGGCAGGCTTCACGGTACAGAGCAGCCGTTACATCAAAAAAGAGAGTTGGAGCGAGGATCCTGACGTCGCTCCGACCAGATACATGCCCCGCACGCCCGGCTGCTACGGCTACTTCACACTCACGAGCGCACCCCTGCGCAACTTCGACTTCTCTCTCTCGGGCGTCTATACGGGCAGAATGCGTGTGCCGCACATCGCTCCCGACGCCTCGGAGATACCCGCCGGATATGAGTACAGCTACATCACGAAGGACGAGCTTGTGCATACGCCCGACTTTTTCGAGCTCAACCTCAAGCTCAACTACACATTCGTGCTCAGCGACCACGTGAAACTGAAGCTCAACGGAGGCGTGCAGAACATGCTCAACGCCTTCCAGAAAGACCTCGACAAAGGCGGTTTCCGCGACTCGGGATACTTTTACGGTCCGGTGCAGCCGCGCACATACTTCATCGGTTTCAAGATAACAAACTGACGTTCCAGGCACGGCAGACCTCTGCCCGCACCGCAACAAGCCCCATACAGGATGCCGCCCCGCATGCCATTACCTTCACTTGTGGCTCCACGCGGCATTTTCCTGTATGACGACTCATACAAATCATAATTATTGGGTATTGTCTGTTATAAGCCCATACCTTAACTTTGCAGCACTCTTCAGACGCGCACGGACGCATCGGAAGAGTGCTTTTTGTATAAAGGATAATAACAATACAACAACAAACTTATTCATATGGAATCACACACAAAACACACAACACTCTTCAACACACACACATGCCCTATCCGCATTTTGCCTCTGTTTGTCGCGCTCGCCGCATTCCTGCATGCCGGTGCGGAGAATGCAGAAGACAAAGACGCTCCCAACACGGTGGACACAATAAACATATATAGCCTGAAAGAGGTGGAGGTGTCTGCCAGCATGCGCAACCGCTTTGCCTCACCGACAAGCCACACCGTGGCGAAGATGCAGCTCGGCGACCTCGAGAATCCCCAAGTCTATCAGACGGTGAGCAGCGCGCTTCTGAAGGAACAGCTCGTCACGAATCTCAATGACGCTCTGAAGAATGTCCCGGGCGTACAGCGTCTGTGGGAGAGCACCGGCAGACAGAGCGACGGAGGAGAATATTACACCATGCGCGGATTCTCCGTACAGCCCACCATCATCAACGGTGTGGCAGGTCTGAGCAACGGAGCTCTCGACCCGGCAAACGTTGCCAAGATAGAAGCGATAAAAGGTCCGTCCGGCACTCTATACGGAGGCAACCTCATAAGTTACGGAGGTCTGATAAACATAGTGACCAAGACACCCTACAACAGTTTCGGAGGCAGCGTGGGATATATGACAGGCAGCCACGGACTGAACAGGTTCACAGCCGATGTGAACACCCCTCTCAGCAGCAAGGCATACCTGCGTGTCAACGCATCCTACCACTATCAGCGCAGCTTCCAGGACGCCGGTTTCAGCCGGTCGCTGTTCATCGCGCCATCCTTCCGCTTCGACGCGAGCGACCGTCTGACGTTTCTTGTCAACGCCGAATACTACGCACCCGAGCGCGCAGTAGCTCCAATGATATTTCTCTACCGCTCGTCGGATGTGCAGTTCAAGGACACCAGACTCTTCGACGCGGCATACAAGAGGAGCTTCACAAGCGATGAGCTAACAATAAGCAATCCCACTTTCGGGCTGCAGGCGCAGGCTTTGTACAACATCAACAGCCATTGGAGCTCTCAGACAATAGTGTCGAGCAGCATAGCAGGGAGCGACGGCTACTACACTTACCTCTGGAACAACCAGTCGTCGCAGCTCTTCACACGCTACGCATCTAAGGTCAACTCCACTTCCTCGGCAATAAACATACAGCAGAACTTCAATGCCGACCACCGCTTCGGCACCGTACGCAACCGCTTTCTTGCCGGTGCCGACTTCCTGCAGCGCAACATTGTGAACAACGCCAACCCGTGGGTGGCAAACGGAGAAGTGTCTTTAGCGGACGGAAGCGACACAGGTGTGCTTACGGCATCTGCCATAGACAAGCTCGTGGCAGAAGGCAAAGCCACACAAAGCAGGGCGAAGGTGACCATCTACGGAGTGTATGTGTCTGACGTGATAGATATCACACGCCACCTGTCAGCACTCGTCGGACTGCGCCTTGACAACTATTCGGGAGGCTCCATGTACGCGACGGAGGATGTGAAAGACCAGCTTTCGTTCTCCCAGAAACTCGGACTGGTGTTCCAGCCCCTGCCCGACAGGCTATCGCTGTTTGCCAACTACATGAACGGCTTCACCAACAACGACCCTGTATCAGTGTATGACAAGGACGGAAAGTTCGTGAAAACGAAGGTGCTCGACCCCGAACATGCCAACCAGTGGGAGGCTGGAGTGAAAGCCAATCTGTGGGACGAGCGGCTCACACTCACGGCAAGCTACTATGACATACGTGTGGGCAACCGCAGCATGACCGACCCCGACAACCCGCTCAACACCATCCAGGGTGGCGTGGAAAGGAGCAAAGGCGTGGAGCTGAGCCTCACAGCCAACCCGCTGACAGGGCTCAACGTCATCATGGGATACAGCTACAACGACAACAAGATTACCAAGGACGCCGCCGACGGCGACTATCTCGGACGCCGGTCGGAGAGCGCCGGACCGGCTCACATGTTCAACCTGTGGGCAAGCTACCGTTTCTTCACGGGTGCGCTGAAAGGCTGGTCGGTGGGTCTGGGAGGCAACGCCGCAAGCGAGAACAAGGTTCTCAACAGGCGCAGCACAGGCATATTCGCATTGCCCGGATATGTTGTCGTGAACGGACTCCTGTCATACACCGGCGACCGCTACACCATTTCGCTCAAGGCAGACAACCTGCTCAACAAGAAATATTACAACGGCTGGAGCACGGTGTCGCCCCAGCGGCTGTTCAATGTGTCCATAGGTGCGGAGTACCGTTTCTGATTATGCACACCGGACAAGCATAAGATGATATCAAATAAAAACCGTAACAAAGGCGTTAAATGTAATGAAGATACGCAAGATTGCCTATAAACTGCACCTGTGGGTGGGACTTGTGACGGGACTGATAGTCTTCATCGTATGTCTCACGGGCTGTGTTTGGGCGTTCAAGCTCAACGGATGGATTGACGGAAAAGTATCCGTGGCGTCAGTCACGAAGGCTCACGGCTTCATGCGTCCGTCGGTTGCCGTCGCCCGCTCGTCCGCCGCCGTTGGAGACATACAGCCAGAATCGGTCACCTACACGCCCGAAGGAGTTGTAGAGGTGGCATTCCGCGACAGCTCGGGAGTGACCTCAGTGAGTCTGGATGCCGCCGAAGGACGAATCCTTGACGTGCGCCACACGCCGCAGCACGACATATGGAGCTTCATAGGTGAGGGTCATTACTCGCTCTGGCTGCCCGTAAGCATAGGACGCCCGATAGTAGGCTACGCCACCCTGCTGTTCTTCCTGACCCTCATTTCCGGACTTGTGCTCTGGTGGCCGAAGAACCGCCGTGCGCTCAGAGCGGCTCTTCTGCCGAAGTGGAACACCGGCACCCGACTGTCACGACGGCTTTACGACCTTCACAACGTAATAGGATTCTACGCCGCGCCACCGCTCATAGTCATCGCCATGACAGGTATGGTGTGGGCTATTGACTGGTGGGGCGACGGCATATATGCCCTGACATCCGGAGGGAAGAGCGAGGTGCCGTGGCGGTTGGCACAGTCGGACACCACAGCCGTCCTCTCTCAAAAAGACGGCGGCGGCTCATCCGCCACATTCGACATCACCCGTGCTGACATTCTCACAGACAGTCTGTACAGAACGATGTCCTCACCGCGCTTCATGATGGTGTCGTTGCCCGACACTGCAGACAAGACCTCGGCTCTCGTAGTGGTGGCTCAGCACGACCGGCTTGTATATTATGACGCTGACCGCATGTCTTTCGACCGCTACACTTTTAAGGAAATCACCCCCGAAGGAGCATATCACGGAAGGTATTCCGACAAGGGTCTTGCCGACCGTCTGCGCCGTATGAACTATGACATACACACCGGAGGCATAGCCGGACAGGGCGGTCGCGTCATCATATTCGTTGCCTCTCTCTTCGGCATGACCCTCCCGTGGACCGGTGTCGCACTCTACATCAACAAGCGTCGGAAGCGGAACAAGCATAAGGACAAGACCGCAAACAAACACATAACGCAGCATACGCCATAGCTGTATATAACGGATGAGGATGCACCCGTAAGGGCACATCCTCATCATCTTTCATCAATGAACTCACAATCTCATATGTCAACGTCTGCCGTAATCATGTATCAGACAAACCCCACCACCTTATACATCTTTCCGTGCCGCGTCTTCACCTTCTTATACAGCACTCCGTCTGAAAGATAAAGTTTCTCCTTGTTGCGTCTGACCGTCTTCGGTTTGTATATCTTCTCGACGAGAAGACCTATCGGCGGACGCACTATCTCATCCCTCGACGGCGCGAGCTTGCGGTAATATCTGCCTCCTTCGTCGTAGATGAACCGCAGTCCGTTGAAGCTCACATATATGCTCTTCGACGGTATGACGCTTATTGTCCTGCTTCCGAAAGTCCTGTGGCTCGGTGCAACCACTTCCACTCTCCTCATCTTCTTCGGTTTGTGAGGCTGTGCGAACGCTCCGGCGCATGCCATGCTCATGACAGCCGCCATCATACAAATAATAATCTTCTTCATAACAGTCAGTCTTTTGTGGTTGTTGTTCTTATTATGTTATAACTCTCTTGCGGTATGATGTCATCATCCTCATCCACCTGTCTGCATGTGTCTGTGACATTCCGCCGCATAGCCGTTGCCGGCGTTTCCAAGACAGAACAGGCATTCGCAAGGAGCGCATGTGCTCCGCACTGCCTATGCTGTTTGTCTTTTGCAAAGACAGTGCAAGCGAGCGGAAAGAGAGCTTGCTCTCTGTTTCCCGAGTGCCGCCTGTCTTATGCAAAGATGGTGCAAGGCGAGAGCAACGACAAAGTGGAAAAACAGAGTTTTTACAACTTTGGCACTGCCGAGCCGAAGCTTATCTTTTGCAAAGATGAAAATAAAATATCGTTCCCGCAAAATGATATCCCTAAACCGACATAGGGAAAAACCTAAACGTTGTAGACGATTCCCTACCGTATGTTTGAAGGCAAGGCGGTATGCATATAAACATATGATAAGAGGATGGTCAAAAACAGACGGTTTTGTTTTGTAAGTCGGACTGTTTGCACTATCTTTGCATAAGACAGGCTACACTCGGCAATACAAGAACGAGTTCTTGTCGCACCCGTTTACACATTATATTATATATAGCAACACTCACCCGCATACAGACAACAGGCATGAAGGTATATTTCTATCACACTCAGGACATCGCACACATCCGCAGACGGATGGAGGCGGGAGAGTTTCCGGCACATTTCCTTTACGGAGCCGCCGGACTGGAGGCAAACGGCATAGGCGTAGTCTGGCACCGCTCGCGCCCCGGTCTGCCCCGATGGCGCATGATGCTCCGCAACGCATGGCTCATACTCACCTCGCGCGAGCGTTTCGACGCCGTGTATGCCACCCATTACCGGGGACTCGAGCTCATAGTCCTTCTGCGCGCGCTGCGTCTGTTCCGCCGCCCCGTGGTGATATGGCACCACCAGCCCGTGGTCACCTCCAAGGGTTTTGTGCGTGAGCGTTTCGGCAGACTGTTCTATCGGGGATTCGACCGCATGATATTCTTCTCGCAGAAACTGATGGATGACTCGCTCCATTCGCCCAAGGCGCGACCGTCACGTATGGTGCTCGGACACTGGGGGGCGGACCTCGGTTTTTACGACCGTGTGATGGCTGAGGGCGGCGACCGGCGCACGGGATTCATATCCACGGGCAAGGAACTGCGCGACATGCCGACGCTCGTCAGAGCGTTCAACCGCACAGGAGCGCGCCTCGACATATACACCGGACGCAACACGGGAGGGGTGAACTATGAGGAGGTGTTCGCGGCGAACCCTCCAAAGGAGAACATCAGGGTGCACTACGTCAACGGACTTTGTCCCTACGAGCTCAGCCTGAAGGTGAACCGCGCCGCCTGTGTGGTGATATGCTGCAAGGAGACAAGATACACCGTGGGGCTTACCACCGTGGTGGAGGCTCTCGCCCTCGGACTGCCCGTCATATGCAGCCGCAACCCTCAGATACCCGTAGACTTCGAGGCGGAGGGCTGCGGCATCACAGTGCCCTACTACGACACCGACGGATGGGAACGGGCTGTGCGCTACATCACCGACCATCCCGACGAGGCGCGCGAGATGGGAAGGCGGGGCAGACGTCTCGCCGAGCGGCTGTTCAACGACAGCAGGTGCGCGCGCGAGGTGGCGGAGGTGCTGCGCGGTGCGGTGAAGGAGAACGGACAGTGATGCGGGAACATTGTGTTTTACTGTTTTACCCCCCGTTAATACATATGACACATACTTAGTTAAAGTATCGAAAATATCTCATTTTATTACATTATGGTATGTTTTATATTAAAATGTTTCACTAAATTACACGTCAGACAATACAATCTGAAACGTCAGCCGAGCCGGTTTTTTGCTGTGTCCGAGTATCCCGGAGAATGCTGCGGCAAGGATGTGGCAACCGGCAACGGCACGGCTTTGGCGCCAGAAACCTGTTTGCGCGCAACGGACATTTACTAACTCTTTAAACATATCAGATTATGAAAGGCTATATCATTTCCTTCTGCATGGTGCTGGCGGCTCTGCTTCTGTCCACACTATCGTTCCTTGTAAACTGCATTTATATGCGGACTAATCCCGTTGGTAATGGCAAGCGGAGCCGGTGCTTTG
>OGXH01003303.1_pt1 | contig 10475 bp, 9 predicted proteins | sample 1576241 | NCBI WGS metagenome assembly OGXH01 (sample SAMEA3541529, study PRJEB24748) | human gut metagenome | biome: human gut; feature: human-associated habitat; material: faeces | place: China | collected 2012
TTATGACGTTATCGGTATGGGAAATGCAGGCTTTTTGGCGTTCCGTACTTATCGGCGAACGTATCTTCAACGAAACAGAACTGGCTTGCCGCCTTGAAGTAGAGTTAGAGAAATACACGATGAAAGTACAGATTGAAAGCCGTGTCTTGGGTGACCTTGCCATTAATCACATCGTACCGACTGCCGTTATTTATCAAAACCGTTTGCTGGAAAACTTACGAGGACTACGCGAAACTTTCACTCCGGAAGAGTATGAAGTACTTAGTGCCGACCGCAAGGAACTGATACGTGAAATTTCCCACCGTGTAACCGCTATCAAAATGCAGGTACGTGAGATGACGGAAGCCCGTAAAGTTGCCAACCACATGGATAATTACAAAGACAAAGCCTTTGCATACGAAGAAACCGTACGTCCTTATCTGGAAAGTATCCGTGAACATATCGATAATCTTGAAATGGAAATAGACGACGAGATATGGCCGTTACCCAAATATAGGGAACTGTTATTCACTAAATGATAATTTGACGGCTTTGCCGTTAAATGAATTATAAATTATGAATGATGAATCAGCCGCACTGCTATGCCGAACGGCGATTCATCATTCATAATCCACTATTCATAATTTATTATTCCTCCCCTCTTTCTTGCACTTTTTTGATACAAATGTGTCATTTTTAATTTTTTCTTTCTACATTTGTGCTGTACAACACAGTTTTGCAGCAGTTATGGTAAAAGTAAACTTGTCTGATATTAATGTTCCGGAGTTGATTGCAGATATATGGTCTCCCTTGAATGACGAACAACGGGAATTCCTCGCCAACCACTTCACACTCCAGAACTACAAAAAAAACGAAGTCATCCATTGCGAAGGCGAGACACCTACGCATTTGATGTGTCTGCTGAGTGGAAAGGTCAAAATCTATAAAGACGGAGTCGGTGGTAGAAGCCAGATTATCCGTATGATTAAACCTGTCGAATATTTCGGTTACCGCCCTTACTTTGCAAAAACAGACTATGTCACGGCAGCATCTGCATTCGAGCCGTCTCTTGTTTGCCAAATCCCCATGACTGCCTTGATGACTCTGCTCACACAAAACAACGACCTTGCCATGTTCTTCATCAAGCAATTGTCCGTTGACTTGGGCATTGCCGATGAACGTACCGTAAACCTGACGCAGAAACATATCCGCGGAAGACTCGCAGAATCCCTGCTGTTCCTCAAAGAAAGTTATGGTTTGGAGGAAGACGGCTCCACCTTGAGTATCTATCTCTCGCGTGAAGATCTGGCCAATTTGTCAAACATGACCACTTCCAACGCCATACGTACGTTGTCACAGTTTGCCACAGAACGGTTAATCACCATCGACGGACGTAAAATCAAAATCATAGACGAAGAAAAGCTGAAGAAAATCAGCAAGATAGGATAAGGAATAAGTGACAAGGGATAAGCGATTAGGGGTTAGCATAATAAAAACACATTGTTACCATCCTAACCCCTAATCACTAATCACTAAATCAGTCCTTTCGCAGACAAATATCTTTCCGCTTCAATGGCTGCCTGGCAACCAGTTCCGGCAGCGGTGATGGCTTGACGATAGTGAGGATCAGCAACGTCTCCGGCGGCGAATACGCCCGGCACTTTCGTACGCGGTGTTCCCGGCTCGGTGACGATATAACCTACTTCGTCCGTATCTACATAAGGTTTGAAAATATCTGAGTTGGGTTTATGGCCGATAGCCAGGAAGAAACCGTCAATAGCTACATCATAGCGCTTCTCATCAGGTTCACCCATACGCTGTACCAAATGTACACCTTCCACACCGTTCTCTCCAAACAAGCCTACGGCATTATGTTCGAACAGTACTTCAATCTTGTCATGCTTCATCACACGCTCCTGCATAATCTTGGAAGCGCGAAGATAAGGTTTGCGGACAATCAGATAAACCTTGGCAGCCAGTCCGGCAAGGTAAACAGCTTCCTCGCAGGCAGTATCTCCACCCCCTACAACAGCTACCGTTTTCTTGCGGTAGAAGAAACCGTCACAAGTGGCACAAGCGCTGACACCCATTCCCGCATATTTCTTTTCATCCTCCAGCCCCAGATACTTCGCAGCGGCACCTGTAGCAATAATCAGCGTTTCAGCCTCAATCATCTTTTCGTCATCAATCGTAATCTTGTAAGGTGCTTCAGCAAGATTGGCTGCGGTAGCAACTCCATAACGCAAATCTGCACCAAAACGTTCGGCTTGCTTCCGCAGGTCTTCCATTAATTCCGGACCTCCGATACCTTGGGGATAACCGGGGAAATTCTCCACATCAGTAGTGGTTGTCAACTGGCCACCGGGCTGCAATCCTGCATAAAGTACCGGTGAAAGATTGGCACGGCCTGCATAAATAGCGGCAGTATAGCCGGCAGGACCCGACCCGATAATCAGACATTTTACTTTTTCTGTTTCCATCATTATATTATTTACTATTTGACTATTTACAATTTACTATTTAGCGCATGTCGATGACTTCAGCCGTGGGATAGGCTTTTTTGTCAAAGACAAAGAAACTATCCGGATAGGATTGTCCGGTCTGGTAGTTATCAATAAGGATAGTAGTCATATACTTACTCCCCCGTGGTGCCAAGTCCACTTGATGCAGACGATACGTATCCTTTGTCACAAACAGATAGACACTTTCAGGGTCTTTTCTCTTGTCGGCAGCAGTCATGGTGATGTAATAAACAGACTTGTCTTGCTTACCACCGACACTGCTCAACTTCAATCTGTATCCCTGCTTGTAGAGGGACAACCAAGCATACGGATTAAGAGTCTGCAATTCCTCCTGCGTAGGTTCCGATATATTCACCTCATCTGCCGAAGCCACATAACTCCACTGCGTATGTCCGTCAAACCAAGTCTTCATTCCCTCGGTCTCAACCACAAACTTCTCACCTTCCAGATAGAGAACTCCCGCATAAGAGCCTTGTTGTTCGTTCACGGTAAACGCCAGTTTCACCCCTCCCGCTTTCCGAAAGGCTTCGGCTGTACGCTCCAATATATTCTTGGCATCCGGTTGTTGTGCCGACATCGGCACAGCAAACAACAGCAATAGCACACCAAGTAAAAGCTTATCAAGTTTCATCATTCTATAAATAACCATTCCTTATTGCAAATTGTTTAACCGCATTTCCAGGTCGCTCTCATCTATACAGAACACCTCACGCGCCTTACTACCTTGCGCCGGTCCCACAATCCCCGCTTTCTCCAACTGGTCCATGATGCGGCCGGCACGATTATAACCGATGGCAAACTTACGCTGAATGAGCGATGTGGAACCCTGCTGGTGAATAACAACGAGACGGGCTGCATCCTCGAACAAAGGATCGAGACGTCCCATATCCACATCCCCCAAATCACCTCCTGCATTTTCATCCACATATTCGGGCAGATAGAAAGCAGTGGGGTAACTCTGCTGGCGGGCGATAAACTTCGTAATCTCCGCCACTTCGGGCGTATCGATAAAGGCACACTGCACACGCACCGGGTCAGCTCCCTGCAGGAATAACATATCACCGCGGCCTATCAGCTGGTTGGCTCCCGGACGGTCGAGGATGGTACGCGAATCGACCATTGCCGATACACGGAAGGCGATACGCGCCGGGAAGTTGGCCTTAATCGTACCCGTAATGATGTTTGTTGTCGGTCGCTGTGTAGCGATAATCATATGTATACCCACGGCACGCGCCAACTGGGCGATACGTGCGATGGGCAGTTCCACATCCTTACCGGCTGTCATAATCAAGTCACCGAACTCGTCGATAACGACTACGATGTAAGGCATGAACTTATGCCCCTTTTCCGGATTCAGACGACGGTTGATGAACTTCTCGTTATACTCCTTGATATTGCGCACATGGGCAGCTTTCAGCAAGTCATAGCGAGTATCCATCTCCACACAGATGGAGTTCAAAGTCTGCACCACCTTCGTGACGTCCGTAATGATGGCATCTTCCCCGTCGGGTAATTTCGCGAGGAAGTGATGCTCAATCACGGAGTAGATGCTGAATTCTACTTTTTTGGGGTCTACCAGCACAAACTTCAGCTCTGCCGGATGCTTCTTATATAATAAGGAAGTGATGATGGCATTCAACCCCACGGACTTACCCTGACCGGTAGCACCGGCAACGAGCACGTGCGGCATCTTGCACAAATCCACCATAAACACTTCATTCGTAATCGTCTTACCCAGTGCGATGGGCAAGTCGTAAGTAGACTCCTGGAACTTCTTGCTGCCGATAATGCTCTGACCGGATACAATCTTCGGATTGGAGTTGGGCACTTCGATACCAATCGTACCCTTTCCTGGAATGGGAGCGATGATACGGATGCCGAGCGCCGAAAGGCTGAGGGCAATATCATCTTCCAGACCGCGTATCTTCGAAATGCGGACGCCCTGCTCGGGAGTGATTTCATACAGTGTCACCGTAGGACCTACCGTCGCCTTAATGGTACTGATTTCTATACCGAAACTACGCAGAGTATTGATAATCTTATCCTTGTTCGCGTTCTGCTCTACCATGTCAATGGTCGGACCATTGTCATCGTAATGCTTCATCAAGTCTATTGTGGGGTAATGATAGTTTTCCAAATCCAGACGGGGATTGTACGGCTCCTTCTCCGTTCCCACATACTCCTCCTCTTCGGCCTTTTCAACCTGGAATGCCGGCTCCTTCTCTACCGGCTGTTCCCGAAAAGGGGGTACCGGCTCCGGTGCAGGAGTCTCAAAAGTCATGGTAACATCCTCATCCGCAGACTTGGCTGGCTTTACCTTTCCATCACTTCCACCCAAGTCAAGGGTGATTTCATTCAGCGGTTCGTCCTCTTCTTCCTCTGTGGCAACCTCCTCCTCCTTTTCAAGAACCTTTTCCGGCTCCGCAGCTTCCGGTGTCGGAGCAGTAGTCTTTTCCTTTGCACCCCAAGAGGTCTTGAACTCTTCCGGCGTTTCACCCTGCACACTTTCCGCCTTCTCCTTACGCTTCAAGAAGCTGAGACTAAACAATCTGCGCAACCAGATGACAGTCCGTGCACTCAGATAGATGAGGAAGCAGATGGCAGTTACCAACAATAGCAGCCATACTCCCGGCACACCGACTTGAGACACAAGCCAGTTGCTGACATTGTATCCGTGCATACCGCCCAGATAGAGGAAAGAGTCCTTGTACTGGTCTACAAACACAAAACCGAAAAATACCGAGAACCACACCAGCATCAACGAACAGCCGATGAACCACTTCCACAAGCGCACCACACGCACCCGCATCAGCTTCAATCCCGCCACAGCCAGGAACACGAGAATCAGGAAAGACGATACGCCGAAACAATCATTTATCAGATAGCTGGCCAACTGCGCACCGCGGCTACCGGCGTAGTTCTTCACCCCATTATTGGTGGAAATCAGCTCCTGCGCACTGCCTCCGTCAATGATGCTCTGGTCTGCCGCTCCCGTGAAAAAGAACGACGAAAAGGCGAGCAACAAATAAACCGAAAAGATTACCAGTACCAAGCCGATAACGAAATGAACAGTTTCACTTCTAAATAACGCTGCCACTTTCCCAAAAAACGAGAGTGACAGCTCCGTATCTTTAGCTGTTGAATTTTTCTTTGCCATATTTTTTAAATAACTATTGAGAATTGATTGCAAAAATAATAAAAACTATCCTTCTGCCGCGTTGTTTTCATTCTTTAATTTCTCGTCTGCCGATTATAGGTATTCCTAATCTACAACTGCAGTTTTATCGCATGTTTTACTTACATGCTTGCATGAAATGACATAGCGCACTAATTTACAACAGATTGCGCCATGCAAGCAGACCTCATGCAAGCATGCAGGCAGATTTTGCCTACATGACGCAATCCATGCAAGCCCTATACGCATCAACCTACTCTTTTTCCTTCAAAAAATAAATCGGCTGTTTCTGCAACCCTTTGTTCACCAACACATTCTCCTCACAAAGACGACGAATCTGCCGCGTCGCAGTCGTGCGGGTCATGCCGCAAATCGACTGTACAACACTGCGGGTGATGAACTCATTCTTACGTAGATAGTTCACCACTTTTTGCTTCACCTCATCATCCGTCAGCCTCTTTTTCGTGAGATTCCGCAATTTCAGCGGCTTTACCTTCAATACTCCTATCTCACTGCGCAGCGCCTTGTCCGGTCTGAAAGTGATGTTTTTCAACTTCACCTTAGTACTTTTCCGCTTTGTCTCCAGTGTCACCGGTTCCGTGCAGGTCAGCGTGGGAACAAAGTAACCGATGCCGTCCAAATGTACCTGCCTGCCCTCCCCCAGCTCGCGTCCCACAAAATGCGACAAAGCATCGAGTACCGCCAGTACATCCGTCTCGGTCAGCGAGCAGTATTCTTGTATATGCCTGCGCAGCTCATCGGTCGTCGTGGAGCCGTTCAGTTTAATCCGGGGATGCAGGGTCAGTTCTTCCCCTTGTTTATCCTTCGTTTTCGGGTTTTCGTACCAATCAAATAAAATTGCCATATTCTTTCCTCCATTTTTAGATTCATTTCTGTTGCTGTCTGCAGGTTTCGCTCATGCAAAGTACCGGCTTTCATTAGGCAGAGCATAGGTCTTCCTTACGCAAAGAAGCGTTCTTCCTTCTGCTGAAAGCTTATCAACAAAAGATGCGCACAGCTGTGGTTCACCTTCTTCATATTTGTGATACACCTTCTTCACAACTATGAGAAAGACATTCCACGACTGTGCGCAACTACAAACTACAGAGGCAAAGATAATGAAAAGCAGGGGGCTTGGCAAAGGAATGCTAATCTTTTTCAATAGCAAGCATTATTTTCCGAATAGAACACTTTACAGTCCCGATAAATCCACTTTATAAAAAGTCGGAGCAACATTGCTTTTCTCGAAGAACATCGCCATATAGATCGGGGCATAGATAATCTTACCTGCGACGCGCAGATTACCGTTGTTGAACACAACTGCTTCGGAGAAGTCGTATTCCTCGCAATCCATGATGTTGGACAAAGCGCGGTGTGTCTCGTAATCTTTACCTGATTTTACCTCAATAGGCAGTACCTTACCCTCAAGCTCAATAACAAAATCCAATTCACCGCGCTTCTTGTTGTTGTAATAGTAGGGAACAATGCCGTGAGCCACCAACTCCTGCGCTACGGCATTCTCGTAAATTGAACCGAAATTGATGTCCTTATCACCTTTTATAATCCGCATCTGAATGCCCTCGGCATATTGGCTGGCCAGCAGTCCGATATCACTTTGGAAGAGTTTGAACAGATTGCGTGAACGTGCAAGCAGGAGCGGCATTTTCGGCTCCTCCACATTATAGACGGGTAGCGCCACGCCCGCGTTCGTCAGCCATAAAAAACTGTTCTCGACCCGGTCGAACTTTGCGTGCTCATTCAATCGTTTCAGTATGAAGCGTTTGTTTTTAGCGTTTAGCTCAGGGGGAATAAGATTAAAAATCTCCTCGATGTAGAGTTTGTTATTAGGATCATACTGGGCGATGTCACGTTTGTACAGACGAATGATATCCTGCTGCACAGTCATCACCTCTTGCAGATTGTTACTCTCGAGATATTTGCTCACGACCGCAGGCATACCGCCCACAACAAGATAGAGCCGGAACAGCTCCATAATTTTGCCGTGGACAAACTCATCGACGGCAGTGCGATTCCGCCATGCCTCATGCAATGCCCCGATAACGGCGTCATTTATACCCACACACGAAATAAACTCCTCGAAATCGAGTGGGAACATATCCTTTACACCCATGTAGCCAACCGGTTCCGAGCGCAGGTCTTTCAATTCTACGCCCAGCAACGAACCGCTCAAGATGTAACGATACGAACCGTCATCCACCAGAAACTTAATTGCCGTAACAATATCGGGACATTGCTGTACTTCGTCGAAAAAGACGAGCGTTTCACCCTTGATGAGCGGCACGGAGGTGATTGCCGATAGACGGAGCAGAATATCACCGCTGCTCTTTGCTCCCTTGAACAAATCCACCGCTTCGGGCATCTCGACGAAATTGACTTCAATGAAACTTTTAAACGTCTTACCGAACTGACGAATGGAATATGTCTTACCTATTTGTCGTGCTCCAGTAATAAGCAGGGCGTTACGGTTAGTTTCGTAGTAATTGCGAATGTAATCATCTATCTTTCTTTTTATCATAACCTATTCTTGTTTATTCGATTATTAAATGCAATAATCACACTATGCCTCTTTTCCATTGCAAATATAAAGGATTTATGCCACTTTTCCAAGATTTACGCCTACACAAATTGCCGTTTTTCCAATTTAGTAACAGTATCCAAATGCATGCTTTATATGCCCACCGAAGAGGAACTGCAGAACAAGATTGAAAGACAGAAAAACTTTTACCGGTTGCAGCACACGGAAAAATCAATAGAGTAACGACGTATGGTGAAAAGATTGGTTATAATGACGAACACTCAACAACACTAATATCAAGCATGAAGATAGCAATAAAAAAACATCCCGTCACATAATTGGAAACATTTTGTATACAGAGAGACGGGAGCAATGCCCTATATTTGCAACCGGTCAATCAATCACCGGCCATGAAAAACAGGTAGTTTATGAGAAATTTCATTGTATTATGCTTATTGGCATGTCTGGCATCATGTACAGACAAAAAAGAATTCCAGACAATAAGAGAACGAATCGATTTATCAAGAAATTGGAACAGTTCATTAGGGAACTGCACATTGCCCGGTACGACGGATGAAAACAAGTTGGGAGACGGCAGGCATCCCACCAATGTAACCTCCCAGTTGACACGGACTTATCCCTACTCCGGCATCGTAGAATATGAAAAAGATGTTGAAATTCCCGTACAGATGGAAGGGAAACGCCTGATACTCTTCATGGAACGTACAAAGCCCAGTACTCTCTGGATAGACGGGGACAGCGTCGGCACGTTGGGACATATCTATGCACCTCACTGCTATAGCCTGCCGGCCTTGGCACCCGGCAGCCACCATATAAAGATACGCATTGACAATTCCCCCAGCTCCGTACCAGCCGAAATCCAAAGCTCGCATGCCTGGACCGACGGCACACAAACCAACTGGAACGGCATTCTGGGCGATTTCTACATCGAAGCGACCCCACACACCTATCTCGAGCAGGTACAAGTCTACCCGTCTGTAAAGGAGAAAAAGGCCCGCATCCATGTAAACATATACAGCGATTCGGAGCAATCGGGCGTAGTGACCCTTTCTGCCAAGACGTGGAACACCCAACAAGAACACCAGTTGCCGGACATGGAAAAACAAGTCGGCTTGAGCAAAGGTGAAAATAAAATAGAACTGACGCTCGACATGGGCAACCGGATGCAGACATGGAGCGAATTCCACCCCACACTTTATGCACTGAACGTGACCCTTGCCACAAACGAGGGTAAAGACAATATAATAACAGATTTCGGTATGCGCGACTTTGCCACCGAAGGTACTCAGTTCACCATAAACGGCTTCAAGACCTTCTTGCGCGGCAAACACGACGCTTGCGTATTCCCACTTACCGGATATGCGCCGATGGATGTAAAGTCCTGGCGAAAAGTTTTTCAGACAGCCAAGCGCAGATTGAGTTGCGTTTGCTGGCGCATCTTTCGGGAGACGAGCACCTGGTGCGCGCCTTTAACGAGGGCGAAGACTTCCATGCCGAGACGGCAGCGCGCGTGTTTGGCGTGCCGGTTTCCGAGGTGACGCCCGACTTGCGCAGCCGCGCTAAGGCCGTGAACTTTGGCATCGTGTACGGTCAGCAGGCCTACGGTCTGTCGCAGTCGTTGCACATCTCGATGGCCGAGGCGCGCGACATGATCGACCGCTACTACGAGGCCTACCCGGGTGTGCGTACGTTCCTCGACAGCGTGGTGGCACGTGCCAAGCAGACGGGCTACGCCGAGACCATGTACGGCCGCCGGCGTCATATTCCGGAGCTCAAGGCCAAAAACCCGCAACTCCGCGGCTTTGGCGAGCGCACGGCCATGAACCACCCCATGCAGGGCACCGCCGCCGACATCATCAAGATCGCCATGGCCCGCGTAAGCCGCCGCCTGGAAGAAGAGGGTTTTGCCGCCCACATGATCTTGCAGGTACACGACGAACTGGACTTTGAGTGCCCCGTCAACGAAGTCGAGCGCCTTACCGCCATGGTCCGCGACGTCATGGAGCACGTCGTAGACCTACGCGTACCCCTCATCGCCGAAGCCAGCACCGGCATAACCTGGGCCGACGCGAAATAGGAAAGCAACCACAGTTCCAAAGTAACCGAAAACAGAAGGACGCCCCTCATCAACAAGGAGCGTCCTTCGTTCAATTAAATTCAGCCAAAGTATCTAGGCGCCAAGACGCCATCCAGGCGGCAAGCAAGTCACCGCAGGACCTGGCCGGGCGAGGCCGGTAAGTTT
>OGXH01003304.1_pt1 | contig 10475 bp, 8 predicted proteins | sample 1576241 | NCBI WGS metagenome assembly OGXH01 (sample SAMEA3541529, study PRJEB24748) | human gut metagenome | biome: human gut; feature: human-associated habitat; material: faeces | place: China | collected 2012
AGGAGATCGGCACCACCGCCTATCTGACCTTCCGCGAGGGGAGCAGCGCAGACGGTGACTTTGGCTGCGGTACTCTGTACTTCGGGAACAATAGGTGCGACCGGAATCAAATCTGTATATGCAGCGGAAAATGAAGTACAGGGAAGAGCAGCAACTACAAATGGAATTTTGAATCTTAATAATGGTCCTGCAAGTATTACGATCAAAGGAAATGACGGACAGAGTCTGAAAGGAAAAAGATTTCTGGTATATCAGTTATTTCAGGCAGAAAATGCGAAAGGAATGGAATCCATTAATTACACGTTTAATCCGGAATACAAGAAATTTGTCTGTTATATCGTGGGACAGCAGATTCATAAGGATGAGAGAAATGTAACAGAGTATGATGTGATTGATTATATTCAGTCTCTGAATACGCATCAGACAGAAGGGGCGCAGACCGCTCAGGAAAAGGAAGGAGCATACAGTGAATATCGTGTTTTTGTAGAAGAATTAAGAACCCATCTACAGAGAAATGGAAAAACAGGTCAATCTGTTGAAGTGACAAGTACAAAAGCGGACAATTCATTTGAAATTAAGGGATTACCATACGGATATTATATTATTGATGAAGTGACAGCAGTAAAAGGAACGAATTCAGTCGCCTCTTTGTGTATGGTAAGTACAGCTAATCCGGAAATGAACCTCAACATAAAATCAGACTATCCGGTTGTGACAAAAAAGATCCGGGAAGATGATGAGCAGGATAAAGTTGGAAATCAGGGATGGAATGATTTGGCTGATTTTGAGATCGGGCAGACTGTGCCATATCGGTATGAGTCAAATATGCCTGATGTTAACGGATATAACAATTATTATTACGCATGGCATGATGTGATGAGTGAAGCACTTACTTTCAAAAAGGATTCTGTAGCCATCCGGATTTATGAAAATTCAAATGCAGGAAATTATTATGAATTGAAAGAAGACGAATTTGAAGTAAAGGAAGCTCCGGGAGGAGGAGATACGTTTCAGGTTGTTGTTTCTGATATGAAAAAAATCATAGACAGAGAGTTTAATCGTAAAAATGAAGCAGGAGAAAATAAATATGGACAGAAAATAGTGCTTACCTATCAGGCAACATTGAATGAAAAGGCAGCGAAAAATACAGGACGTCCGGGATTTGAAAATGATGTTCGGCTGGAATTTTCAAATGATCCGGATTCAGCGGTGAGAGGAAGTACAGGATATACACCGTGGGATACAGTTGTTTGTTTCACTTATAAAATCAATGCATTGAAATCAAATAACCATGGACAAAGTCTGGAAAATGCCAGATTCAGACTTTATTCTGACGCTGGATTAAAAAATGAAGTATATGTAAAACAGGGAGAAGGTGGGTACATTGTAATTAACCGGGACAGTCTTGGAGGAAACGACCATACAGGTGGAAAGCAGCCGGAAAATGCGGTGGAGATGAAATCCGGTCAGGATGGAACATTTGTGATCTATGGATTAGATAGTGGCACCTATTATCTGAAAGAAACAGAGGCACCGGCAGGATACCGTCTGCTGACAGAGCCGATTGTGTTAAATATAAAAGCAAGTTTTCCAAATGATAGAAACGCATATGTAAAAGGAGATGGAAAAACAGACAAAGGATTGAAAAAACTGGAGACATCTGCGCAGATCAAAGAATTTATTAACGGAAACTGGAAAGAATCAGAAATCAGTCTGACAACAAATGAAGGCGAAGGATCTGCTAATCTAACAGTAATTAATACAGTTGGAAAAAAACTGCCGGTAACAGGTTCTTCAGCAGCTGTTATCTGTATTACAACCGGAAGTGTTCTTGTTCTTGCAGGAGCAATGAGAAGAAACAGAAAAAATGCAAAGGAAAAACAATAGATTACAGTCAGATCTTTTACTATGGATAGGAGTTCTTTTGTGTAGTATACCTCTTTTGACTGGCTGGGATAGTCAGAAGAAAACACAAAATGTGTTGGCAACATATGAACAGGTTGTGGAACAGACAACAGGAGATGAAATTGAACAATTAAGGAATCAGGCTGATGAATATAATAAAAAGCTTTGGGCAGAATCGAAAGGAGTCAGGGAACAAAGCGATCCTGACCAGATGGAAGAGTATGAAGGTCTGTTAAATGTCGAAAAAATACAGACAGGAATGATGTGTGTACTGGAAATTCCGTCAATAGATCTCAGGCTTCCGGTTTATCATGGAACCAGCGAGGCAGTACTTAAGGAAGGTGTAGGGCATTTGATGGACAGTAGTCTTCCGATAGGGGGAGAAAATACGCATTGCGTGATGACGGGACACCGTGGGCTTGCAAGTGCGAGACTTTTCACTCGTCTGGATGAATTAAAGGAAGGCGATGAGTTCTTTCTGGAAGTACTGGGAGAAAAACTCGCATATAAGGTAGAAGAAATAAATGTAATCTTACCAGAAGAGGTAGAAAGTCTGGAAATCAGACCGGGAGAAGATCTGGTTTCGCTTGTCACATGTACCCCATATGGAATTAATACCCATCGGTTAGTGATTACTGGAAAGCGGGTTGTGTATGAAGAGAAAAAAGAAGAGAAAATCAAAAAGAAACGTCCGTCTGTCAGAGAAATGATCTTCACAATGATTCCAATTCTCTTTTTGGTATATGTTGTGATTGAAAGAATAAAAAGAAAGCGAGAAAAAAGAAATTGTGAGGGAAAGAGAAAAAGAAACAGAAACCAGAAAAGGAAATGTAAGCACTACAGGAGAAAGAAACGTAAAAGAAAGAAACGTAAAAGAAAGAAAAGCAGGAGACAAAAAAGAAAGATGCAAAAGACGGCAAAATGGGAAAATCAAATGCGGAATTCTTCTTCTTTTGATATGTTTTCTGGTGGTAGCAGTAAAGAACCCGGCGTTTGCAGAAACAGAAACAGGAACTATAGAAATCTGTATTGAAGATACCGGAGAACAAATTAAGAGAGAAGGTGTTACATTCCAGTATTCCAAAGTGGCATCTCTTGTTGATGGTGCTTACGAGATGGAGAAAAGATATGAAGATAAAGGCGTGGATCTCAATGAGGTAAGGTATGCCAGAGAACAGGAAGAGCTGGCGCGGACTTTGAGTAAATATCATTATAGTGATGGATTGTGCAGGACGGATTGTGATGGAAAAGCAACCCTTACGAATCTGAGGGCAGGAGTTTATCTGATCTATGTCGAAGATGCATCAGAATACGAGGTTCAGCCGGTTCTTGTCCAGTTGCCAAAATGGGAAGAGGACAAAGGGGCAATGAACTGGAATGTCAGGGTATGTCCAAAACAAACGATAAGGGAAGAGGCTGCAAAGACCGGAGATTCACAACAGGCAGGTGCATGGGCAATGCTTTGTCTTGGGGCAGGGATATTAATTCTTCTGCTTGCAGTGAAAAAAGATTAACCGCAGAAAGTTAGAGGTTTATTTGCGTTACTGTTCACACGATGTGCGACCAGCAACGCATCTCGCCATTTTAAATCGCCTTTGGCGATGGGGCGAGATGCATTCAAGTCAAAACACGCATCCTCCGTGTCAATCAGCGGAGTGATTGACACGGGAGTGAACAGTAACTTATTTGCCACTTTACATTTATACAGAATTGTGCTAGGATAAAAAAGGTTGTTAGCTGTACGAAATTAAATTTTCTCACTAACAACCGAGATGCGTCTGTAGCTCAGTGGATAGAGCGATGCCCTCCGGAGGCATGTGCGGCGGTTCGACTCCGCTCAGACGCTATAGGATAAAAAAGTCCTGTTATTTCAGCGCATTCAGATGGCTGATAATAACAGGATTTTTTCATATAGTTTTTTATTCACAATCTGCAAGGATGTGATCTTTCATTTCAGGATCAAACCGGTTGTTTCTTAGCATTTCAATCTCATACTTATAAGGGGCATAAGATTTCTTTGCTTTTGTTACAGAAGGAATATAAGGAGTCTCAAGGATCTTCGGTACAGATTCGAAATCCGGGTGATGGACAATTGTAGAAATTGCATCAAAACCGATTTCTCCAAAGCCGATATTTTCATGCCGGTCTTTCGCGGCTCCTGGAATATTTTTACTGTCATTGATGTGGAAGACTGCAATCTGATCTTTTCCAAGCAGACGGTCAAAAGACTCCATAACATCATCAAAATGATGGATGATATCATATCCGCTGTCGCTTGTATGACAAGTGTCAAAGCAGATTCTCAATTTATCATTCTGTACAACTCCATCATAAATCCGGGCAAGTTCTTCAAAATTCCGTCCGATTTCTGATCCCTTTCCGGCCATTGTTTCAAGGGCAATATAGCAGTCAGTCTCAGCAGTGAGAACTTCATTGAGTCCTTTGATGATCTGTGCAGTTCCGATTTCGACACCGGCACCTACATGAGCACCCGGATGAAGGATCAGAGTGTGGCTTCTGCAGGCAATCGTGCGGTCGATTTCTTTTGTCAGAAATTCTACGGCAAGAGAGAACGTCTCTGGTTTTACTGAATTACCGAGGTTGATGATATAAGGTGCATGAACGACAATTTCATCAATTCCGTGTTCTTTCATATATTCCCATGCTGGTTCGATATTCAATTCACTGATTTCTTTTCGACGGGTATTCTGTGGGGCTCCGGTATAAAACATAAATGTATTGGCACCGTAAGAAACGGCTTCTTTCGCAGAACCAAGAAGCATTTCTTTTCCACTCATGCCAACGTGTGAACCTAATTTTAACATTGTTGGATATCCTTTCTGTCTGATGTTATATCATACAGGATGTAGAAACTGTATGTGTAAAGCTGTGGTTACATTATAAGTATTGGTTATTTTTATGTCAATTGGTTTCGGGGGCAGTCCGGATCAATTTGAATCGTTGCCGTTACTGTTCACAGTAACGCTTGCTGTTCTGTTGGATACATGATAGAATAAATAGTGGCTGTTTGTCTCCAAAAAAGTTGGGAGGCAGACTTGTTTTAATAAAATTGCCGTCAGGCAGAAAAGACAAACGAAAAGTAAAGAGGAGTGTGAAACTTTGAAGACATTACTGGAAATGATCACAATAGAAATGAAAGAAGCGTTCAAAGCAGCAGGATATGATGAAGAGCTTGCAAGAGTTACGCTTTCCAACCGCCCGGATCTCTGTGAATATCAGTGTAATGGTGCAATGGCAGGTGCGAAGAAATATAAGAAGGCTCCAATCATGATTGCGAATGCAGTTGTGGAAGAACTTGCAGATAGCAAGTATTTTGCATCAGCAGAAGCGGTGAATCCGGGATTTATCAACCTGAAGCTGGCACCGGAAGTTGTTGCAGAGTATTTGAATGAGATGGCAGCAGATGAGAATCTTGGTGTTGAAAAAGAAAAGAATCCGAAAAAAGTTATTATTGATTACGGCGGACCGAACGTGGCAAAACCGTTGCATGTCGGACATCTTCGTTCTGCGATTATCGGAGAGAGCATTAAACGTATTATCCGTTTTAAAGGAAATGATGTAACAGGAGATATCCATCTGGGAGACTGGGGATATCAGATGGGCCTGATCATCACAGAGCTGAAAAAACGTAAACCGGAACTCCCGTATTTTGATGAGAGTTTTGAAGGAGAATATCCGGAAGAAGCACCATTTACGATCAGTGAACTGGAAGAGATTTATCCTACAGCAAGTGCTTATGCAAAAGAGCACGACGATTATAGAGAAGAAGCACTTCATGCAACTTATCTGTTACAGAATGGATATAAAGGATATCGTGCAATCTGGAAACATATCATGAATGTGTCTGTAACTGACTTGAAGAAGAACTACGAGCGGCTGAGTGTAGATTTTGATCTCTGGAAAGGTGAAGCAGATGCCCAGGCATATATTCCGGATATGGTTGAGATGCTCAAGGAGAAAGGATTCGCACATTATGATGAGGGTGCACTTGTAGTAGACGTTGCAGAAGAGACAGATAAGAAAGAGATTCCTCCGTGTATGATTCTGAAATCTGACGGAGCTGCGCTGTATGATACAACAGATCTTGCTACACTGGTAGAACGTGAGAAACTGTATGATCCGGATCAGGTGATCTATGTTGTTGATAAGCGTCAGGAACTGCATTTTGTGCAGGTATTCCGTTGCGCGAAAAAGACAAAGATCATCAATGAGAATATGGAATTGAAGTTCATTGGATTTGGTACAATGAACGGAAAAGACGGAAAACCATTTAAGACGAGAGACGGCGGAGTGATGCGTCTGGAGAGTCTGATCAATGACATCAATGAGGAGATGTATAAAAAAATTGCAGAGAACCGTACGATGTCCGAAGAAGAGGCGAGAAAGACAGCACAGATGGTTGCGCTTTCTGCCATGAAATACGGAGATTTGTCAAATCAGGCTGCAAAGGATTATGTGTTTGATGTGGAAAGATTTATCTCGTTCGAGGGAAATACAGGACCGTACAATTTATATACGATTGTGCGTATCAAATCAATTCTTGCAAAATATGCAGAAAGTGGAAAAGATGCAGCCAAGTGCAAGATGAAAAAACCTCAGACACAGAGTGAAAAAGCATTGATGCTGGAGGTTGCAAAATTTAATAATGTCATTGAGACAGCATTTGAAGAACTTGCACCACATAAAATCTGTGCATACATTTATGATCTTTCGAATGCATTCAATCGCTTCTATCATGAGACGAAGATTCTTTCAGAAGAGAATGAAGACCGAAAAGCAGGATTTATCGCATTGTTGCTGATTACAAAACGGGCATTGGAGGCATGTATTGACATGCTTGGTTTTGAGGCTCCGGAAAGGATGTAGGATATGACAGAAAAGTTATTTTATGAAGATAGTCATATGGTAACCTTTTCGGCAACGGTTGTCTCGTGCGAACAATCAGGGGAAGTATATGAGGTGGTTCTTGACAGAACTGCCTTTTTTCCTGAGGGAGGGGGACAATACGCAGATACCGGGAGACTAGATGATGCAAAAGTGACAGATGTGCAGGAAAAAGCCGGAATCATTTACCATAAGACGAACCAATCTTTGGAAATAGGAAAAACAGTACAGGGCACGATTGACTGGGAAGAACGGTTTTCCAAGATGCAGCAGCATTCCGGAGAACATATTGTATCAGGGATTGTACATGCGGTATATGGCTATGACAATGTCGGGTTCCACATGGGAAAAGATGCCATTACAATGGATTTCAACGGCAGCATTTCTAAAGAAGAATTAAAAGTGATCGAGCGAAAAGCCAATGAAGCAGTGGTGAAGAGTCTGGATATCAAGGTGTTGTATCCCGCTAAAGAGGAATTAGATTCAATTGCTTACAGAAGTAAGATTGAGATTGAAGGGCAGGTACGCATTGTGGAGATACCAGGATATGATGTGTGCGCCTGTTGTGCACCGCATGTCAAAAAGACTGGGGAGATTGGATTGATCAAGCTTTTGAATGTGCAGAATTATAAAGGTGGCGTACGAATTTCCATGCTCTGTGGATTCCGGGCACTTCAGGATTATGAGCAGAAAGCAGAGAGTGTGAAAAAAATTTCTGTTTTGCTGTCAGCCCCGGAGGAGGAAGTCTTTTCAGAAGTCACCAGATTAAAGCAAGAGATTTCATCTGGAAAAGCGAAGGTTTCACAGCTTCAGCAAAAGCTTCTTGTCTATAAGGTGGAGCAGATTCCACAATCCCAAGAAGTAGTCGTTTGGTTTGAGGAAGAGCTTGAGGGAAATGCGCCGAGAGAATTGACAAACCTTATCATAGAAAACGGTGCTTCGATTGGAGCTGTATTTGCGGGAGATGAAAAAGATGGCTATCGCTATGTGATTGGAAGTAAAAGTTGTGATACACGAATATTTTCAAAACGATTAAATGAGAAATTCGGCGGAAGAGGCGGTGGAAAACCAGAGATGGTACAAGGTTCTTTGGCGGGAAGAGAAGAAGAAATTCGAAAGGAAGTGGAACTGTGCAGCAAAGAAGTCCTGGACAGCGGATTTGGAGACTGATCGGTCCGATTATTGTAAAAATGGCGGTTGCATTTGTGGTGGAGGCAGTTGTGATTTTTCTGTATGCGATATTTGTGCATCCGGAGACATTTCAAGCGGTGTCCAGCCAGGAAGAGTTGATGCAAAAGACGGTGGAGCTGACAGATGGTGTTTTGAAATATGCAACACAGATTAGCGCATTGGCTGCGCTTTGTACGATACCGATTCTTGCGTGGATGTTTCGAAAAGACCGGAAGCTGGAAAAAGAAAGTGGAGTTACACCGCAAAAAAAAGCGGCTTTTGGAAAATATATTTTGATTGTCGGAATCAGTATACCGGTTGCGCTAGGGGTTAACAATTTGTTGCTTTTGAGCAATCTCTCAGAAGTGAGTGAGGGCTATAAACAGGCGTCGGAGATGTTGTACACTCCGTCTTTACCGGTACAGATCATATGTCTTGGCATTGTTATTCCGATCATGGAAGAGTTGATTTTTAGAGGACTGCTCTTCAAGCGTCTGAGAGAAGTTATGCCGATGGTTCCGGCAGTGATTTATTCTGCGCTGTTTTTCGGATTGTATCATGGAAATCTGGTGCAGATTATTTATGGAACAATATGCGGTCTTCTTTTGGCATATGTCTATGAAAAATTCGGCTCGTTAAAAGCACCGGTTTTGATGCATATGACCATGAATATATTAGCTTGTGTAGTGACTGAACTGAACGGATTTGCGTGGATGCTGGAGCAGCCGATGCGAATGGGAATTATCACTGTACTCTGTGCACTAGTGGCATCAGGCATGTTTGTTTTGATAAAAGATATGTAAAATAGAAAAATACAAATTGGGAGCTCTCGTTCATAGCAAACGTGCGCTCCCGATTATTATGGTGTTTTCCGTTATTCGGCTGGAATGATCTCGATCCAATATCCATCCGGGTCAGAAATAAAGTAGATTCCCATATCCGGATTCTCAAAACAGACACATCCCATCTCTTTGTGATATTTGAATGCAGCATCAAAATCAGATGTCTCAAATGCCAGATGAAATTCATTGTCTCCAAGATTATAAGGACGGTCCCAGTCACGAAGCCATGTCAGTTCGAGCTTCTGAGTAGAAGTCTTGTCGCTTAAGAATGCAAGGATAAAACTTCCGTCAGAAGCTTCTTTTTTGCGAACAACTTCAAGACCAAGCGCTTTCTTGTAAAAATCCAGCGATTTTTCCAAATCTAATACATTTAAGTTGTTGTGATTGAATGTAAAATTCATAATTGACCTCCTGATATGTGTTTTTTTGTTTAAATATAGCATATCATATATTACGAAGAAAAGGCAAAAGGAAAATGAATATTACAAAAATATTAAAAAATATTGCAAAAATGTATGAAGTGTTATATAATCGGGGTAATGAGGATTGTAAAGAAAATACTAAAAAATTCAGGATAGGTGGAATAATGAACAAATTTGGAAAGACTTTATTGACCTCTCTACTGGTAAGTTCTCTCACAGTGAGTTCTGTTTTTGCGGCGCCGTCAGTCGATGATTTAAAGCAGAATAAGGAAGCAGCGGAGAAGAAAGTAGAGACATTGCAAGATGAGATGGCAAGTCTGATGGCAGAGATTAATACGTTGGAGGAAGAGCTCGTTCAGACAGGAAAAGAGATCATAAAAGCAACAGATGATCTGCAGAAAGCAGAGGAAAAAGAAAAGACGCAATACGAAGAGATGAAAGCTCGTATTAAGATAATGTATGAGAATGGAACAGGTTCTATGCTCACAAAAGTATTTGAATCAGGAAGTATTGCTGAGATGCTGAAAAAAGCGGAATATGTTCAGGCAGTTCATGATAAAGACAGAAAGTGTCTGGAAGACTATGTTGAGACGAAAGAAAAGATTGCTGACTTAAAAGAATCTTTGGAAGAAGATCAGAAAGAACAGCAGAAAAAGCAAAAAGAATTTGAAAGTCAAAAAGAGACTTTGAATGCGACGATTGAAGAAGCAAAAGCAGAAGTTGATGATTTTGATGCACAGATTCAGGAAGCTGCACAGAAAGCAGAACAAGACAGACAGCGAGCATTGGCAGCAAGCTCTGGTAATCGTGGGAATTCCGGAACAACCTCCAATGGAGGTGGTAGTGATTATGTACCGCCTAGCAACTCTGGCGGCGGACAAGCAATTGTAGATGCGGCATATAGCTTTATCGGAGTTCCGTATGTGTGGGGCGGTGAAAGCTACAGCGGAGTGGATTGTTCAGGACTAGTGCTGATGGCGCACAAGGCAATTGGAGTAAGTTTACCACATAGCTCAGGATCTCAAGGAAGTGGTGGAAAAGCAGTTGCCAATATGGCTGCCGCATTACCTGGAGATGTTGTGTGCTATTCTGGACATGTAGGGATTTACATAGGCGGAGGACAGATGATTCATGCACCGGACTTTGGTCAGACAGTAAAAGTTTCGAGTGTATACGCCAACGGTTGACGGCCTTTGTTAAAATTAAGATAATCAGGAGAAGCCGGATTTAC
>OGXH01003308.1_pt1 | contig 10471 bp, 10 predicted proteins | sample 1576241 | NCBI WGS metagenome assembly OGXH01 (sample SAMEA3541529, study PRJEB24748) | human gut metagenome | biome: human gut; feature: human-associated habitat; material: faeces | place: China | collected 2012
ACTGACTGTACAGCCAAAGCTTATCATCGCAGATGAGCCGGTATCTGCCCTTGATGTTTCTATCCAGGCGCAGGTATTAAATCTTCTGCAGCAGTTACAGAAAGACTTTAATCTTACCTATCTGTTCATTTCCCATGACCTGAGCGTCGTTGAAATGATTTCAGACAGAATCGGTGTCATGTATCTTGGCACGATTGTAGAGACAGCACCGAAGAAAGAACTTTATGCAAACCCGAGACATCCATATACAAGAGCACTTCTCTCCGCAGTTCCGATCCCGGATCCGGAAGTGAAGAAAGAGCGTATTACTCTGAAAGGTGACCTTCCAAGTCCGAGTAATCCGCCGAGTGGCTGTCTGTTCCACACACGTTGTCCGCATTGTACAGAAAAATGTAAGACACAGGTGCCGACACCTGCTGAAATTGCACCGGGTCATATTGTAAAATGTCATTATCCGGAACTTACAGAATAGGAATTCCGAAATAACAATATCACACCTGGAGATGAACAGTGAAGAAAACAGGATTCACTGAGAGATACAGGTCATTATGAATGGATGAGGAAAGAGGGGCTATGTTTACTGAGGAAAGACAAAGCGCAATAGAGAATTGTCTTCGTGAAAACGGAAAAGTCAAGGTTAAGGAATTGAGTGAAATCTTTCAGGTCACAGAAGACTGTATCCGAAAAGATCTTAAGATTCTTGAAAACGCCGGTAAGTTAAAGAGAACCTACGGCGGTGCAATCCTTTCACAGGATTATCCGCTGAAAAGAGACGTAGTAGACAGACGCCAGTTTAACCTTGACAAAAAGAGAACAATTGCAGCCAAAGCATTTAAACTGATTAAGAATAACGAAACGATTTTCCTTGATATTTCTACCACAAATATCGAACTGGCAAAGCTTCTTGCCACGTCAAATATGCGTGTGGTAGTGGTGAGCAATATGATAGATATCCTGCAGATCCTTGCCATCTGCGGCTCGGTCTTTATGGTCATTGCCTGTCTCGTCAGCCACGGTATGGGGTGCTTCTGGTATCTCATCGTGTTCGCCTTTGTGATGGTGCTCGGCGGTCTGCTCAACCGCAGAACGCAGCGCACCGTGCGGGCCGCTGGCGCCTGAGCCGGTTTGCTCTAATGAGAAACAGAGTCCCCTCTGCATCAGAACGGTGCGGAGGGGACTCTGCGTATATGAATGAATAATGAATACTGAAAAATGGGACAAAGACCCTGCCGACTGTCACAAGGTATTCTGCATATAGATCTGAGAGAGCTGAGCTTTTCATCGATGAGTCCGGCGATTTTGGCGAGGATCGATAAAACAGAAAACCCGAACCATCCCATAATCGGGAACGTCCGGGTTTCTATATCCTGGTGGAGACTAATGGACTCGAACCATCGACCTCCTGCGTGTGAAGCAGGCGCTCTAACCAGCTGAGCTAAGCCTCCGTAGCACGAATATTATAGCACAGGATCTGAAAAAATCAAGCCCTATTTTTCACAGACCGGAAAATTGGTTCCCCGGCAGGTGTGTTTTGGCCTGCCGGGGAATATGCTATGCCAGTGTGCGCTCAATGCGCGCCGTGATCTCCTCACAGCGCTGCAGGATATGCTCCAGATCATGGTGCACGAACTGCCCGTTCCGGAGAAGCGGCCTGCCCTGCACATAGACGCTGTCGATCTGCTCGCCGCTTCCAGCATAGAGCAGATTCGTCAGAATGCGACGCCGGTTCACCGTGCACAGTGTCTCCGTCCGCACAAGGGAGAAATCCGCCTGCCAGCCCTCTGCAATACGGCCGACGTCTCGATAGCCGAGCGCACGCATTCCCTGCTCCGTCAGCATGGCGTAGCACTGCCCTGCCGGGAGTACTGTCGGGTCAAGCGTGCGGACCTTCTGCAGGTAGCTGCCGAGCCGAGCCTCGCGCAGCAGGTCACGGTTTGCGCTGGAGGCCTCGCCGTCGCAGCCGAAGCCGACGCGCGCGCCGGATGCCAGCAGCTCCGCAATGGGCGGCGCACCGTCCGACAGCTTCATATTTGTCGAGGGACAGTGCGCCACAACGGCGTGCGACTGTGCCAGCAGCGTGATCTCCTCCTGCGTGAGCCAGATGGAGTGCGCAAGGATCGTGGACTCATCCAGGACACCGAGATGCGCCAGCTCCTCCGCCTCTCCGCGGCCGGTCCAAGCTCGGATACGTTCCGTCTCGGCCTTCCCCTCGGCGAGATGTGTGTGGTAGAGCAGGCCGCGCTCGCGCGCAAATTGCTTGAGGGCCCGCATTAGCTCCGGCGTGCAGGCCGGACGTCCCTGCGGCACGGCAGCCGTGCGCAGCAGTCCCCTGCCGTGCCATTTGTGGTACAGCTCCTCCGCCTGCCGCAGGCATTCGTCCACCGGCGTGACGCGGATCTGGTCGTTCTCGGCGATATCCGTCGCGCCGATGCCGAAGGTCACGCGCAGACCGGCGTCCTGATAGGCTTGCACAACAGCGTCGATATGTGGATAATAGGTCATTTCATTGATGGCCGTCACGCCATAGCGGATGCTCCGCAGACAGCCGAGCAGCACGCCATAGTACCACTCGTCCTCCGTGAGCGACCACTGTGCCCGGAGCATGCGCGTGAGCCACTGCGTGATGTTCAGGTCGTCGAGCGGGCCCTGCGTCAGGCTCTGCACCATGTGCGTGTGCAGATCAGCCATGCCGGGCAGCAGCAGAAGACCAGATGCTTCGACAATGGGGCAATCGGCCTCCAGATGGGGTGCGATCGCCGCAAAGCGGCCGTCCCGGATGAGGACGTCGGCCTGCGTGGTCGTTCCTGTTTCGAAATCGGGGAGCATTGCCCCACGGATCAGCAGCATCGCAGTGCCTCCGCCGCAGCCGTGAACAGCCGCTCACGGGCCTGTGCGTCCATCGGGGCGGCTGCACCGGTTGCATAGTTTTCTGCAAGATAGGCCAGCGAGGCCGCATGCATGCCGAGAATGGATGCCAGCACGAACAGGGCGCTCGTCTCGCCGTCCAGCGCACTGACGCCAAGCTCTGCCCAGCGGGCAATGCGCGCCGGGCCGCCGGGGGCCCACGGCGTCTCGAGCGAGGTGCAGTCGTGACTGCGGAACAGGCCTGCATCGGGTACGCCGCAGCTCAGCAGCGCGCCGAGCAGGGGCATATCCGCCACGGCGGGATAGGACGGGTCGATGTATTCGCGCGTCGCGCCCTCACCGCGGACCGCGCCGGAGGCTGCCAGCAGCGTGCCCGGCTCCAGCTCCGGCTGGATGGCGGGGCAGGCCGCGATCTTGATGAGGGACTCCGCGCCGAGATGGTGCAGCTCCTCCACGGCGATGGCCATAGGCATACAGCCGAAGCCGCAGCTCATCACCGTGAGCGGTTCGCCGCGCCATGTGCCCTGCCAGGTCGCATATTCGCGATAGCAGCCCTGCTGCACGGGGCCCTCCAGCAGCGCGGCATAGAGCGGGACCTCCTGCGGATCCGGCACAAGAATGACGCGCGGCGTCACGGCATCGATGCCGAGGTGGTGCATCGTGCCGTCTGTATGGACAAGTTTCTGACTTCCAAAGCTCATTTCGATCCCTCCAGCAGCTCGGCTGCGCGCATGGCAATGCGCGTGGCAGTTTCGATCCGGCGCGCCAGATGCTCCGGGTCGGCATAGGCCCCGTAGACGTTGGCGTTCGGGTCTGCGAACATGGAGCCGAGCACGACGCAGATGCTCGCGGCGCGAAGGCCGAGCAGGTGGCCATAGGTGAAAAGCAGGCCGGACTCGTTCTCCACGACGAGTACGCCGGTGTCGATCCATTTCTGCATACGCTCCCGCAGACCGGGATGGGCGGCCTTGGACTCCATATAGAACGCATCGTGGCTGCGGTACAGGCCGACGCGCACGGGCTCGTCCAGCTCCTGCGCAGCGCTGCACAGCGCGCGGACGAGCAGCGGGTCTGCAACGGCCGGGAATTCCGGCGGCACAAGCTCATAGCTTGCGCCCTCGCCGCGGACGCAGCCACTGGCAATGACGATGGTCCCCGGGGCCAGATCGGGCTGCACGCCGCCGCAGGTGCCCACACGGATAACGGCCTCCGCTCCCGCGGCAGCAAGCTCCTCCAGTGCGGCGGCAACGCAGGCACAGCCCATGCCGCTGCTTGTGACGGCGATATCCGCGCCGCCTGGTGTTTTGCCGGTATAGGTCGCAAATGTTCCCCGGTGGGCCGTAAACGAGGCCTCTGCGAACAGCGCGGCCATCTTGCGGCTGCGCTGCGGATCACCCGGCAGAAGCACAACGGGCGCGGAGCGGCGCAGGCCGGTGCGGCAGAGGGTGCCGTCCGGCTCGCGCGGCGGGTCAAGGGTCAGGTAGGCTTTTTTCATAGGCTCCTCCAAATTATCTGTGATAGACTGCGCGCGTTCGACAAATTTTGCGGATTCTCAATTTATTCCGACTTCGTTCATAGATTTTTCAAATGTCCCCGGTATACTCATACTCGTAAGAACGATACCGAACCTGCCGCGGTAACGGGCTTACTGGTCCATCTTTTCATTTTTATCTCTCTTTTTATTTTCCCCTCTCTCATTTCTGTAGCGGATCCCCGGTCGTCCATCCCCCTCGGACGGCCGGGGATTTGCTGTATTCAGCCGCCGGCCGAACGCCGCTCCACCTGCGTGCCGAAATAAAACGAGATCACGACCGTAAAGATCGTGAGGAATTGCTGCGCGCTGACTGCGCCTGTCACAGCCAGTCTGCAGAATACGACGGTCAGAGCGATCGTTACAAGAGACTTGACGCACAAAAGCCGCTCAAGCCGCTGCCGCATGGCACTCACCTCCCGGCCAGACTATGCCGCAGTACAGCCCGATGTGCAAACAGGCGCGGAGCAGAGGGATCTGCTTCGCGCCTGCGTTTTGCGTATGAGGATCAGAGACCGTCGTCCTCGTCGAACTCGAACTCGAGCGGCTCGCCGCACTTCGGGCAGTCAACGGAATCGTTGAGGAGCGTCTCCTCATCCAGATGGAGGACCTCGCCGCACTTCGGGCAGGTCACTTCATACATGGTGTCGTCGTCATAGTCGAAGTCTTCGCCGTCGTCGTCCATGAAGCCGTCCTCTTCGTCATCGTCGTCCATCAGGTAATCCTCGATGGCATCGAGATCATCCTCAATCTCATCGAGCTCATCCGAGACAGCCTCGGCGTTTTCCTGCAGATCGCCAATTGCACCGGTGACCTCCTGCAGCAGCTCGACGATCCCGGAGATCATCTTGCCCTCGGGGGCCTCCTGGTCCAGCTTCAGGCCGTCCATCAGGCCCTTCAGATATGCGGACTTTTCAGAGAGATTCATAGCGTTCTCCTTTCCAGATGTGGGCCGGATCAGCCCTTGGCGCGGCCCAGATATTCGCCCGTGCGGGTATCGATGGAGATCTTGTCGCCCTCGTTGATGAACAGGGGCACGCGGACCTCGGCACCGGTCTCAAGCGTAGCGGGCTTCAGCGTGTTGGTGGCGGTGTTGCCTGCAAGGCCCGGCTCGGTCTTCGTGACGACGAGATCGGCAAAGTTCGGAGCCTCGACGCTGAACACGTTGCCCTTGTAGGACAGGATCGTGCACTGGTCGTTCTCCTTGACAAACTTGAAGCTGGCGTCGAGGATGTTCTCGTCGACCGGCGTCATTTCGAACGTCTCCGGATCCATAAAATAATACAGGTTGCCGTCGTTATAGGAATAGTCCATCTTTCTGCGCTCGATGTAAGCGGTGGGATACTTGTCGTTCGGGTTGAACGTCGTCTCGGTAACGCCGCCGGTGATGACATTGCGCATCTTGACGCGGACAAAGGCTGCACCCTTGCCGGGCTTGACGTGCTGGAACTCGATGATCTGCATCACCTTGCCGTCCATGTCAAACGTAACGCCGTTCCGGAAATCACTGACTGAAATCATTGGTTTATCCTCCTGTGTTCCTCTCGAATACCATATCTGTTCCGAAGGTAAAAAAATGCGTTTCTATTTTAACCGATTTGTCAAAGAAATTCAAGTCTTTCGGCAAATTTCTCTGAGTTATCACCGCTTAAAGGATGGTCAGCTCCTTCGGGCTGTGCGTGATGACCTCGCAGCCGCCCTCGCGGAAAATCACGACATCCTCGATGCGGACGCCGAATTTGCCCGGAATGTAGATGCCCGGCTCTGCGGAGCACACAGCGCCGGCAGGGATCGGGTTCTCGTTGCGCGGGGTGCAATTCGGCGCTTCGTGGATCTCGAGACCGAGGCTGTGGCCATAGCTGTGGCCGAAATACGGGCCGTAGCCGGCCTCCGTGATGATGTCGCGGGCAGCGCCGTCGATGCTCTTGCCGCTCGCTCCTGCGTGGCTGGCCGCAATACCGGCGAGCTGGGCGCGCAGGACGGTGTCGTAGACCTTACGCATCTCCTCGGTCGCATGGCCGAGGGCGACGGTACGGGTCATATCGGAGCAGTAGCCCTGATACAGCACGCCGAAGTCCATGGTCACGAAGTCGCCGTCCTGCAGGACGCGGCTCCCGGCGACGCCGTGCGGCATGCTCGTGTTCGGTCCGGAGACGACGATCGGGTCAAAGGACAGGCCCTCTGCGCCGTTCTTATACAGGCAGTAGATCAGCTCGGCCTCGAGCTCCTTCTCGGTCATGCCGGTGTGGATGCGAGTGCAGACCTCGGTGAAGGCGCGATCTGTGATCTCCTGCGCCTTGCGCATGCGGGCAAGCTCCCAGTCCTCCTTGCTGGCGCGGAAGGCGTTGATCTCCTTCTGCAGCGGAACGAACTTGACGGGAAGCGCGGCCTCAAAGCCGTTGAGCTCTGCGACGGTGAGATATTCGTCCTCAAAGCCGAGCGTCTCCACGCCGAACTCGTCCAGCGTGGTCTTCAGCGCCTGCATCATCGGATTGTTCAGACCGATCTCCACGACCTCAAAGCCCTTGAGGTTCTTCTGCGCGGACTCGATGTAGCGGCTGTCGGTGAAATAGCGAGCGCCCTGCGCGGAGACAACGGCAACGCCCTCGGCGATGTCAAATTCCGCCGCATACATGCGGCTGTAGCGCGAGGTCAGCAGAAGGCCCTGCACGCCGTCGTGCAGCAGAGAACGGTATTTTTCCAGATTGGTCATGTTTCTACTCTCCTTTTTCGCGCCATGGCGAGAAACGGCAGCTCCAGCAAGTGCCGCAGCTTCAGCCAGACGGTATGATTATGAATGGATCGCACGGCGATCGCCGTGATCCCGGCGCGCTTTGCGCCGAGCACATCGGTATAGATCTGGTCGCCCACGAGTGCGGTCTGCTGCGGAGCGGCTCCGTAGCGGGCCATGGCCTCCCGGATGCCGCGTGTGCCGGGCTTGGCGGCATGCGTCACGCAGGGAACGTGATATTGCTGCGAGAAATGCGGCACGCGCTGCTTGTGGCTGTTGGAGACGATGCACAGCGTGATGCCTGCATCCTGCATCCCGGCGATCCAGTCCAGAAGCGTCTGCTCCGGCTGGTCCGTCGTGTAGGGAAGCATGGTGTTGTCGAAGTCCATCAGCAGAAGACGGATGCCGTGCTCACGAAGAAACGCCGGGCGGATCTGCGTGATGGTTTGGAAAATGAAGTCAGGTAAAAATGACAGCATATTCTCCTCGGGTATTCCATAGGTTGATTCTGAGGTTCCCATGTTTAGGGTTCTCCTTATTATAGCACGCAGGGGGAGGTTTGTCTATTGCCTGTTCCGGTGTATTTGGCGGCAAATTGTAAAGAAATTGCAACATTTACCGGCCGGGCCGCCGTGCTCGGCCTCGGCTTTCTGCCGGATGGCGGGGCCCGCATCCCGGCGTGCCCGCTGCAGGGACATATGGCCGTCATCGACGACGCCGTCCTGCCGCAGCGCGTTCCGGAGGAGACGCTGGACCGGCTTGCGGCCCGGTGCGGCGGGGGGTGTTGTCTGGATTTTCTGCGCACGCCCGGCCCCGTGCACCGCGCCGTGGCGCAGGGCCTGCAGCGGCGGCTCGGGAATGCCCCGATGCTGCTGCCCGCGGCTTATCACGCCTTTGCGCCGGAAGCGCTGCCGGTCCTCTCCTGCCTGCGGCCCTGCAATGCATGGGACGGCTTTGTCCGGTCGGCGGAGCGGCGCTTCCCGAACGGCTGGGCGCTGGAGCTGACGCCGTGGGCGGCAGAGCTTCCGGTCCCGCCGCTCCCCTATCCCGGCGGCATGCTCCCGGCCGCGCTGTGCAGCTGCGAGAAAAGCCCGGCGGGCCTGCGCTACTTTGACACGCCGGAGTCGCTCCGGCAGAAGCTGGCGCACGCAGCGGCACATGGCTGCCGCTGCGCCATCGGTCTGTGGCAGGAGCTGCAGCCGTTTTTCCCGGAGCGGGATGGATAAGACCGGGATGCGGCTGCGCGCAGCTTTTCCGTGTGCGGCATAGAAATGCTCCCCATATGAGGATGGTGATCTTTACTTCACTGTCTCTCATAGAGGGAGCATATTCTGTTTCGCGCTTTACGCAGAGATGGACTTGGCTCAGCCGATCAGCTCGCAGACGAGATCCGTATAGGCCGTCGGGTCTTCGAGCGGGAGGTTTGCCATCAACAGGCCCTGATCGTAGAGAAGCTCTGCCAGCTTTTTGGCGCGCTCCGGATCGGATTCCCTGCTCTCGGACAGACGCTGCAGCAGCGGATGCTCCGGGTTGACCTCCAAAATGCGGCCGCAGTGATAATCGGACGACGGGTCGACCGTGTGCATGTACTTCTCCATCTCGAAGCTCATGCCGCCGTCCGGGACCATAGTTACGGCATGGCTGCCCAGCTCCGTCGAAACGCGTACGTCCTTGACCTTCTCACCGAGGCTCTCCTTCAGGAAGTCCACGCCGGACTGGAAGGCTTTGGCCTTCTCCTCGGCGGCTTTTTTCTCCTCCTCGGTTGCAAGGTCGAGGTCGTCGGTCAGAATGTTGCGGAACTCATGCTCGGCGTAGGTATTGAGCGTCTGCGGAATGAACGTGTCGACCTGCTCCGTCATGAGCAGCACATCAAAGCCGCGTTCACGCAGCAGCTGGGTCTGCGGAAGCTGCGAAAGGCGCGCTGCGCTGTCGCCGGTGGCAAAGTAAATGTGCTTCTGGGATTCGGGCATGGCGTCGCAGTATTCCTTGAGCGTGATGTCCTTCCCCTCTTTGTCGGAACGGAACTCCACGAGGTCCTGCAGCAGGTCCTTGTGCATGCCGTAATCCGACACGAGGCCAAACTTCAGCTGGCGGCCGAAGGCGGCATAGAATGTCTCATATTTCTCACGGTCGTCCTTCAGCATGCGCTCCAGCTCGGCCTTGATCTTCTTTTCGAGGTTGGCGGCGATGACCTTCAGCTCTCTCGTGTGCTGCAGCATCTCGCGGCTGATGTTCAGGCTCAGGTCCTGCGTGTCGACCACGCCGCGGACGAAGCGGAAGTGCTCCGGCAGCAGGTCGGCGCAGTTTTCCATGATGAGCACGCCGGAGGAATAAAGCTGCAGACCGGCCTTATAGTCGCGGGTGTAGAAGTCATACGGGGCCTTCGCCGGGATATACAGCAGGGCCTTATAGGTCACGGCGCCCTCGACGCCGAAGTGCAGCACGCTCAGCGGCTTTTCGTAGTCGAAGAATTTTTCGTGATAGAAGTTGTTGTACTCCTCCTCCGTGACATCCTTCTTGGCCTTCTGCCAGATCGGGATCATGGAGTTGAGCGTCTGCTCCTCGCGGACGGTCTCATACTTCGGCTCCTCGCCCTCCTTCGGCTCGTTCACGAGCTTCTGGCTGGAGACCTCCATGCGGATCGGATAGCGGATGTAGTCGGAATACTTGCGGACAAGGCTGCGCAGGCGGTATTCGGACAGATAATCGGAATACTTGTCCTCGTCCGTGTCGGCCTTGAGCGTCAGGATGACGTCGGAACCGGCGGCTGCGCGCTCGCACGGCTCCATGGTGTAGCCGTCTGCGCCCTCGGACTCCCACTTCCAGGCCTCGTCGCTGCCGAAGCGGCGGGAAATAACCGTGACCTTCTCGGCGACCATGAATGCGGCATAGAAGCCGACGCCGAACTGACCGATGATGTCGATATCGTCGCTCTTCTCCATTTCCTTCTTGAAGCGGAGTGAACCGCTGTGAGCGATGGTACCGAGGTTCTCCTCCATCTCCTCGCGGGTCATGCCGATACCGTTATCGGAAACGGTCAGTGTGCGCGCCGTCTCATCCGTGGACAGATGAATGGCAAAATCGCTGCGGCTCAGGCCGACGGTGTCGTCCGTCAGGGCCTGATAGGCCAGCTTGTCGATGGCATCGGAGGCGTTGGAGATCAGCTCGCGCAGGAAGATCTCGCGGTGTGTATAGATCGAATTGATCATCAGGTCCAGCAGGCGTTTCGATTCTGCCTGAAACTGTTTCTTTTCCATATGGATCAACTTCCTTATTTCGTATTGGCACTCTTGGTGCCTGAGTGCTAAATCCTATTATAGCCGCTTTTCCGTGTTTTGCAAGAG
>OGXH01003316.1_pt1 | contig 10452 bp, 10 predicted proteins | sample 1576241 | NCBI WGS metagenome assembly OGXH01 (sample SAMEA3541529, study PRJEB24748) | human gut metagenome | biome: human gut; feature: human-associated habitat; material: faeces | place: China | collected 2012
CGCCCTGAGTCTCGGTCTCGAGGATCAGCTCGCCCTGATAAGTACCGGACTGACGTGCGTCAGCGCCGACGTAGCAGCACTTGTCTGCGTAGGAGTCCAGAACGCTCTTGTCGGGCTCACGGTTGATGAAGACGATGGGAGTCTCAGAGGGCTTGATGGTATCAACGATGGTCTGAGCGGAAGTGGTCTGGACGGGGTTGATGACCAGGACGTCCACGCCCTGCTGCAGGAAGGTGTTGATCTGCTCGGTCTGGGTGTTCTGGTCGTTCTTGCCATCGACGATGGTGACGGCGTAGCCCATGTCCTTCAGGTACTCTTCCAGATCGGTGCGGTACAGGGTCATGAAGTTATCAGCAAACTGATAGATGCAGACGCCGACGTTAGCAGAGCCGGAAGCAGCAGCTGCGGTAGAAGAAGCAGCGGTAGAAGCTGCAGTAGAGGAAGCAGCAGTAGAAGCGGAAGAACCGCCGCAGGCAGTCAGAACGCCGGTAGCACCCACAACAGCGGAAGCTTTCAGGAAGTCACGACGAGAAATCATTTTCATAATCTTGTTCTCCTTCATTAACGCTTATCACAGCATCTCGCAAAGCGCACTCGTTACACGTTTTGCGGTTTCTGTTTGTATTATAACCATCCGTCCGACCGTTCGCAATAGAACAAATAGACAAGATTATTTGCCATATTTTGTGAGTGTTCCACAATACATTCTGTTGTATCCAAAAATCTTTTTGTTAAGCAGCACAATTTTTCATATTTGTGCAACCAGCGTCCAAATTTCTTGTGTCTGTGCGTATTTTTATCAAATCGGTTACAAATTTTTCGAGCCGTTTCGCGCCGGGATGCAACAATTTTATCGGTCTGCTTCAAATTTCTATTTTCCCGGGAATCCCGGCAGACTGTCATTCCATTTCGGAAATATTTTTCTATGCATTGACGGATTTCCCATGATTGTGGTAGTATATTACACAATTATAATTATCCGTTGCAGAAGGACTGCTGTTTCTCGCCCTCCTTCCACACCCTATCTCGTTACCTTGTTATAATAGGAGCGACACCATGTCCGAACTTACCGAGCAAAATCTGACACGCCAGCAGGCCGAACAGGAGATGGCCTGTCTGCGCAAGATATATGCTTCCGTCCGTCTTCTCGACCCGAAGATGCTGGCGGAAGAACCCTGCTACCCGCCCTGGAAGAATATCCATCCCTGCACCAGCTGCGTGGGGCGCGAGGCAATGGCAGGCAAAATGCCAGTGCTCCAAGCTGGAAACGCTTGGCAGTTCCCTCTATCAGGTCACAGCCCGCTATGTCGAGGTGGACGGCAAGCCCTATGTGATGGAGATGATCCTGCCGCTGGACGCCAGCGCCCGCAGCTCCCTCCACTCCAACGAGCTCATCTACCGGGACGCCCTCACCGGTGCCTACAACCGCCGTTTCTATGAAGAGGAATTAAAGCATAAGTACCTCAACGCCGGCGTCGCCATGATAGACCTTGACGACTTCAAGCTCTGCAACGACACCTACGGCCACTCAGCCGGCGACGCAGCGCTCCGGCTCATCACATCCATCATCCACCGCTGCATCCGCTCCACCGATATGCTGGTGCGGTACGGCGGCGACGAGCTGCTGCTCATCCTGCCCGACATCTCGGCTGAGGCTTTCGTGCGCAAGCTCAAGGACATCAACAAGCGCCTCTTCGCGGCCCATCTGCCCGAGTTCGAGAAGATGCACGTCTCGGCCAGCATCGGCGGCGCGATGGCCGCCGGCATCCCCATCAGCGACGCCCTGCTCATCGCCGACAAGCGGATGTACCTTGCAAAGCGCCGCAAGAACACGGTCGTCACCGCGGACATCGCCCCCGATGCCGTCTGCTCTGAAAATGAGCACCGTCCGATGGTGCTCATCGTGGACGACTCCCCCATGAACCGTGACATCCTCTCGGAGATCCTCTGCGACGATTTCGAGATCCTGGAAGCCCCCAACGGCCCCAAGTGCCTCGAGCTTCTGAACGCCTGGAGCTCGGATATTTCCATCGTGCTGCTGGACATCGTGATGCCCGACATGGACGGCTTCGATGTCCTCTCCCGGATGTCTGCCCAAGGCTGGCTCGAGGACATCCCCGTCGTGATGATCTCCAGCGAGGATTCCTCCCAGACCGTCCGCCGCGCCTACGAGCTGGGTGCTTCGGACTACATCAGCCGCCCCTTCGATGCCCGCATCGTCCACCGCCGCGTCTCCAATGTCGCCCGGCTCTACGCCCGTCAGCGCCGTCTCAGTGCGCTGGTGTCCCAACAGTTCTATGACCGGGAGAAAAACGACCAGATCATGATCGGCATCCTCAGCCAGGTCACGGAGATCCACAACAGCGAGAGCATCCACCACATCTCCCGGGTGCAGCGCATCACCAGCATCCTGCTGGAGCGTCTGTGCCAGAAGACCGACATCTACGGCCTGAGCGGAATGGACCGCTACCTCATCACGACGGCCTCTGCCCTCCATGACATCGGCAAAGTTGCTATCGACGACCGCATCCTCAACGCCCACGACCTGACGCCGGAACAAACCGCCATCCTCCACACCCACCCCATTCTGGGTGCGCAGATGCTGGAAAATCTGTCCCAGTATCAGGACGAGCCGCTGGTGAAGTTTGCGATCCAGATCTGCCGCTGGCACCATGAGCGCTGGGACGGCAGCGGCTATCCCGATGGCCGGAAGGGCGATGACATCCCCATCGCGGCACAGGTGGTAGCGCTGGCGGATGCCTATGACGGTCTGGTCGGCAAGCGGGACAAGCGCGAGGCCCTCTCGCAGGAGGAAGCGGTCGCTGCGCTGACCGCAGGAAAGCACGGTGCTTTCAATCCGCTGCTGCTGGAAAGCCTGCGCGACGTAGAAAGCCGGCTCGCGGAGGAGGCTGAGGCCGATGCCCCTCCTCCCCCGAAAGAAGAAATTCTCTTTGACGAAACTGTTCTTGGGTGAGGTATAAAAATGACGTTGGAACAAGTATATGCAGCCATTGGCGGCGATTATAAGGGCGTGATGGAGCGTCTGCCCAGCGCGGACTTCGTCCGCCGCTTCGCTCTGAAATTTCTACAGGACGACAGCTTCCCGAACCTGAAAAAGGCGCTGGAAGAGAAGGATGCCCCGACAGCATTCCGTGCCGCTCACACCCTGAAGGGCGTCTGCCAGAACCTTGGCTTCGATGCACTGTACGTCCCGTCCAGTGCTCTGACGGAAGCTCTCCGCGGCGGCAACCTTGACGGTGCCGACGAGCTGTTTCCTCCGGTAGAGAAGGAATATCAGCGTGTGGTCGAGGCGCTGAAAGCATTAGAATAACAAAAAATCCCCCGCAGCGTCACAAAGCTGCGGGGGATTTTTCTATTGAATGAATCTCAGAAAATATCTGTCATTATTTCCGGCTTGCCAGCAGAGCCTCGATCTTCTTGATGGGGTCGATGATGCTGGAAACGGACATGTCATGGTTCAGGGCCACGACGAAGTATGCGGCGTACTTGGAGACGTCAACATCGACGTACCAGTCACGGGTCAGCAGCTCAGGCATGTATCGGATTGGATGCGAGCATTTTAAAAAGAGAAAAGAAAGAGAAGCAGCTTTTGTGGAGATGGAAGAGGAGGAGCTGAATCCGAAGCAAAAGCAGCATCTGAATGAGAATGTAGATGTTATCAGCAAAAGTTTGGAGCAGCTTCCGGATTTGTATCAGGCAACTCTGTTTGCATTTTATTTTGATTATTTGAAAATGGATGAGATTGCGGACCTGATGGACTGTAGTGTGGGCGTGATCATTAACCGATTGAATTATACAAGAAAATATTTCAAAAAAGCGATAGAGAATGCATGGGAAGAGCGTGGTGAGAGCACGGAACGCTGCGATACATTTTCTGTGGAGGCGGTTTGTCTGGCACTTCGTAAATGGGGAGTTGAACATTGCCTTGGTATAACCAGTGCGCAAAATATATATTATAATATCTGCAAGGCACTTGAGCTGCACGGACATTCTATTTCTCTGAGCGGAAAAGAATTTGCAGGTGTGAAAAAGACGGTTGTCTATTATAAAGCAGATGATTGGAATCCGATACAGGAAGAGATCATTGCGCATGAAAAAAAGAAAAGACTGGATAAAAAGATTGCTGTCTGTCTGGCAGGAGCAGCAGTAGTGCTTGCGATTGTCGCAGTAGTGATTGCCGTGGTGGCGAATCGTCCGGAAAAGAAAAAGCCGTCATCAGAAAAGCCGAAAGTGACGGAAGAACAGAAAAGTTCCAAAAAAGAGGAGCAAAAACAGGAAGATACGGATACGAAGGACCCGGAAGATCAGACGAATGGAACAGTAGACGAACCGGTAAGTGAGCCGACAGAGACAGATTATATTTTCCCGAACAGTGGGACAACAGAACTGACAAGAGAAGAGGTTCAAGGACATACAAAAGAGGAATTGCGTATTGCTAGAAATGAGATTTATGCAAGACATGGTGCCATCTTCGGAGTGGATGATCTGGATGCATATTTCCAAAGTAAATCATGGTATACACCTACACTTTCGATCAGTGAGCTATTGGATACAGTAGAATTGAGCATGGTAGAGGAAAACAATATCAGCCTGATCAGCGAGATTGAATCGGGAATGTAGTGTAAATATAAAATGAAAGGGAGTAAACACAATGTATAATGTAGAATTTGATGAAAGCTTAGTAACAGGGAATGAGATGATTGATGAACAACACAAAGAACTGATTGGGAAAATTCAGGATTTGCTTAGAAGTTGTGAAAAAGGAAGTGAAAAAGCAACAGCAGTAAAGATGCTCAATTATCTGGCAACATATACGGATTATCACTTCAAAGAAGAGGAAAAGCTTCAGGAAGAGATTGAATATCCGGGAATAAAAGAACACAAGGAAAAACACAAAGAATTTGTGGAAGCAATCGATGATCTTCATGAGATGTTAGAGGAAGAGGAAGGACCATCGGATGCGTTTGTCGCACAGGTGAATAAAAGAGTGGTAGACTGGTTGTTTGGACATATCAAAACATTTGACAGATCTGTTGCGGAATATAAAAATATGAGAAAGAACAGTGAAATGATCTAACTGGAAAGTGTGGGTAGTTCACGGTCTGATAAAAACAGCAATTGACATTGGCATGCTTGCATGCAGAATGGCGATTGCTGTTTTTTGGATATATGAGCAGAGATTAAAAAGATAAGTGTAAAAATCTGTAAATTTTAAAAAAAATTAAAAATGTATTGACAAATATAAAAATGATGATATAATGACGGTATAAACAAAATAAATAAAGTTAATAACAGATAAAAATATCTTTTTATTAAATTTATTTATTGTTGGTAAGAGCTTTGAAGATATCGGAATCGGAGAGGCAAATCTATAACAGGAGGTACGGACCACCAGAATAGTAAGAGAATGAGGACTTCACTCATAAGAAAAACCATTATAGTTTCGGAATTCGGATTTGCAAGACACGGTTGGTTAGTGAGAATGTCAATTCTTATTAAGGATTGTGGAAGCAGATGTTAGAAAGAGAAATGAAAAGATGGGAAAATGAAGAAAGGGTAAAAGAATGATTGAAGAATCGAAGTAAGAAGGAGTATTGATTAGAAGATAATTGATACTCCTTTTTACGATTTCTGAAAATAAAAAAATACAGAAACCCTTGTATATCAAAGGCTTCTGCATCTTAGTTATATGCGGAAAATGGGACTTGAACCCACACGTGGTAACCCACACTAGAACCTGAATCTAGCTCGTCTGCCATTCCGACATTTCCGCTAACAAAAAATATATTACCACAAAAATGTGTGTATGGCAATAGAAAATATGATAATATACAAAAAAACTTGAATGAAACGTGTTGATATTTCACACAATGTCAAGCTTTCTCTTGACAAATATTTTTTTGATGATATACTTTGAATATCAAAATACTTTAGAATAAAAATATAAGAAAACAAAAACAATATAGTTTGGAGAAAAATAATGATAGGAAAAATAAGTGGAACGGGTTCTTATGTACCGTCAAGGTATCTGGATAATCATAATCTGTCCCAGATAGTGGATACCTCGGATGAGTGGATTCAAGAGCGAACAGGAATAATCAGGAGACATATTGTGGAGGCAGACACGACGGTTTCGATGGCGGCACAAGCCGCGGAAAAAGCGTTGGAATCGGCAAAGATGCTGCCGGAAGAAATCGATTTGTTGATTGTGTCTACGATTTCTTCGAATGTGATTCTGCCCTGCACGGCGTGTGAAGTGCAAAAGCAGATTCATGCAGTACATGCGACCTGTTTTGATCTGAATGCAGCCTGTACGGGATTTTTGTTTGCATATAATACGGCGCAGGCTTATATCGCAAGCGGCATGTATAAAAATGTACTGGTGATCGGGGCGGAGAGTTTATCGAGCCTCGTGGACTGGAAAGACAGAAGCACCTGTATCTTGTTTGGAGATGGAGCGGGGGCAGTGGTACTCAGGGCAGAAGAGGGAGAGTCATACCATATGGTGACACATTCCGATGGGAGCAAGGGAGAAGCGCTGACGTGCGACACAGGCTCGTTTATGAAAATGGATGGGCAGGAGGTCTTTAAATTTGCAGTAAGACAGGTTCCTGCTTGCATCGCAGAAGTGATGGAACACAATCACTTAATGGCAGAAGATATTGACTATTTTATATTACATCAGGCAAACCGGCGGATTGTGGAGGCGGTTGCCAAAAGGATGAAGGTAGAGCTGACAAAATTTCCGATGAATCTGCAGGAGTATGGAAATACATCTTCTGCCAGTATTCCGTTATTGTTAGACGAGATGAATCGGGAAGGCAGACTAAAGAAAGGGCAAAAGCTTGTCCTGGCAGGATTTGGAGCAGGACTCTCGTGGGGAGCAAGCTTGTTAGAGTGGTAATTTCCCTTTGGGATTACATAAAAACAGAATCAAAAATAAGTGAGATAAAAGGAGAAAAAAAGATGTTAGAGAAAGTAAAAGAAATTGTAGCAGATTCATTGGGAGCGGATGTAGAGACACTTACAGAGGCGACTTCTTTTAAAGAAGATTTGGGAGCAGATTCGTTAGATTTATTCGAGATGGTAATGGCGTTTGAGGAAGAGTTTGAAAAAGAGATTCCATCAGAAGATTTAGAACAATTAACAACCATTGGAGCGGTGGTAGCATATTTGGAAAAATAGAAAAGGAACAAGATGATGAAGACAGAGATCACAAAGTTATTAGGAATTGAATATCCAATCATTCAAGGTGGTATGGCCTGGGTTGCAGAATACCATCTTGCTGCCGCCGTATCAGAAGCCGGAGGTCTGGGACTGATTGGAGCAGCAAGTGCGCCGCCAGAATGGGTGCGTGAGCAGATCAGAGAAGTGAAGAAGCTTACAGACAAGCCATTTGGTGTGAATATTATGCTTATGAGTCCGAATGCGGACGAGGTGGCAAAGATTATTGTCGAGGAAGGAGTCCCTGTTGTGACGACGGGGGCTGGGAATCCTGAAAAATATATGCAGATGTGGAAAGCGGCGGGGGTGAAAGTGATTCCGGTTGTCGCATCGGTAGCAATGGCAAAGCGGATGGAGCGCTGCGGGGCAGATGCGATTGTGGCAGAAGGGACAGAAGCCGGAGGTCATATCGGAGAGAATACGACGATGGTTCTGGTGCCTCAGATTGTAGATGCGGTTTCAATTCCGGTCATCGCAGCCGGAGGAATCGCGGATGGAAGAGGAATTGCCGCAGTGTTTCTGCTGGGAGCAAGAGCAGTTCAGATGGGAACACATTTTGTAGTGACAAAAGAGTCTCAGGTGCATGAAAATTATAAAAAATGTATTTTAAAGGCAAAGGATATTGATTCGAGAGTGACAGGCAGAACAACCGGTCATCCGGTGCGTGCACTTCGAAACCAGATGACAAAAGAGTATCTTCGTCTGGAAAAAGAAGGAGCCTCTTTTGAAGAGTTGGAGCTGCTTACGCTTGGAGGTCTGCGAAAGGCAGTAGTAGAAGGCGATGTTGTACACGGGAGTGTGATGGCAGGTCAGATTGCAGGAATGGTCAAAGAAGAGATGACCTGCAGAGAACTGATTGAAAAACTGGTGAGGGAGACAGATTCATTGATGAAAGGAACCGGCTTTTATGAGTAAGACAGCATTTATTTTCCCGGGGCAGGGCGTACAGAAAGCCGGCATGGGAAAAGATTTTTATGAAAATAGTGAAGTGGCAAGATACATTTACGATACCGCAACGGAAGCATTGCAGCTTGATATGAGGAAACTTTGTTTTGAAGAAAATGCGAAGCTTGACAGGACAGAATATACACAGGCAGCGCTTGTAGCTACCTGTCTTGCGATGGCGAGGGTGTTGGAAAGCAAAGGAATCAGACCGGATGTGACCGCGGGATTAAGTCTTGGTGAGTACTGTGCCGTGGCGATGGCAGGAGGAATTAATGACCAAGATGCTATTATGGCGGTAAGGCAGAGAGGAATTTTGATGCAGGAGGCAGTACCGTTGGGAGTCGGGGCAATGGCAGCGATTCTTGGAATGTCAGGAGAAGCGGTAGAGGCTGTCTTAGAGGAGATACCAGATGTATTTGTTGCAAATTACAATTGTCCGGGACAGATTGTGATTACCGGAAAGGCGGAAGCGGTTCGGAAAGCAAATGAGGCGCTGTTGTCCAGTGGCGCTAAAAGAGCGATTTTACTGAATGTAAGCGGACCATTTCATTCGCCGTTTTTGAAAGAAGCAGGAGAAAAATTAGGAAAAGTTTTAGAGGGAATTTCGTTCAAAGAGCTGGAAAGACCATATGTTACAAATGTGACTGCGCAGTATGTCACAGATATTGAGGATACGAAACCTCTTTTGGAGAAGCAGGTATATTCTTCTGTGAGATGGCAGCAAAGTGTGGAACAAATGATTGCGGACGGTGTGGATATGTTTGTGGAAATTGGTCCGGGCAAGACGCTTGCAGGATTTATACGTAAAATCAATAAAGAAGTGAAGGTTTTCCATGTCAGTGAGTGGGAAGATGTGGAAAAGATAGGAGAAAATATATGTTACAGGGGAAAATAGCGGTCATCACAGGGGCATCAAGAGGAATCGGCAAAGCGATTGCGGAAAGATTTGCATCAGAAGGTGCGTTTGTGATCATTAACTATAACGGTTCAAAGGAACATGCACAAGAAGTGAAGCGTGAAATCTTGGAGCATAGAGGAAATGCAGAAATTATGCAGTGCAATGTGGCTGATTTTGCGGCATGCGAGACATTTATCAAACAGATTGTGGATAAATATGGAAGAATTGATGTCCTTGTGAATAATGCGGGCATCACAAAAGATGGTCTGCTGATGAGAATGTCAGAGGAGGCGTTTGATGACGTGATTGCGACGAATCTGAAGGGAGCATTTCACTGTATCCGGTTCGCATCAAGATATATGATGAAACAGCGTCAGGGAAGAATTATCAATATGTCTTCGGTTGTAGGCGTTGCAGGGAATGTGGGACAGGCAAACTATGCAGCGTCCAAAGCCGGGCTGATCGGACTGACGAAGTCTGCTGCAAAAGAGCTTGCATCCAGAAATATTACGGTAAATGCGATTGCTCCGGGATTTATTCAGACTGAGATGACGGAGATTCTTTCAGATGCGGTGAAGGAAGAGACAAAGGCGAAAATCCCTCTTGGAACATTTGGAAGTCCAAAAGATGTGGCAAATGCGGCAGCATTTCTTGCGTCGGAGGAGGCCGGCTATATTACAGGGCAGGTGCTTCATGTAGACGGTGGAATGGTAATTTAAAAGGAGGAGCAGGAGCGCATGAAAAAGAGAGTTGTAATAACAGGAATGGGGGCGATCACCCCAGTCGGAAACAGTGTGACGGAATTTTGGGACAGTATCAGAGCGGGAAGAGTAGGAATCGGACCGATCACAAAATTTGATACTTCAGAGTATAAAGTAAAGATCGCTGCGGAAGTAAAGGATTTTCAGGCAAAGGATCATATGGATTTTAAAGCGGCAAAACGTATGGAGCCATTTTCTCAATACGCGGTAGCTGCGGCAAAAGAAGCGTTTGCAGATGCGGGAATTGACATGGAAAAAGAAGATCCGTTCCGTGTGGGAGTGATGGTTGGATCCGGAATCGGAAGTCTGCAGGTCGTGGAGCGAGAGTATACAAAGATTATGGAAAAGGGTCCTTCGAGAGTCAATCCATTGATGGTTCCGCTGATGATTTCTAACATGGCAGCAGGGAATGTTTCCATACAATTAGGAGCACGAGGAAAGTGTACGAATGTTGTAACCGCATGTGCATCAGGGACAAACTCCATCGGAGATGCGTTTCGTGCCATTCAATATGGCGATGCAGATGTGATGGTTGCAGGAGGAACTGAGAGTGCAATCTGCCCGACATATGAGGAAGCAGAGCTTGGTGTTGATATATTTGAA
>OGXH01003318.1_pt1 | contig 10447 bp, 8 predicted proteins | sample 1576241 | NCBI WGS metagenome assembly OGXH01 (sample SAMEA3541529, study PRJEB24748) | human gut metagenome | biome: human gut; feature: human-associated habitat; material: faeces | place: China | collected 2012
ATTTTCACTTCTCCCTTTCCGGAAACTGTAAATAAAAAACTATTGACAAACAAAAAAAGAGGTATAATATATAGGCATACATATAAATGAGCGATGAACAAGATACGATTTTACATCCGCTTCCTATAGAGAACATTCGGTTGGTGGAAAGAATGTAGGTAATGATATAAGACCATCACTTGTGAGCTATTTTCTTGAAATAAAAGTAGGGGAATCGTAATTTCTGCGTTAAAGGAATAGCATTATAAAAAGATGTGAAGGGGCGATTAAATATCGCAATCTAAGTGGTACCGCGGAACAAGGTTTTCGTCTTAGCGTAAAGTTAAGCGAAAACCTTTTTATATGTGATGATTGATTTAAAAGAGGGGGATTCATTTATGAATGGTTTACTATTACTTGGATTAAGTGCTTTAATTTTAGTAGTGGCTTATTTATTCTATGGTCGTTACTTAGTTAAAACATGGGGAATTGATCCAAAAGCAACAACACCTGCTGTTGCAAAAGAAGATGGGACAGACTTTGTACCTACAAACAAATGGTCAGTCTTTGCTCATCAATTCTCATCAATTGCAGGAGCTGGACCTGTTACTGGATCAGTTATGGCAATGATGTTTGGTTGGCTACCAGCTTTTTTATGGGTTATCGTTGGTGGTGTATTCTTTGGTGCTGTACAAGATTTTGGCGCACTTTATGCTTCTGTTAAAACAGAAGGGAAATCAATGGGACAAATCATTGAAAAATATATTGGACGTAAAGGTAAAAAATTATTTTTCTTATTTTGTTGGATTTTCACATTAATTGTTATTGCAGCTTTCGCTGATATGGTTGCAGGAACATTTAATGGAATTAGTGCTGATGGGGCTAAACTTGCTCCAAATGCAAGTGCTGCTTCAATTTCAATTTTATATGTCTTTGTAGCAATGGCCTTTGGTTTATTCTTGAAAAAAGTTAAACTAGAAGGTTTACCAAAAGTGATTCTTGGTATTGCTTTAATTATTGCTATGTTAGCACTTGGAATTATGTTTCCAGTATATGCTACTAAAACAACTTGGATTTATGTTGTCTTTGTATATATTTTCTTTGCTTCAGTTACACCTATGTGGTTACTTAAAACACCACGTGATTATTTAACAACATTCTTATTTATCGGAATGATCGTTGCTGCTGTAATTGGTGTGTTTGTAAGCAATCCAACAATTACAACACCTGCTTTTGTAGGATTTAAATCTGCTTCAGGAAGTTATATCTTCCCAACATTATTTGTTACAATTGCTTGTGGTGCTGTTTCTGGTTTCCATTCACTTGTCTCATCTGAAACAAGTTCAAAATTAGTAGAAAACGAAAAAGATATGTTACAAGTTGGTTATGGTTCTATGTTACTTGAATCATTACTTGCTATCTTAGTTATCGTTATTGTTGGTGCTTTACCAAACTTAAAAGCATCGGGTGTCTTAGATAGTACACTTGCTAATATGGCTTTAGCTGATACAGCAACACCATTTACTAAATTCTCAGCTGGTGTTACTGGTTTAGTTGCTCAACTTGGTTTACCTCAATCTTGGGGATTATGTATTATGACAATGTTTGTTTCAGCTCTTGCTTTAACTTCATTAGATGCTGTTGCAAGAATTTCAAGAATGTCTTTCCAAGAATTCTTTGAAGTAGAAGAAGGACAAGAACCAAGTGGTTTAGTTAAAGTTTTAACTAATAAATACGTTTCAACAATTATTTCTTTAGTTTGTGGATATTTATTAAGTTTAGGTGGATATGTTAATATTTGGCCATTATTTGGATCAGCTAACCAATTATTAGCTGCAATGGTTTTAATTTCATTAGCTGTTTTCTTAAAAGTTACTGGAAGAAAAGGATTTATGTTATATATCCCAATGGTATTAATGTTTATCGTTACAATGACAGCGTTAGTACAAGCTATCTATGGAATCGTTATGAAATTATTTGTAACTGGTGGATTTGTCTTAATGGTTGATGGTTTACAATTAGTAGTCGCAATCTTACTTGTTGCATTAGGATTAATGATTGGTTTCAACTCAGGAAGTAAACTTGTAAAAGAAAAATAAAGATAATAAAAAAGCTTCATGATGAAGCTTTTTTTGTGTTTTAGTTCATATAAGAACCACCATTTATATCTATACCTTGACCAGTAATATATTTAGAGGCATCACTTGCTAGAAAGGCAATAACTTCTGCAACATCATCTGTTTCACCTAAACGTCCAAGTGGAATACCAGTAGCACTGTAATTTGTATTAGCTGTCATATTTGTGTTGATGACACTAGGACAAACAGCGTTAACATTAATATTATAAGTTCCTAAAACTTTTGCATAACTTTTTGTAGCAGATAAAAGACCACCTTTACTTGCAGCATAACTTACAGAAGAAGCGATTCCTCCAATTCTTGCAGCCACAGAAGAAATGTTTATGATCTTTCCATATTTTTGTTTTTTCATTATTTTAATAACTTCTCTTACACATAAATGAGCACCTCTTAAATTAATATTCATACACCAATCCCATTTATCAGCATCCAAATCTTCAATAGGGGTTGTTGGACAAACACCAGCTCCATTAATCAAAATATGAACAGTGTGCATTTTTTCTAATGCAAATTCAAATAGATGTTCAATATCTTCAGGATTAGAAACATCTACTTTGCATGGATAACAGTGACATCCTGTTTCTTCTTTTAGTTTTTTAGCGCTTTTTGTTGCTTGCTCAATATTTAAATCAGCTAAAACAACACCAGCCAATCCTTTTTTTGCAAGTGTTTTTGCAGCTTCGTAACTGATTCCGCCAGCTCCTCCAGTAACAACAGCATATTTTCCTTCAAATTCTTTATTCATAAATATAATCCTCCTTATCTTTATTATAAAAACAAAAAATAGATATTAAGAAGAGAATTTATAGATATATTTTATAGAAATTAGGTATTTTTATTTAAGGTGTTTTGTTGTGTATTTGACGATAATTAGTATATAATAGTTATCAAAAAGGAAGTGTCAAAATGGAAAAAGAAAATATATACGCTAAAAGAATAGATCAAGTACAAATGTCATCTATTCGTGTTGTTATGGAAAAGGTTGAAAAATTAAAAAGTCAAGGGAAAAGTGTTGTATCTTTATGTGCAGGAGAACCTGATTTTAATACACCAGAGGGAATTAAGAAAGCAACGATAGAAGCTTTAAATAATAATCAAACGCATTATAGTTCTAATAGAGGATATTTAGGTTTAAGACAAAAAGTAGCTCAATTGTTAAAGGAACAAACAACAGTTGATTATGATAGTGATCAAGAAATCATTATGACTTGTGGTTGTAGTGAAGCAATCAATAATGCATGTCTTGCTTTTATTGAACCAGGAGATGAAGTTATTATATTTACACCAGCCTTCGTTTCTTATCAAAATACAGTTTTACTATGTGAGGGAATTCCTGTAGAAATTCCATTAAAAGCAAGTAATGAATTTCAAATTGATATTGAAGAATTGAAATCAAAAATTACAAATAAAACAAAAATGATGATTATCAATAACCCTAGTAATCCAACAGGAGCTGTTTATCAAAAGGAAACATTAGAAAAGGTATGCCAACTAGCTCGAGAAAACAATATTTTAATATTAGCTGATGAAATTTATAATCAACTCGATTATGAAAAGCAATATGTTTCTATTGCCTCATTTGAAAACATGAAAGATTATACAATTATTGTTAATGGTTTTTCAAAAGCATATGCGATGACTGGTTGGCGAATGGGATATATTGCTGCAAGTAAAAAACATATTGATCATATTTTAAAAGTACATCAATATACAACAACTTCACAAATGACATTTGCGCAAATAGGAATGGCTAAAGCAATTGATCAAGAAGATGTAAAAAAAGAAGTTCAACATATGATCCAAACATTTCATGAAAGAAGAACATTCATTATGGAACAATTGGATCAATGTGAAAATCTTTCATACATTAAACCTCATGGGGCTTTCTATATTATGGTTGATGTTTCTAAGACGGGATTTAATGGACAAGAGTTTGCGGATAAGTTACTTGATTATGGTGTAGCGGTTGTACCAGCAAGTGGTTTTGGAAAAGGTTTAAATAATTTTATTAGAATTTCTTTTGCTTCATCAAAAGAAAATATTGAAGAAGCTTTCAGTAGAATTAAAAACTTATTATCAGAGTTAAAAGAAAAATAGAATAAAAATTTATATAAGCTTTAATGATAAATATTCATTAAGGCTTTTTTATTGACATACATTAAATAACATTGTTATAATAACAGTGTTATTTAATGATGGAGGCAATTATGAGGCAAGAAACCGTAGGTGTTACAGAAAACCTATTAAAAAGTGCAACAGAAGAATTTTTAGAAAAAGGATTTATGAAAGCAAGTCTAAGAAATATATCTGCCAAAAGCGGGGTCAGTACGAATTCTATTTATACTCGTTTTAAAGATAAAGAAGGATTGTTTTCAACAATCGTCAAAGAAACAGCGGATGAGTTGATGAATATTTATCTTGAGAGTATTCAAAAAGCAATCTATAGTCCTGATCTTAATCAAGCTAATTATGAAGGAGAGGAAGGAACAGATTTTGTTTTAGATTATATTTATCAACATTTTACAGAGTTTAAATTGATTTTTTGTTGCTCTACCGGTTCTCAATATGAACATTTTTTAGATGAACTTGGAAAAATCGAAGAATCTTATTACCAAGAGCTTGTTGATAAATATGGTAAAGAAGATTTTACAGTAGATCCATTCTTTATTCATGTATTTTGCCGGGCAGGATGGCAAACGATGTATGAACTTGTTGCACATGATTGTTCTTATAAAGAAGCTCAATCATTTATGAATAGCACAAAGTTATTTAATGTTGCTGGCTGGAAAGCAGTTATGGGGATTGATGAGTAAATAGACAGGGAAACCTGTCTAAAGTTAACATCAATAGTTAGCAAAAACTAACTGATAGGAGAGATTTTATGAAAGAAAAGAAAAAAAGTACATTATTGAAGTTGATACACTTTGCGGGGAATCATAAGTATTATGTTTATGCTTCATGTATTTTAGCTGCTATGAGTGCTTTTATTGCTTTAGTTCCTTTTTACGATATGTGGCGTATCCTCAAAGAGGTATTAGAAGTAAGACCAAACTTCAATGAAGCAATCCATATTAAAAGCTATGGATGGCATGCTGTTATATTTGCTTTGCTTGCAATGTTTTTTTATATTGCAGCTTTAATGTGTTCCCATAAAGCAGCGTTTAGAGTACAAGCAAATATGCGAACAAAAATGATGGAACACATTATGAAGCTTCCTTTAGGATATGTTGAAAGCCAAGGAAGTGGAAAAATCAGAAAAATTGTGATGGAATCAAGTGCTGCAACAGAAACATTTTTAGCACATAATGTTCCAGATAAAGTTGTTTCTAAAGCAACACCAATTGGTTTACTTATAATGATGGTAATCTTTGATTGGCGTTTAGGTTTAATGAGTCTTATTCCCGCAATTATTGCTTTTGTTTTAATGATTACAGCAATGATGGGACCAAAGATGGCAGAAGATATGAAACAATATCAAAACGCTTTGGAAACTATGGCATCAGAAGCAGTTGAATATGTAAGAGGGGTACCTGTTGTTAAAACCTTTGGACAAACAATATTTTCTTTTAAAAGATTTAAAGAAGCTATTGATGAATATGAAAAATGGACTTTAGATTATACAAAAAGTATGATGAAACCAATGGTTTGTTTTACAACTTTTGCGAATGCTATTTTTGCTGCACTTATTATTGCTGCTTATCTATTTGTAGGGAATCAAATTACTGATCAATTTATTTTAAACTTATTTTTCTATATTTTAATTACATCTATTTTAACAACTACTTTAATGAAAATCGCTTATGCAGGTGAATAACAAATGATGGTAGAAGATGCTTTAAATCGAATGGATCTCATTATGAATGTACAACCCTTACCAGAAAGTAAAGAAGTAAAAGTACCAAGTGATGCCTCAATTGATATAGAAAATATTAGTTTTTCATATCAAAATACTTCAACTAAAGCAATTGACCATTTAAATATGCATATTCAAGCAGGTCAACATATTGCTTTAGTTGGACCAAGTGGAGGAGGTAAAACAACTGTAGCTTCTTTAATTTGTCGTTTCTTCGATGTAAATGAAGGGAGCATTAAAATTGGTCATGTAAATGTTAAAGACATTGAACAAAAAGAATTAATGAATCAAGTGTCTTATGTTTTTCAAGATAGCCGATTACTAAAGATGAGTATTTTAGAAAATATTCGTATGTCTAGGCCTGAAGCTAGTGATGAAGAGGTAATACAAGCTTTAAAAGATGCACAGTGTCAAGATATTATTGATAAGTTTCCTGAGGGTATTCATACGATTATTGGTTCAAAGGGTGTTTATGTTTCAGGTGGAGAGAGTCAAAGATTATCTATTGCTAGAGCATTTTTAAAGAATGCACCTATTCTTATTTTAGATGAAGCAACTGCTTTTGCTGATCCAGATAATGAAGTATTGGTTCAAAAGGCTTTTGAGAAACTTTCAAAAAATAAAACGGTCATTATGATTGCCCATCGTTTATCAACGATTACTCATGCAGATTGTATTTATGTATTAGAAAATGGACAGATTGTAGAAAGTGGTAAACATGAAGAATTATTGAAAATAAAAGGTGTTTATGAACATATGTGGCATCAATATAATCAATCTGTTAAATGGAAAGTACAAAAGGAGGATGAAGAATAATGATTGAAAAATTAAAACATAAATACGCTTTATCTTCTAAAGGGGCTAAAGATATGGTAAGAGCTTTTATAGCAGTAACACTTTCTAATCTTGTTTTAATGTTACCAGTAGGGTTACTTTATTTATTAGCATCTTATTTATTAGATAATCAATTACTGCAAGAAAAATTTGTTTTCTTTTTGATAGCTATTGTGGTTATTTTAATATGTATTGCTTTAACAACCGTTTTTCAATATCGTGCTACTTTTTTATCAACTTATGTTGAAAGTGGTGTAAGACGTCGTACACTAGCTGAAAAACTTAGAAAATTACCATTATCATATTTTGGTAAAAAAGATTTAGCTGATCTTACAAATACGATTATGTCTGATTGTGCTCTTTTAGAAACAGCAAGTTCACATTGGATTCCTGAATTAATAGGAGCTATGATTTCAACAACTATTATTGTTATTAGTTTATTATTTTTTGATTTTCGTATGGCGCTTGCAGCAATTTGGGTGATGCCAATTGCTTTTGCAATTGTTCTCTATTCAAGAAAAGCGATGCGTCACACGCATGAAAAAACAAATGTATATCGTATTGATTGTTTAGATGGTATTCAAGAAGGATTAGAAACATTAAGAGATTTAAGAGCCAATAATATGTGTGATCAATATATGGAATCACTTAATGAAAAAATCAAAGCTGTTGAAAAACATGCTATTTTTGCGGAATTTACAAATGCAGCATTTGTTTGTAGTGCACAAATGATTTTAAAACTTGGTATAGGAACTGTTGCTGTTGTAGGAAGTTATTTACTTGTAAAAGGTGAGATTACAGTTTTAACATTCTTTATGTTTTTACTTGTTGTAACACGCATGTATGAGCCGTTACAAATATCTTTACAAAATCTATCAGCAATGATTAGTTTAGATACAAATTGTAAACGTATGGATGAAATTTTATCTCATGATGAACAAACAGGAAATAATACTCTTACAAATGAGGGCTATGATATTGTTTTTGATCATGTGGCTTTTGCTTATAATCAAAAAGAACAAGTATTATCTGATGTCTCATTTACTGCTAAACAAGGTGAAGTAACAGCTTTAATTGGACCAAGTGGTGGTGGTAAAACAACGATTTCTCGTTTAGCTGCACGTTTTTATGATATTGATAGTGGAAAGATTACAGTTGGTGGTATGGATATTTCAAAGATTGATCCGGAAAAATTATTAGAGCTTTATTCAATTGTTTTTCAAGATGTAACACTTTTTAATAATACAATTATGGAAAATATTCGTATTGGTAAAAAAGATGCAACAGACCAAGAAGTGATGGCAGCAGCAAAACTTGCTCATTGTGATGAGTTTGTTGAAAATATGCCAGATCAATGGAATACAATGATTGGTGAAAATGGTTCTGAATTATCAGGAGGACAAAGACAAAGAATTTCAATTGCGAGAGCATTTTTAAAAGATGCTCCAATTATCTTAATGGATGAAGCGACTGCTTCTTTAGATGTAGATAATGAATCAATGATTCAAGAGTCTATTTCTAAGTTAATAGAAAATAAAACAGTATTAATTATTGCACATCGTATGAGAACAGTTGATGGTGTTGACCAAATTGTTGTTTTAAAAGATGGAGTAGTCTTTGAACAAGGTAAACCACAAGATTTAAAACAACAAAATGGTATTTATAAACATATGGTAGAGATGCAAATGCAATCTCATAATTGGAAATATGAATAATTGATTACCAAGATATTTTAAAGTTTTCAGGAAACATTTGATATAAAAGATGACCTGCTTGTTTAGGTGATAAATCATATTTACCTAGAATATAGTGTTGATACATGATTGAAGCACCACCACAAAAGACATCCAATAAAAGAAGATCTTTATCTTCAAAGTGGATGTTTTTTGTTTTACACATCTCAATAACGGTATTATAAGAATATTGATAAATAAAATCACCTAAAGAATTAATTCCTGTATAATCAAAGGCATTTTTTAAATAATGAAGTTCTTTACTCATCGTGAATAAATTAATAAAAACATCTTCATAATTATGATTTTGTTTACTATTAATATATTGATCTAAAATCCTCTTATAATTATCATTCACCCGGATGACGGCGGGGATGCTGCTCAGCCTCTCGCTCAGGCGGGCATCCACGGCACCGGTGGCGTCCAGCATGGTGTAAGCCATATTCTTTTTGCTCTTGTTCACCATGTTTTCGATGTTCAGGCCGGCCTCGGTGGTCAGGGCGGTGATCTGGCTGATCATGCCCGGCTCGTTCTTGTGAATGATGCAGATGCGCTTACCGCCGGCGCGGGGCTGGTGCACCTCCGGCAGGTTGACCGAGTGGGTAATGTTGCCGTTGCGCAGGTAATCGCTCAGCTCCTGCGCCGCCATGATGGCGCAGTTGTCCTCGGCTTCCGGGGTGGAAGCGCCAAGGTGCGGAGTGCACACGATGCCGGGACGGCCCAGAATGTCTTCGGAGGGGAAGTCGGTCATGTAGCCGGACACCTTGCCGCTGTCCATGGCCTCCAGCAGGGCGGCGGTATTCACCAGCTCGCCGCGGGCGTAGTTCAGAATCTTGACGCCGTCCTTGCACAGGGCAAGGGTCTGGGCGTTGATGGTGTCCTTGGTGGTGGGCAGGTAGGGCACATGGATGGTGATGTAGTCGCACAGGGGCAGCATATCGTTCAGGTTTACGCAGTGGTGCACCTGACTGCTCAGGTTCCATGCTGCTTCAATGGAGATGTAGGGGTCGTAGCCGTAGACCTCCATGCCCAGCTCGATGGCGCAGTTTGCCACCCGGGAGCCGATTGCACCCAGACCGATGACGCCAAGGGTCTTGCCCTTGATCTCGTTGCCCACGAACTGCTTTTTGCCCTTTTCCACGCTCTTGGACATGGCCGGGTCACCGGCCAGACCCTGACACCACTGGGCGGCGGCGGCCACGTTGCGGCTGCCTGCAATAAGCATCCCGATGACCAGTTCTGCCACGGCGTTGGCGTTGGCACCCGGGGTGTTGAACACCACGATGCCCTGCTCGCTGCAGCGCTCCAGCGGGATGTTGTTCACACCCGCACCGGCGCGGGCGATAGCCAACAGGTTATCGTTGAAGGTGGTGTTCAAAAGGTCGGCGCTGCGCACCAGAATACCGTCCGGGGCGTCGGCATCCACCGTGACATCGAACTGGTTCTTGGGCAGCTTTGCCAGCCCCACCGGGCTGATGGCGTTGAGCGTTTTGATGGTGTACATATCTGAAACCCCTCTTTATGCATTCTCTTTGCGGAACTTCTCCATGAAGTCCACCAGCTTGTCCACGCCCTCGGCAGGCATGGCGTTATAGATGGAAGCACGCATACCGCCTACCAGACGGTGACCCTTCAGGTTCACAAAGCCCGCCTCGGCGGCTTCGGCGCAGAACTTTTTGTCCATGTCCGGGTTGGGGCTGGTGAAGGTGACGTTCATGGTGCTGCGGTAGCGGTGCTCCACAGGGTTCGTGAAGAACTCCTGCCCGTCCAGATAGTCGTACAGCACCTTGGCCTTGGCTTCGTTGATCTTCTGCATATTGGCCAGACCGCCGATGTCGTTTTCCAGATACTTCAGCACCAGACCGGTCATGTAGATGCACCAGCACGGCGGGGTGTTGTACATGCTGTCC
>OGXH01003323.1_pt1 | contig 10434 bp, 8 predicted proteins | sample 1576241 | NCBI WGS metagenome assembly OGXH01 (sample SAMEA3541529, study PRJEB24748) | human gut metagenome | biome: human gut; feature: human-associated habitat; material: faeces | place: China | collected 2012
ATGGATGTTTCCTGTTTTAAATGTGGCGGAAAAGGATGCCGTTTCTGCAAAGGTGCTGCGGATCAGCTCTACCTGATCTTCAATAAAGTTCTTCATGTTCCAGTTTGCTTCTGCCTTACATTCATCAAATACGAACTTTTTCAACGTCTCCTGATCCGGCAGGCTGTCAAAACGAACGTCGCATCTGGATGCAGGATAGTCTACGGAAATTACCGGATAGCCCCATGTATAAAGCTCTGGTCTTACTTCCACTTCTTTTCCATCTACCACACGGTTTTCTCCGCCATTTAAAATAATTCCTTTTACATTGTCAAGAGCCTTTATTTCTTCCTCTGTAATATCATGAGGATGAATCTCGCTGTATACGCCAAGTTCACGAATCTCCCGGGCGAGTACCGTATTCTCTGTACTTCCCAGATCCAAAATAACAATCATATCCTGCTTCATTTGTCTCTCCTTTTAACTGGTCAGATTATTTCCAACATTTTTATTTTACTGATTTTCCTTTAGTTTCGCAAGCAATATTTCAAATATTCTCTATCATCCACTGCGGACGCTGTCACAGCTCTTTTTATCGCCTGCTGCATCGCCCTTGCCGCCAGTGTTCCGGCTACATTTACATCGCTTTCTACCTCTCCCACACTGCAGGCATAGATGCTGTCTCCGTCAGCCATAGTTCCAACCGGATTGATGCATCTCGCATACGCATTTCTTGCCATAGAAGCAATTTTATTCAGCTTTGCCTTATCAAAACGTGCATTGCACACGATGCAGCCGATCGTCGTATTTGTATGAAATAAATCCTGAGGCGTCGTCATCATTTCTACAAACGCCTCTTCCAAATCCACAAATTTCGTTCTTTCCGCATCCATAAGGCCTGCTATCTTTTGTCCGTTCTCCGGATCAAAAACATCTCCGAATGCATTAACGACTACGACAGCCGCTATTTTCAGCTCCCCTGCCTGAAGCGCATAGATACCCAGACCGGACTTTGTCGCCCGTTCCATTCCAAACAGCTTTCCTACGCTGGCTCCCGTTCCTGCTCCGACATTTCCCATCGATACATCGCAGCCTTCCATCGCCTTTCTACAGGCCTCATATCCCATATCCGCATCCGGACGGATATCGCTTCTTCCGTATCCCAAGTCAAAAATGCAGGACTGACATACAAGAGGTATTTTGGAAAATCCCGTGTCGTATCCAATCCCCTGCTCCTCCAGACAGCGCATCACACCGTCCGAAGCCGCCAGACCATATGCGCTTCCTCCTGACAACACGACAGCGTTCAGCGGATTATCTGCCGTCATGCTGTCTGTAAGCGGCGTTTCTCTCGACGCCGGACCTCCCCCGCTGATGTCGCAGCCTGCCTGTGCGCCCCGTTTAAAGTACAATACGCTTGCGCCTGTCTTTGCTTCATTATCCTGCGCATGTCCTATGGATACGCCATCTATCTCTGTAATTGCGATTTCCCTTATAAATCTGTCCATCAAATTTCCCTCTCACCCTTTCTGTTCACACCCGAAGCTATTCGGCAACCACTGCCGTTCCGCTTGCCGTTACCATAAGCATTCCGTTACCTGCACCGAGCACCTCATAATCGATATCAACGCCTACAACCGCATTGGCCCCCAAATCTGCCGCACGCTGTTCCATCTCCTTCAGGGCGTTCTGTCTCGCCTAAACAAGCTCTTCCTCATAGCTTCCTGATCTTCCGCCGAAAAAGTTGCTGAAAGAAGCCGCAACATCGCGCACGAAATTTACGCCAGATATGACTTCTCCAAATACAATTCCCTTATATTCCGTAATTCTTCTTCCTTCTACAGACACTGTCGTTGTCACTATCATTCCCATTCCTCCGTTTCTTCCTTTTATAGGGTACTGTGAAAGTAGAAGCTTTCTGTTGATTGTTGCAAAATGCGTTACAAATTTATTATTTATATCATAGCAAAAATCATTTTAAGATACAATCGTTTCCTGGCAGGAAATCCTGCCTGGTTACTAAAATTAAATTCCCCCAAATTTTTACGAAATAGAGGGGTGTCTATCTTTCAATTTCTTGTGTGATACTTTACCGCACATGAACATTGGCAGAGGGAATGAAACAAAAAGACATTGCATTTCAGTTAGGTATCTCTGAAGCCTATGTTACTCAACTCAAAAAAGTTATAGCATTTTTTCTTACTAGAATTAGAGCCATTTTAGGGCCAAAAACCATAAAACAACCCCGGAAATGCCCATTTTATCAGCATTTCCGGGGGTATTTCGGAGCCTATGAAGCTTTGGATCTGTTGGCAAAGTCGAGTCTATGAAAAAGTGAGTTTGTCAACAGCTCCTTTTCTTCACACTCTCGTTTATTGCAGTCTCCCGGCCCTCTGTTTATTATTCAAACTCGCTCCTGTTAAATATTTTCTAAACAGATTTGCTTATGGATTTTCGTTCAGAGTATTGGCATTCTTTTCATTATTCAGATAGTAGGGGCTATCTGATTTTTTGTTGCCAGTAAATCGACGATGATTTGCACCTTACAAACCGATTATATCATACAATGAATTCTTCATCAAACCACACAACTAGTCTAGAACAATCCGATCTACTGACATGTCCGCGGGCTTAATCTGAACACAGATTTTATGACTTCCCAAACCAAGTGTACCAACATATCTACGCCCTTATCCGGTCCGGGGTGACATAACCTCATCGGCATTATTTTTTTCTCCCTATTGCTCATAGCCAAAATGTTGCACTACGATCTAAAACTGTCTTACGTTCCTTCCAATCAGGCATTAGCATGGCCAAGAAACTATAAAAGTGCTTTGAATGATTTGGGTGGATAAAATGACAGAACTCATGCATTACGACATATTCAATACAGTTTCGAGGGGCTTCAAGTAAACGCTTGTTCAGTGTAATAACCCCTTTTTTTGCCAAGCAAGATCCCCACCGTGTCTCCATGTCACGAATCCGTAATGTCGGCATAGGTACTCCATATTTTTGGAATACTGGATAGATTTCTGAAATAATCTCTCCAAAAATAGTTCGACATTGCTCATCCAGGTAACGGCTTACCATCTTTTGCTTTTTCCTAAAATCCTCCGTGTCTTTCACACGAAGATGAAGATATATCCCGTCAGAGGAAATGGCGTCTCGCACATTTTTCTCCACTTTCAGGCGGACGCCTCTGCCCAGCAGATAAAAAGTCTCTCCGCTGACATATTTCTTAGGTTGAGGGGCATACTGTGTCATCTCACGAAACTTTCTTTGCGCTGAGCGGATATAGGCTCCTTTGCTCACTACAAAATCGTCAACTTTTTCAGTAGGGACATCTGAATTAGCCGAAACATAAACCTTACAATCCTTATGAACCCGCAAATTCAGATTTTTCACCGGCTTCTGTTCCAGAAGATAGTGAATCTCGTTATTTTCGTATAAAACAGTTCTTTCCTGTACCATTGCTGTCAAAACCTCCGAAGCGCCACTGTTTTGACATTTTCAATGATTTTATCGATGGTGTCAAAAGACAGTTTTAATCCCCGCTCTTTCTCGTAGTCATAAAAAAGATCATCAATATCCTGCGAGATTCTGTCGTGGATTGTTTTGTTGTTGGTCCAGTCTACCTGACTGTGGTTGGCCACAATTTTTGTAATCTCTTCCGCAATCTCTGCAACAAAATCAGGAGAAACTTCCGCTTCTTTTGCTTCGTCAAACACCGCAGAAAGAACACCGTAAAATGCCTGGGCATGAACATTATTCTTAATGGATTCCGGATAGGTTACGCTGCTCTTTCCGGCGTGATAATCTTCCATGATGGTACGCATCTTTGCCAGATATTCCGCCTCGGAGATCACCTTTTCCTTGTACTGATCCAATGCATCCTTAATCCGCTTGGAGAAGCTGTCATAATAGGCAGGATTCTCTTGATACTTTTCGCTGATGCTGCGGGTCAATTTGCTGGTAATAGCATCTGCCTTCGCTCGAAGAGATCCCAATTCATCCAATTCCCGTTCAAAGTCATCCTTGTTCAGAATATCGATGGGGTTGGTAATTTGTTTCAGACCAGCTACTGAAAGGTGTGTATCTAGAAGATTTTGCATCAGTGGTTCATATTCCCGGTTATCAATGGCATCGCAATAACGGATTTTCACACTACGGCGAACCTTGGAGAAAAAGATAAATGTGTTTTGGTACTGCTTCAATTCATCTTTCGGAACGGCTGCATACGCCTGTTCCGCATTCAACACCATATTCAATGCTTTACCAAAAGCACAGAGAAGATTATAAAAGTTCTCTCGCTTTTTATTGTCAGCAAGAAACACTTCCACTTCTTCGGTATCACGTGGATTTTTCAAGTCTGCAAATAATTCCGTCAACCGGGTATAGGCTTCACGGAGGGCAGACACAGATGACATGACATCCACTACAACGCCCTTCAGGTCTCCGCCGTTAAAGTTCTCCAGCCCGGCGCCGCTGTACAGATCCATAGCGGTATCTAGCTTTTCGATCAGTCCACGGTAGTCCACAATAAGGCCGTAGTCCTTGCCTTCATACAGACGGTTGGTGCGGGCAATAGCCTGGAGCAGACCGTGTTCTTTCAACTCCTTGTCGATGTAAAGTACCTGGCAGATGGGGGCATCAAAACCGGTAAGCAGCTTACTGCACACGATAAGAATATCGATGTCCCCTGCGCAGAACTGGTTCTTCATTGCCTCTTCATAGGCATCTGCGTCGCAGTAGTGGTTCATCATTTTATTCCAGTAGGCAATGACCTTGTCGTCGGCACCCTCGTCTATATCGTCTACACTTTCCCGCAGATCAGGCGGTGAGATTACCACAGCACAGTTCAAATCCCCAAATTGCTCAAAACACTCCAGATACCGAATCGCATCCCGCTTGTAGTTAGTAGCCAGCATAGCCTTAAAACCGGTATCTTTGTATCCATCAATGAAGTGCTCATTGATGTCCAGAGCGATCCGCTTGATACGAGCATCGGTGGAGGTCAGGCGGCGAACGCTGCTCCATTTCCGAGAAAGATCATCTCGCTGCGCCTCCGTGAGTCGTTTGGTGGTCTGTTTAAACCAGAGGTCGATATTTGCCTCGTCCACATTCTGTTCCACAAAGCGGCCTTCGTAAATGAGCGGCACAATGGCTCCGTCATCCACACCGTCTTTGATGGTATATTTGTGGATTAGTTTTCCGAACTTCGCCATAGTGTTCTTCTCTTTTTTCATCAAAGGCGTTCCGGTAAATCCAATATAGCAGGCATTGGGAAACACCGCCCTCATTTTAGTGGCCAGCAGGCCATAGTTGGAACGATGGCTCTCATCCACCAGCAGAAACACATCCCGCGAAAAATTCTTGTGCTCCATTTTTTCAGCGGTGCTGAACTTATTGATGATGGTAGTGACTACATCCGCCTTGCCACTATTCAGCAGTTCTACCAGATTCCGTCCACTGGTGGCTCTGGCCGGATTGAGACGGGTGTGCGCAAAGGTGGCTGCAATCTGACGATCCAATTCCTTACGATCAGTAACAACGACCACTTTCGGATTACAGTCGGACAGTTCTATTAAGATATACTTTGCCAACATAACCATGGTCAGGCTCTTGCCGCTGCCCTGGGTATGCCAGATAACGCCGCTTTGTCGTTTTCCCTTTTCATCCTGCTGTTGAATAGCCTTGATAATCTCTTTGATGGCGAAATACTGCTGATACCGGCAGATTTTCTTTACATTGGCATCAAATAGCACAAAGTATCTGATCAGTTCCATGACCCGTTCTTTGCTGAACAGAGAAATCATATTCCGATCCTGCTCAGTAGCGGTGCGGTCAGTCACATGCTGTGCCAGTGCCTCTTCCAGAAAATCGGTGTCTTGTTCTTTCCACATATTCCAGAATTTTTTAGGCGTGCCGGTGGTGGCATACTTCACAGCGTTTTTATTGGTCGACATCACAATCTGGGCAAACTTGTAGAGCTGTGGGATATACTCCTTTTGCTGGTTACGGATGTTCTGCTCCACGCCCTGTTCTACACTGACCTGCGGGGCTTTACACTCAATGACGGCGAAGGGGATACCGTTAATAAACAGCACGATATCCGGTCGGGCATTATGAAGCTTGTCCCGACTGTCTACTGCAAACTCCTCGGCAACATGGAACAGGTTGTTTTCCGGATGCTCCCAGTCGATGTATTTCAAATTGAAACTGAGGGTTTTTCCCTCGCCCACGGTCTCGGGATAGCTTTTGCCCAGCAGCAGTGCATCATAGATTTTTTCACTGGAGCGGACCAAACCGTCAGTTAAAGGCTCGTCTAGATCATCCATAGCCCGCTCAATATTGGCGGCGGAAAACTCGTTTTCCGCACCGGCGAAGGCATAACGATTGAGCCGCCGCAACTGCCCCCGGAGGATATCTTTGAGCAGTATATGATACCGGCTGCCACGCTGAGACTCGCAGTCTTCCGGAGATATATAGGTATAACCCATGGACCGCAGCAGATCAATGGCTGGCTGTTGACTGATATTCTTTTCTAAGTACAGTGATTTGTCCATGGTTGCCTCCTTTCGTAAGTATCGATAAAAGCAGGAATAGCGGGGCAGGAAATCCCGCCTCGCCTGATTCCTCAGTAAGACTGCATTTCTTCAACAGCCTGAATTTTTTTGATAATCGCTTGAACAATCATCTCAATATCACTTCCCGTCCCGTAATCTGCAGCAGCAACAAAATTAACACGGTTAGCAGCCTTTAATGCTTCAGCAGCATCTTTTCCTTTCTCTTGGTCAAAAACCGCAATAGATTGCCCTCCATAAGATTTTACGAGCTTCATGCAAGGAACATCAGTCAGACCATCTCCAATATAAATCATATTGCGGAATGGCACACGCCGCTCATTTTCGGGCGTAAACCGATTTAATTTGTCTGCACTTTTACTGTCAATAGTAAGTACTCCTTTATTGATTCGGAACAGAAATTGAGTTTTCGCAGTGTAATTTACAGCGAACTTAGGCCACTGAATGTATCCATTATAATCATACATAAATTCACATGCATAAATCTTCTTAAAAAAACGCGCAATCTCGGTTCCTTCAATAATTTCTTTGATACCAGAGGAAACAATGTAATGCTCTACTCGTACACCTATTTTTTCTCCATAAGCGTTGATTCGTTCGAACCATGTTTTTACGCCGTCAAAGTACTCAACTTTGCTCCCCATTTCTTGAAAAGTGTCTCGTTTAATAGGAACTTTCTTTTCTTTTGCCTTTTCAACCATTTTATACATATAAGCTAAGATGTTATCCATTTCCTCGGAGTCAGTCATCGAATTAACTTCACCCCAAAACGCCGAAGAACTCATACCTAGCGTAGGAATAAAGGCGTATTCCTGCATGTCTTTCGTACAAAGCGTTTTATCAAAATCATACATAATGGCAACGATCGGTTTTTTCATAGTTACCTCCCTATACCCTCACAATGCCCGTCAGTAACAACTGCATCAGGGCTTTTTTCTTTTGTTTTTCCTGTTCAATATCCTGCCGAAGCAGATCGATTTCTCGGTCAGCGGCAGAAAGGACTTCAGTAATGGCGGTTTGTTCATTTATATCGGTTGGATAGAAAACCTTAATTTTCTTAAAATTTTCATATTTCAAGTTTCTGGTATCGTCTACTAATCCCTGAGAGAAACGATAAAACAGGGAGATAATTTCTGGCATTTTGAAAAGATACGCAAAATATTTTGCGTTAATTGATGAACTTGGCTTCAAAATTGTATAAGCAGGACTGACAATACCTTCGTAGTTGGAATATGCTGAAACACCCTGCCACATCCGCATCGTGTTATATCCAATATCTCCAACACAAACTCTCAAATATTTTGATTTATCCTCGCTAGAATTGTCTTTCAAATCCAACTCTTTTCTTGGAATAATGCCTTGCGTTCCTGTAATGGCTAACATTTCTAAACCTTCGCAGTTTGTTTCTTTGCGTTCAAGAAACAACTTACCAAGACGATCTCCCTTCCACGCCCCGCTAAACCCAGGCAGGCGCTTTTTGCCGGTCAAGAGCTGCTGCATGAGATGCTTTTTCTGTCGCTGCTTTTCGGCAAGACGCTTTTCTTTCAGTTCAATTACTTTGTCCTGGGTGGTGAGGATAGCGGCAATTTCATGCTGTTCCTCAAAGCATGGAACTCCCAGGTGATACTGCGATAAATTTTTTAAGTATAGTCGAGTTCTTGTTCCCCCAAGTTTTTGAGTTCTGCAAAAATAGCGAAACAGTGTAGTATCGTTTAAGGCAGGAATCAAAAAACCAAGAGCCACCCCATTTACCGAAGTAAATACGGGATATTCGCTACTGACAAGGATGTTTCCACCAGTCTGATTGATGTTAAAATGGAACACATCATCATCACTCATGTGACGATATGTCACATAACCATTAGGCACAATCTTATAACCAAGGTTTGTTTCTTCTGCTTTCTTCTGGTCGTAATACTCCGATTGTGGCATAAGACCTTTCCGCGAGGAAGAATATACCGGAAAAGATTGTATGTCGTTCGATAATTCTCTATATTCTTCAATACAATCTCCAATCTTTTTTACAGTCCAACCGATAGGATAAATACCATACCGAGTATATTGATACCCCTCCGGCACCTCTCCGCGTCGTATTTGCTCTATTCTGTGTTTGATTTCTGGTGTCATAGTATCACCTGTTCAAATTCTTGTGGTGTCAATTTTATATCCCTGTTGGCTCAACTCTCGAATCAAACTGAGTGCCACCTCATCCACTTTGTTCTGGAAGGGGATATAGACAAGCCCTTGGATATCCGAGGGCTTGTCAAAATCAGCAGCTTCTTTCAACAAAATCGCAACCCGTTCTCTTCCTAATTTGGCAAGAAACATACCCAGTTCCAACACGACATTTTGACGAACTCGAGATTTATACACTGCCTCCGACTTCGCCTTTCCGTCATCGTCAGGTGTTGCCAAAACAATCGCATACCCCACATCAGATCCATACTCTTCAAGTTTTTCGATAATCGTTTGACCGCCAGATGCCTGTTGATCCAGAATAATCGGTTCCATGTCCCACCGGCGCAGCAATGCCTCTAACTGTGTACGGGCAATTTCGTCATGCCCATAAACAACAAAAATCTTTCGGTTATTCGTCTCAATCGAACCTTCCAGAATGGCTTTAATCTGATCCTGCGCCTTTCCCTGTATATTATATCTTCCTGTGCTATAACAGTTGACTTTTCCACCATTACTGAGGCACATACATTTTCCATACTGAATTTCTTTGATTTCAGTAATCGATACCGAACCACATGCTTCGATCTTTGCTTTGATTTCCTCAAATGTCATTTAGTACACTCCATCCTTTAATTTATATTTATCGTTTCAGCCGCTTCACATCTGCGGTGAGCTCGTCCACCTCATTCGCCGCTTCCAGTGCCCGACGGTAAGTGTCGTACTGCTCATATTGCTCCAGCGCCAGTTTTTCCGCCACCTCCCGCTTCACAGTTCCGAAATTCTCCAAAACTTCCCGGCCATTGAAGCGTAAGAAATCTTCCAGCTTGCTCTCCCAGTCCGCCATGTGCATGGGGTGGTGTCCCTTAGCCTGCAGCTCCGCATAGTCCAAATACATATTCACAATCAGATTCAACGTGCTGATCTCCTCGTGGGTCATGTAGTTTTTCGCTACCGTCACATCGCCCTGGCGCACCTTGACTCCCTTAAAAGAAGTGAGTCCCATGTTGTCCTTGGAAGCATCGGCCCGCTTAACAATGAGTTCTGGCGCAGTGTGGCCCGTGGCAGCATATTCCAACTTGTTCTGAACCGATTTGAAGAAGTTTTGAGCGACCTGACTTTTGCTGTCGTAGTCGACCGAGAGGGCGAATATCTCCTTGACCTTCTGATACACCCGTTTCTCACTGGCACGGATATCCCGGATACGCTCCAGTAATTCATCAAAGTAGTCAGCGCCAAACTCCCTAGGATTCCGTAGCCGCTCATCGTTAAGTACAAATCCTTTTTTCATATATTCCTTTAATATTCCCATAGCCCAGATACGGAACTGTGTACCACGGTGGGATTTCACACGGTAGCCGACGGAGATAATGACGTCAAGGTTATAGTGATCTACCTGATATGTTTTTCCGTCAGAGGCAGTTGTTGCAAATTTTGCAACAACTGAATTCCGTTGTAATTCACCTTCTTCAAATATGTTTTTGATATGCCTTGAGATAGTAGATTTATCTCTTTGAAAAAGCTCTGCCATTTGGTCTAGTGACAGCCATACAGTATCTTCATCAAAGGTAGTTTCTATCTTGGTTAAGCCATCTTCGGTTGTGTACATAATTATGCTTGAATTTCTCATATAATCAGTCCTCCTGTGCTGGTGTATTATTTTTCTTAGCCCTGCTCTTATATACATTGTACTGAT
>OGXH01003325.1_pt1 | contig 10433 bp, 8 predicted proteins | sample 1576241 | NCBI WGS metagenome assembly OGXH01 (sample SAMEA3541529, study PRJEB24748) | human gut metagenome | biome: human gut; feature: human-associated habitat; material: faeces | place: China | collected 2012
AGGCCGGGTGGAGATCAACCACCTTCCGGTGGAGAGCGTCCACGCCCCGGTGTATCCATTTCATCTCTTTTTTGATTTAATTTTCCGCAATATTCTGCTTTTGCTTGATGATAAAGTTCAGGATTTAAATCATCCCCTCCCGCAAAAATAAATCCATCAAAATAATGAGCCGTTTCTTTTAAAGAAACATCATCATTAACTAAAGAAAGCATAACAGGAATACCACCTGCTTCAATAACCCCATCCATATACCCTGGATGCATCCATAAACTATCTCTTTCTTGATCATATAAAGGAACAATCGCAATTACTGGTTTATTCATCATAAGTACCTCTTTTTCATCATTTTTTAGCATTATAACACAACTTATTATTTTATGCTATAATAAAAAACGAGGTGAAAAAAAATGATTGATCAAGAACAAGCTGCTAGAACATTGATCAATTTGATTGATGTTGTTCATCAAGAAAATTGGGTCTTATTAAATAAGGAAGATATGGCAAGTAAAACCGAAGAGTATTACATCAACTTCTTTAAAGAACATCATTTAGAAGAAGCAATCGATGAAATTAAAGCTGTGACAGAAAAAAACAAATCTTTTTTTCAAAGATTTGTTAATCATGAAGAAGTTGACGCTAAAGAAATGCGTGATTTTATGGAACCTTATCGTTTTATCAAAAGTAAATATATATTAAAGAAAAGCTCAAAGTCCTAAGACCTTGAGCTTTTATAATTAAAATTTACATTTTTCTAAATGCCAAATATCTTCTACATATTGTTCAATTGTACGATCAGATGAGAAGAATCCACTCTTAGCAATATTTACTAAGCAAATTCTAGCCCATTTAGCACGATCTTGATATAATTCTACAACATGTCTTTGTGCATTAGCATATGATTCGAAATCAGCTAATAAGAAGTATTCATCATTTTTATTCATTAATTCATCATGAATAATTTTAAATTCTTCTGGATTACTTGAGAAAGTACCATTAGTTAATGAATCGATAGCACGACGGATTTTTAAATCATTATTATAATAATCCCATGCACGATATTGATTGTTTGCTTTTAAGTTTTTAACTTCTTCATCTTTTAAACCAAAGATTTCACAATTATCTAATCCTACTAATTCAGAAATTTCTACGTTAGCTCCATCTAAAGTACCTATAGTAATAGCTCCATTCATCATGAATTTCATATTACCAGTACCACTTGCTTCTTTACCAGCTGTAGAGATTTGTTCTGAAACATCAGCTGCAGGCATAATTTTTTCTGCCAAAGTAACACCATAATTTTCTAAGAAAACAACTTTTAAGTATTTATTTGTTTCAGGATCATTATTAACTACATCTCCAACTGCATTAATTAATTTAATAACTTTTTTAGCGAAGTAATAAGCACTTGCTGCTTTTGCTCCAAAGATGAAAGTATGTGGATAAATACGGAAATCGGGATTAGATTTCATTTCTTGATATAAATAAATAACATGTAAAATATTTAATAATTGTCTTTTATATGCATGTAATCTCTTAACTTGAACATCAAAAATACTATCAACATCTACTTCAATACCATTATGTTCTTTAATATAATCAGCTAAGATTTGTTTTCTTTCTTTTTTAACTGCTAAGAAACGATTTTGTAAAATTGGATCATCAACATGTTCCATTAAGTTTTCTAATTGAGCTGGTTTTTTGATCCATCCTTTACCAATTGTTTCATTAATTAATTCACTTAATTGTGGATTACAATAAGCTAACCAACGACGATGAGTAACCCCATTTGTTTTATTATTAAATTTATTTGGATAAAGTACATTGAAATCATGTAATTCTCTTTCTTTTAAGATATCTGTATGAAGTCTTGCTACTCCATTGACACTAAAGCTTCCAGCAATTGCAAGTCTTGCCATATAAACAGTACCATCTCTTAAAATCATTGTACGATCAACTAAATTTTGATCATGATTACTTACTTCTTTAGCAAAACCTACAAAACGACGATGAATTTCTTCAATGATTTGATATACACGTGGTAATAATGTTTGCATTGTACTAATTGGCCAAGTTTCTAAAGCTTCAGCTAAGATCGTATGGTTTGTATATGCAAATGTTTGTGTACAAATATCCCAGGCATCTTGCCATTCATAACCATGATCATCAATTAATAAACGCATGAATTCAGGAATACATAATACTGGATGTGTATCATTTAATTGAATAACATGTTTTTCATGGAAATTATCTAATGATGGATAATTTCTTAAGTGTGCTTTGATGATTGCTTGGATACCTGCAGAACAGAAGAAATATTCTTGTTTTAAACGTAACATTTTTCCTGCTGGTGTTGAATCATCAGGATATAAGTTTTGACAGATACTTCTTACATCTTCAATATATCTTTGGAAATCATGATTACTTGGGAAATCTTCACTTGGTTCAGCTGACCATAGACGTAAAGTATTTGTATTTACTGTATCATTTCCAATGACTGGTACGTCATAAGGTACTGCATAAATTGTTTCAGCATCTACATGTTTCCATTTACCTTCATTTTCATCCCAAATTACTTTACCGAAGAATTTGACCGGAACTCTATGTTTAGGTTTACGTACTTCCCACATAAATCCAGTTTTCATCCATTGATCAGGTAATTCTACTTGATAACCATTTTCAATTTTTTGTTTAAATAAACCATATTCATAACGAATTGTATTTCCATGTCCTGGATAATCTAATGAAGCAAGTGAATCCATAAAGCATGCAGCTAAACGTCCAAGTCCCCCATTACCTAAACCAGCATCACTTTCTAATTCTTCTAAATCATGAATGTTGATTCCATAATCTTCTAAACCTTCTTTAGCGATTTCATAGATTCCTAGATTCATCATATTATTAACTAATAATCTTCCCATTAAAAATTCCATTGAGAAATAATGCATTTGTTTTTGTTCATTATTTTGAACAACAGCTTTACTTGCTGCCCAGTTAACTGATGCATAATCTCTAACCATTGTTTCAAGAACCATGAATTTTTCAGTAATATGGGCTTCTTCTACAGTACGTCCATAAGATTCAATAATTCTTCTTGAAAATTCAAATTTAAATTCTTCTTTGTTTTTAAACATTTTCCCGTCTCCTCAATATTACTCTTACGTGACCATCATACTTTATTTTTAGTAGATTGTCACTCATAAAAATATTTTTACATTGATAAAATCTTACTTTTTCCAAATAAAATAGAGTATCTAAACTACGGATGCTCTATTTTATGAACAACTTATTTTGTTTTCTTAATTACTCTTTTTGTTTTCTTTGGTGTTTTCTTTGGTGTTCCTTTTTTAGGTTTCACTTCAAAGATACATGCACTAAATGGTGCTAATTTTACTTCAATATAATGATCTTTATTTAACAATTTTGTTTTTTCATTTGGTTTTGTTTTCTTAGAGCGAATTGCTCTTGGATTAACGATATTCTTTCCAGAATATACAGCTTGATCTGTATTTAAAATTTCTTTATAACTTCCTTCAATATTAACTGGTACTTTGTATTTTTCATGCGTATTACCAACAAAATTCATCACTGCGATAATCGCATTTCCTGCTTTATCTTTTCTTTCAATTGCGAAAACACATTGATCATGATCATCAACAACAAGCCATTCAAAGCCTTTTAAATCATAATCCATTTCATATAAAGCTGGATATTTCAAATAAATTTCATTGAGTTTTTGAGCGAAATGATGGAATGCATCATGATCAGGATATTTTAAAATATCCCATCCTAAAGATTTAGATTCATCCCATTCTTTATATTCAGCAAGTTCATTTCCCATAAAGTTCAATTTCTTACCAGGATGTAACATCATATAAACATACAATGCTTTTACTTGTGCCAATTTATCTCCATGTAATCCCCACATTTTATTAATAATCGTCGCTTTACCATGAACAACTTCATCATGCGAAAACTCAAGTAAGAATCTTTCAGAATAGAAATAAGCCATTGAGAATGTAATAAAACGACTATCATATTGACGATAAACAGGATCTTCTTGGAAATATTTCAATGTATCATTCATCCAACCTAAATCCCATTTATAATCAAATCCTAAACCATGTTCACCCACTGGTTTAGTAACACCTGGATAATCTGTTGAATCTTCTGCAATCATCATCACAGTTGGATGGTACCCAGACATATGTCCATTTAAACGTTTCATCCATTCCATAGCACCAATATTTTCACCTAAGTTTTTATTACCTTCATAATAAATAAGATTACTTACAGCATCAAATCTAAAACCATCAATATGATAATATGTTGCAAAGAATTCTACAGAAGATAATAAGAAACTTCTTACTTCATTTTTACCTAAATCAAAATAAACACTATCCCATGGACTATAACGACGATTATAATCATTATAATCATAAACAAATCCACCATCATACATATGTAATCCATGTGAATCTTTAACGAAATGTGCTGGCACAAAGTCCATAATAACACCAATGCCTTCTTGGTGGCAGGCATCAATAAATTTCATTAATTGTTTAGGTTGACCATATCTCGATGTTGCACTATAAAAACCAGTTGCTTGATATCCCCAAGAACCATCAAATGGGAATTCAGTAAGTGGCATAACTTCTAAATGTGTATAGCCCATCTTTTTTACATAGGGAATAATTTCATCTATTAATTCTTCATAAGAATAATATTCACCATCGTCCCCTTCACCTTCACTTTCTCGCTTCATTTTCCATGAACCAAGAGAAGCTTCATATATATTAAGTGGGCAATCATAATTTTTAGTTCTATTTTTTATCCATTTGCTATCATGCCAACGATAACCTTCCATGTTATAAACTTTTGAAGCAGTTCCTGGTCTTAACTCACTAAAATAAGCATATGGATCTGCTTTATCAATAATATCTCCTTGAGGAGTTTCAAATCTAAACTTGTACATGTCAAATTCTTTGACACCTTCAACAAATATTGTATAAATACCACCATTATTATATCTTTCCATATAACAAGGTGTTTCACCCCATTGGTTAAATTCTCCTACAACTTGTGCACTTCTAGCATTCGGCGCATATGTTGTAAAACGTACACCTTTTTTACCTTCATGAGTCTCAAAATGTGCACCAAATATTTTATAAGCTTGTAAACAATTTCCATCATGGAAAGTGTGAATTAAAAAATTATCAAACATATATTTATCTCCCCTTTATGTCATTTATTATAACATATAAATGACCAACATTCACTAAAAAGTTAGCGCTTTCATTTTTATTTGCTAAACTTTTTATCAAATAAAAAAAGAAGCTAACAGCTTTCCGCTATTTCTTCTTTTTTTCTACAATTTCTTTAATATAAAAAGCTAACATATACGGCATTTTTTCTTCAAATGAATCCAATTGACATTCTGTCAGTTCTTTTATCTTATTAAGTCGATAATTGATAGTATTACGATGCATGTATAAGCTTTCAGCCATAGCTTTTTGATTACTATCGAATTTTAAATATTGATAAAGAGTCTCTTCTAATTGAGTATTATGCTTTTGATCATAATCTATCAAAACACCTAACATACTACGATACATTTGTCTTAAAATACCTTGATCTTCAATAATAAATAATAATTGATAAACACCCATATCATCAAAATAAATTTGTGGATAATTAAATTGTTTAGCCATCTTACAAGCTGCAATAGCCCTTTTATAACTTAAAATCATATTTCTAAAATCCACCATCTTTGAGCCAATTCCTAAATGTAATGTATAATGCAAACGTTTTTTAGCTCTTTTATACATTTCATTAATAACTTCTACAAGAGCACTATCTTCTAAGTTATTAAAAATCATAATATAATAACCATCAAACCAGAAAAAACTATAATTTCCTTCAACTTTTTCAAAACATAATTCTAGCTGAAACTTAATACTTCTTCTTTCCATCATGCCTAATTCTTCATCGGTTTCTACAGAAATAGCCATTACTTGAAAATCATTTTCCACATCAAAATCACCTGCTAATTTATTTCTAGACTCTTCAATAATTGCTGGATTAATCAGTGTGTCCATAACAGTTTGATTAATATACTTATCATCTCTTTCTGCACGTAAACAATGATATGAAAAATCTTTGATCATATCAGCAATATGCACTTCCCAAGGAACCACTAACAAAGGAAAACTTAATTCATTACAATAATCAATAATTTCTTGATCGATATCAAAAATATATTTTCCCGTATTGATAACAAGTCCCACACTATGATATTTAACAAGTTGTTCAATGAATTCTTTTAATTTCTTTTGGCTTTGAAATCCTAGACCTGTTGTTACAACTAGTTCTTTACCCCAAAGTTGTTGTAAAATCGTTTTATCTTCGACCATTTGTACCCAGGTCATGGCATTAGAACATCCATCCTCACCTGCAAGTAATGTCATTTTATAATTCTTTTTAAATTCTCTTAAAGCATCATCTATTGTAAATCCCATATCATCACCACCATCTATTTTACACTATTTGTGCACATTGCACAAATACTTACAATCCTTTTTAGGATATTTGTCTCTACTCAATTCGTCATATTTCGCTATAATAAATGTGTAATAAAAAATGAAATGTAAATAAAAGAGATATCCCATAATATTTATATCTCTCATATATTTTACGATTTTCAGTAATAGTTTCCCAATATATTAATTTTTTATTACTCGATTCCCTATATATAAATAAAGAAGATCATTCCCCTAAATGATCTTTTTTATTTGTTTATGATTTGTTTATGATTATTATCCTAAAAACACATTAGTTATGTTTCTAATGTGTTTTTTTATTAAAAAATACTCTAAAAGCCTTATAAACTGTACATTTTCAACAAACTCATTTTGACATTAGCGTCATTTATTAAAAAAAGTAAGCGCTTTCTATGGATTTTATAACATTTTTTTTGTATCATTATATGTAGGGAATCCAAAGGAGGTATATTATGGATACATTGAATATCGAAAAATATGGTTTTAATCATACAGGAAACATTTTTAGAAACAATCCGCCTGGTGCGCTTGTAGAAAAAGCTTTACTTCATAAAGAAGGAAGACTTTCACGTGCTGGTGCTTTATGTATAGAAACTGGAGAAAGAACTGGTCGTTCTCCAGATGATAAATATATTGTTGATACACCTGCTGTTCATGATTTAATTGCTTGGGGAAATGTTAATCGTCCTGTTTCAGCAGAAGTTTTTGACCAAGTTTATGATCAAATGATTCAATATTTAAATGATAAAGATTTATATATTTTTGATGGCTTTGCAGGAGCTAATCGTAAATATCAATATGGTTTTAGAGTTATCAATGAAAAAGCAAGTCAAAATTTATTTATTAGAAACTTACTTATTCGACCTAAAAAGGAACAATTAAAAGATTTTAAAGAAGACTTTTTGATTTTAGTTGCTCCTGGATGTAAAGTAGATTATAAAAAATTAGGATTAAATAGTGAAGCCGCTATTATGATCAATTTTGAAAAACAAATTATTTTAATTGCGGGCACAGGGTATTCTGGAGAAATCAAAAAATCTGTCTTCTGTGTTATGAACTATTTACTTCCACAAAAGAAGATTTTTACAATGCATTGTTCTGCCAATATGGGAATCGACGGTGATACAGCTTTATTCTTTGGATTATCAGGAACTGGAAAAACAACACTTTCAGCCGATCCAAACAGACGATTAATTGGTGATGATGAACATGGTTGGTCTAGAAATACAATCTTCAACTTTGAAGGTGGATGCTACGCTAAATGTATCAACCTTTCAAAAGAACATGAACCTGAAATTTGGAATGCCATCCGTTTTGGTGCTGTAACAGAAAATGTTAAATTATTTGAAGATACACGTATTATTAATTTTGATGATGGTTCTATCACAGAAAATACACGTGTTGGTTATCCAATTGATTATATTCCAAATACTGTTTCATCAGGAGTTGGACCTATTCCACGTACTATTTTCTTTTTAGCAGCAGATGCTTTTGGAGTTTTACCACCTATTTCTAAACTTGACCGTAACGCTGCTATCTATCACTTTGTTTCAGGTTATACAAGCAAACTTGCTGGAACTGAAAATGGTGTTACTGAACCAGAAGCAACATTTTCAACATGTTTTGGAGAACCATTTTTCCCATTAGATACAGCTTTATATGCTCACCAATTTGGACGTCGTGTAGAAAAATCAGGAGCTAATGTTTTCTTGATCAACACTGGATGGACTGGTGGCTCTTATGGTAAAGGACATCGTATTCCATTAAAATATACACGTGCAATGATCAATGCTGCTTTAAATGGTGACTTAGATTTTGTGGAATATGTCAAAGAACCATTCTTTAATCTAAAAATTCCAAGAAGTTGTCCAGGTGTTCCAGCAGAAATGTTGAACCCTAAAAATACTTGGTCAAACAAACGCGAATATGATAAAACAGCTAAAAAACTTACAAAAATGTTCCAAGAAAATTTTAAAAAATATGATTTACCTAGTACTGTTGTTAAAGCCGGACCTGGTACTCATAAATAAAAATAGCGGATATCTCATGAGATATCCGTTTTTGTATCATTTAATCATTTCTTTAATTATTTGTAAATCTTTGTTTTCTATTAATGCTTTAAAAATCTCATTATACTGTGACAATGTTAAATTTTCTAACATTAAAATATCTTCTTGAGGATATTTACTTTTAAAAAGCATCAATGTATTTTCTTTAGCTTTCAAAAGTTCTCCTTCTTTTAAGCCTTCTTCTTTCCCTTCTTGTCGTATTCTTACTTTCTCTTGATGATGTTGTATCTTGACAAGCTGTCTTTTACTCGCTGCTAATACAAGTTCTTCATCTTCATTGAACTGATCCATCTTTTCTTTCATCATGATAACCACCTCACTGTTTAATGCCATTATATCATCTGTTATCCCATGATATAAAGTATAAATAGCTAATTCTATCTTGCTTAGATTCTTAAGCCCTTTTTCTCTTACAACAGCATCAATAAATGGAAGATAGATATTGTGATGAGTCAGCAGATTATACTTTCTGACATGGTTTAGTTGATTACGTGGCATGTAGGTATCGATCAAGAGAAGATTGTCTCTGTCAATATCATTGACAAAGAGAATGGTATAGACTTCATGGACATTTTCACTGTATAAGAGATCTCCTCGATTGACTTGATGATCTATCATTCTTGCTCCATAGATTTGAAAACGATAATGAACTTCTTTAGTAAGTGCACTGTTTTGCATTTCAATGTCGATTAATTTTCCTTCATCAGTTTTCACTCAGACATCTAAAACCATATCTTTATCACTTAGATGTTCAGGATTGACTTCACTATTTAAGACAAAAAGTTCCTGACATTTAATACCAGTGATTCCTTCAATAATGACTTTAAGTAAATAATAACAGCGAGAATCATTGAGATCACTCAACATAAATTTAAAGACAAGATCATTTTTAAAATCGGTAATTCTTTTAGGTTTGATTTTTGTTTCCATAGTTTCTCCCTCCATTATTTATATAGACAACAAAAATCATTTTTTCTTTTAAAAAATAAAAAAACGAAATAATTTTCTTATTTCGTTAACATCTTTTTAGCTGCTTGATACATTTTTTCATAATTTACAGTTTCACAAGTTCTACAATATCCTATTTGTAAATCCATATTTTCAGAAATATCAGATAATTTCTTTTGTGAAAACATTCTTAGAAGTTCTTCTTTTCTTACATAAGCAAGTTCCTTAGACATCATATGATTAACAAAACATACAAATTCATCTTGATCAACACGCCCTAATATATCTATATTTTTAAAATTCATCGAAATGATATCACTCATTTCTTTTACTAATTCATCTCCTCGATGACTTCCTTCTTGTTTGTACACTTCTTCTAAACCCTTTAGCTTAAATATAAACAAAATTTTTTGGCCTGTTTTATTTTCATCTAATTTTTCATCAATAAGCCATTTAGCAGTATCAAATTTATATATCTTTGTTAAATCATCAATTTGCTGATTATTCATTAAAGATTCTCGTAATTTCTTTAATTCTTTCAATCTTAAATAATTACTTGCTGCATTTTTTACTCTTTGTAAAACTACTTCTTCATAAATAGGCTTTTGAATACAATCATAGATACCATAATCAAAAGCTTGTATTAAATCTTTAGGATTATCACTTGCTGTTAAAGCAACAATAGGAACTTGTGACAATCTTTTATTCTTTTTTATTTGTCTAATCAAATCCATTGTCCCTGGCATAATTAAATCAATTAACATAACATCAAATTGATAATCTTCATCTTCAATTATTTTTTTAGCGTCAGCTATATTTTTTGATAATGTGATTTGAAAGTCATTTTCTAATAATTTTT
>OGXH01003334.1_pt1 | contig 10414 bp, 8 predicted proteins | sample 1576241 | NCBI WGS metagenome assembly OGXH01 (sample SAMEA3541529, study PRJEB24748) | human gut metagenome | biome: human gut; feature: human-associated habitat; material: faeces | place: China | collected 2012
CCCTCCCCTCTGCCGTCTCGCTCGACGACCTTGCCCGTCTGTCCACCTCCGACATCGCCGAGACGCTCATCATCTCCAGGAGCCTGGCGAGCCAGTACCTCAACGACCTTGTTCGCGCCGGCCTTGTGGTTAAGGTGGCGGGCAGGCCTGTCCGTTATTTTCATCGCCGCGCGTTCCAGAAGCGTTTTCAGGTAAAGCTCTCTGCAAGCGAGTACGCCTCGCTCGCCGACCTCATCCAGGCGACGGGAATCGCCGATCACCGCGACTTCGCGCGTGCCGTGGGCTTCGACATGAGCCTCAGCTCCGTTGTCGAGCAGTGTAAGGCTGCGGTTCAGTACCCTCCGTTTGGCCTGCCCATCCTCTTGAGCGGCGGCGTGGGTGTCGGTAAGTCTTTCCTTTCTCGCCTTGTGTACGAGTACGGCAAGAACCAGGACTTGCTGTCCCGCGACTCCTCCTATGTGCGCATCGACTGCGCCGGGGTCCCGGACGCCGCCTCGTTCAACGGGCTTCTTGACGAGTCGATCGCGAAAGCGCGCGGGGGGGCAAATTGATGCAAAATACATTGATGTCAACGTACATCCGCAAAAGATGGAATTACGTTTTAACAATGAAAAAGAAGTCTTTCAAAGTATATATCATGGTATCAGCGAAGCACTCAGACACCGTGAATTTATACCGGATGTGACATTCCATTCAGAAAAAAAAGAAGAAAAAAAGAAAGCACAGCCGCATATCGAACCGTTTGAAGTGAAAAGACAGGCACAAATGAATGCCTCCGGTCATCTGACACCGAAAGACAGTCTGAAAGCATTAGAAACATTATCAAAAGATCTTCCGGATCAAAAAGGCAGTCTGGAAAAACAGGCAGTCAGTCAGAAAACTCCATTTGACGAAAAAGAAACGAAAGAACGACAAAAGATTTTTACAAATCAGGAAAAGGAAGTAATAAATCAGAGTGTCTATCCGAGTCAGTCACAGCCGATGGATAACACAAAGAACTCGTTACAGCAAGCCGATGGTACAAGCAGACGGCAAAAGTCAGGTGAAGATACCTCATCCATGGTACAACAGCAGACAGCTTCTGAGAATCCCGTGACCTTACATATTCCACAGGATACTAAGAGTATGGTAGCAGAAAAGGCAGAATACAACACATCCCGGTCTGTACCGGTTACAAATGTTGTGCAACAGGATCTGTTTGAAGAAGGCATTTTGTCTGCAAAAGCGCAAAAAGAGATTAAGATCATCGGGCAGGTTTTCTCAACATACTGGGTATTGCAATACGAAGATAAGATGTATATGATCGATCAGCATGCGGCTCATGAACGCGTCTTGTATGAGCGTACCTTGCGTGAAATGAAAAGCAGAGAATTTACTTCTCAGTACTTAAGTCCTCCGATCATTTTAAGCTTATCCATGCAGGAAGCACAGCTTCTGAATGAAAATATGGACCGCTTTTCACGCATTGGTTTCGAGATTGAACCTTTTGGTGGAGAAGAGTATGCAGTCCGTGCAGTACCTGACAATCTGTTCAGTATTGCCAAGAAAGAACTTCTGATGGAGATGATCGATGATCTGACCGAAGGTCTTTCTACTTCTATGACACCGGAGCTGATCGATGAGAAGGTTGCATCCTTATCCTGTAAGGCTGCTGTAAAGGGGAATAACCGTCTTTCTGCACAGGAAGTAGATAAACTGATCGGCGAACTCCTGACACTGGACAATCCATATCACTGTCCGCATGGACGACCGACAATCATTGCCATGACAAAACGTGATCTGGAAAAGAAATTTAAACGAATTGTATAAATGGAATCGAGGAAATATAGATGGAACAGACAAACAAACGCCCACTTGTCATTCTGACTGGACCAACTGCTGTCGGGAAGACTGCTGCCTCCATCGGACTTGCCAAAGCGATCGGCGGAGAGATCATTTCTGCTGACTCTATGCAGGTCTACAGGGAGATGGACATCGGCTCCGCCAAGATTCGTCCGGAAGAGATGGACGGTGTGCCGCATCATCTGGTAGATGTTCTTGATCCGTCTGAGGATTTTAACGTTGTTCTCTTTCAGCAGATGGCAAAAGAAGCAATGGAAGGAATCTATCAGCGGGGACATATTCCGATCGTTGTCGGCGGAACAGGATTCTATATTCAAGCATTACTTTACGACATTGATTTCACAGAAAATAATGCCGATACTGCTTATCGGGAAGAATTAGAAGCACTTGCCAAAACCCAGGGTGCAGAATATCTTCATGAAATGCTTGAAAAAGTAGACCCGGAATCTGCGGAACAGATTCATTTTCATAATATAAAACGTGTGATCCGCGCGCTGGAATATTATCAGCAGACCGGACAGAAGATATCCGAGCACAATGAGGCGGAACGAGAGAAAGAATCTGCTTATAACTCCGCATATTTTGTGCTGACAGATGATCGTAAGATTCTCTATGATCGGATTGATAAACGTGTTGATCTGATGATGCAGGAAGGACTTCTTGAAGAAGTCAATGCGTTAAGATTGCGCGGACTTAAAAGAGAAAGTGTTGCGATGCAGGGACTTGGATACAAAGAACTGTTTGGCTATTTTGAAGGAGAGTATCCTTTGGAAGAAGCCGTACGCATTATTAAGAGAGACACAAGACATTTTGCCAAGCGGCAGCTGACCTGGTTTCGCAGAGAACGAGATGTCATCTGGCTTGATAAAAGTGAGATTGGAAGAGAAGATGAGCAATTGATCCAACAGATGCTCACCGTTTTAAAGGAAAAAGAAATCATTTATTAGGACATCAGGCTGCATTTAGATAAAATGCAGCTTTGCCATGTAAATCGAACAAAAAATAACTATAAAAAGAAAGAAGAAGAAAAATGAATACACCAACTACAGAAACAATTTACGAACAGCTAGGAATCAGCAAAGAAGTCTGGGCGTTCGGACAGAAGACAGAAGAGAAACTAAAAGAACGTTTTGAAGAATTTGACAGAAACGCTGAATACAATCAGTTAAAAGTAATTCATGCCATGCAGGAAAACCGCGTAAGTGAAGGATGCTTTAACTATGTAAGCGGATATGGATACAATGATCAGGGAAGTACACTAGTAGAAATTCTTTAAGGTTATTCAACTCCTATACCGTCATTTTGCACAGCTGAGTTGCCTTTTAACCTTATATTTATCAATATTTTTATACATTTTGCACACATTCTTGTTGAATAACCTCAATTTAAATAACATTAAGACTCAGGTTTGCATTATGTTATGATAAAGAAATCATTTTCGTCATTCTTAGCATAGCCGAATCGCAATACTTCACAGCTTGCTGAAAGCTTAAATACCATAACACTATCCTGTTGTGTAAAGCATTTTTCAAACCTGTTCTTTATATCAGTAACTATATTATCTAATATCCTATTGCTATTGTCAATTTCAAAAACTGAATACTGCAATCTATGTCCAAACTTACTTAAGTATTTAGAGAATTTTGTTCTTAATTTATCATCTGATATATCATAACTGACTATTACCATAACTCCTCCTAATGTAAATTAAACTCTGGCAACTGTTCCACACTTTTCCTTTTCATAAAATATCTGTAGTATTGCTGAATGTAAACAAAGATTTCTTCCTTATATTCTAAAATTGCCTTCATTAGAAATTGTATATACTCAGGATTCTTTTTATATTTCAAAACCCATCTCATATCGTATAAATCAAAATCTTCCTCCTTACATTGTCCTAAGTTGATTGCTTTTCTAACCTGATAATCAACAATTGGACGCATTGATTCCATTAAATCACATACAAGTGATTTTCTCATATAGAAACATTTATGAAAGACTCCATAATAAGTATCAAATCCATATACTTGTAATATGGAATCAACAATATTAAACAGCATCGTATATCCTATATCCAGCGTCACATTAATATAGTCGCTCTTTATTCTTGGTTTTCTCCCCTTCCAGTTAACGTTATTAAAAACTCGTGGAAAATAAACCCTTGCTGCGTTCCCTTCTATTCCCATTACTTCCAAATACTCCAATGGTGCGTCCAGTTTTTCAACCATTTCTTCTAATAATTTAATTCCTTCCTTTACTTCCTCCGTCTTGCTTCTAATATTCTTTAATGCTTCCTTTTGATTATTTATTTTATTCTGCTCAATTTTTCTTCCTATGTCATTTTCAGAATACTCATACTGCCTTTTTCTCAAAAGAGTATTTCCTTCCATTCTTTTTCCAATAATCTCGTATACCCTAAACGTTGTACTCATTAAACATATAGAAAATCCAAACTTCTTGCTTCTTTGTATTAACCCACTTGTTATTGATATATTTCCTATAACACAAACCATAAATAATCTATAGCAGGTAGATTGATGCTTAACTTTTCCATCCCTATCTTTAACAACAATATTGTCATTAGAAAAAGACAGTTTTTCTCCTGCATTGGTAAACAGAAATATGATTTGCTTTTTTCCAAAATCATTTGCATTTAACATTTTATTCTCCTCTGTTCAATGAACGATCACATGCATCCTCGTATATGCAATTACCACACTTTAAAGTATTTGTTTGTTGATATCCTTCCAAGTCAAATTTCCTGATTTCATTAATTGTATTTTCGAATTTTGTATTCATTTCCAAATCTTCTTCGGGCAGTTTAACATTATATTTTTTGTTATCATCTACACTTCTTAGTTCCAATTTAGAAATTTCATATCCCATTTCTTTCATACAATAATACTGCGCATAAAGTTGAAAAATATATCCGTCATATATTTCTTTAATATGCTTTTTTCTTTCGACTAGTAATTTCTTTTTCTTGTCAAAAATATCAATTTTTCCAATTATTCTATATTGCTCCGAATAAACATCAAGAGCTGTAATGATTTCTGCTTTTGTAGAATACTTATTTTCATCTACAGTTTCATGAGCTTTTGTCCCATTAAGCTGATATTTCGATTGAAACATCAGCTTGTTTTCATTTCCATATAAGTTATGAAAATATATAGATGCAGGACAAAATATAAAATCATTTATATTTGAAATTTTTATAATATCATCCATTATAAATACCTTTTGTTTTGAATAAAATCAAACCAATCCTGGTGTCTAATCTTTAATTCTTTTCTTGGAAATTCTGTTTCCTCATTCCAATTTTTCTTTATTTGCATTACTTCATATAATCCTTTTAAGGCTATGCAATAAGCACCATTAGCATCTGCGTCTAAAGGCTTATCTTCATCTCCTCTGGTTGAATCAAAAAATTCGCCATTATTGTTTATAACAGGTGAGATTATGGCATCATAATCTTCTACTGCATTATCAGGCAGACTATTTCGCATTTGAACAATATCTTTAACCAAATACTTGATTTCTTTGCAAATTCCATTCTGGGCTTTTTCATCCAATTCCTCTATCTGCTCAAGAATATCCTGACCTTTGTTGTACTCAATTTCATATTTTTCTAATATGCTTCTCATCTGATAAGTCAAATCAACTTTTTCTGCTGTATCCCATAAACCATTTTTGAACTTTCTTTTTATTCTTTCTCCATATGTATACACCGTCCACTTATTTCTAGCCATCTCAACTTTATGAGTCACAAAATTTTCATAATCAAATTCAAAAGCAAATAATCCTCTTTCGTCATCATATTTAATAGAATCAAAGCTTGTAACAAAGTCTTTATCTGTCATTCCCTTATAATTAAAAATTGCAACAAAACCCGTTGTCGGATCAATCTTTGATGTATAAGCTGCCGGAACATAAAAGATATATCCGCATTGTCTGCCTAATACCTTTAAACTTTCAGGTATATATGTCAGTTGATATCCTCTTAGCAAACCGCCCTCCTGATCAACTGCCAAATCTTTATCAACTAAATAATTCAACTTATTAATTAACATCGTTTCAAATTTTTGATAAACCTGTCTTTCAACTTTGAATCGTCCTCGCTTAAAGCCTTGGTTTAAATCTTCCATTGTTATTATCGCATTGTATTTAACTACTAATTTTGCTATTTCATGCACAACTAGAGATAAATAACCTTCTTTTAAGTCTTTTATTTTTCCAATCTCTTTCCAATTCTTTCTGGCATTATCACGGTCTAATTCTTTCTGTTTTAACTTTTCTTTATAGTCAATTCCGTTAACTATGTTAAAGTTTCTCTGCTCTACAATATTTCCTTTTGTGTCAATTACAGACACATAAATAAGATTTCTTTCACCTCTGTCAATTCCAATAATGTGCATATCCTCTTTTAATGCAATACTCTTCAAAGCTATATTATTTATTGGTGAAAATCCCGCTGCCTTAAAATTAATAGTCATCGGAAGATGAATAAAGAACTTATCAACACTGTATCGATAATCCTTTACGATATCATAATTTGCTTTATAGTACTCAACCTTACCTTCTTCCATTAATTTTTTTGATTTTTCAGATAATTCATTTGTTCCAATTGAATTCAAATACTTGTATATTTCTGTATACTGTTCCTCAGGAATAGACTTTCTTTCGCCGTTTTCATTATATGTTTTGTTTACCAAGACACTTCCTTTTTTATGAATAATAGGCTTCTTTATGCTGGATTTTCTGAAAAATACTTCTGCTTCACCATTTAACTTAAGTACTATGTTCTTTAAATTCTCTTCACTAAAAAGATTCTTTAAGTACATAGTGTGAAGATTTTCTTTTCCTTTACTCTTTTCTGAAAAATCCTTATTGTAAATCTGAAATAAATATAGTTGTCCATTTTCGTCAAGCTCTTTTATTTCTTTCTCACTTATATATGTCCATTCTATTTTGTATCCCTGCTTTTCCACTTCACGATAGAACGTACTTATATCCTCATATTCAGAAGTTTCTGAAAACTTGAAGTTAAACTTACTCCATTCCGGATGTCTGTTAATTGATGTCTTAAAGAAATCAATTAAGTCCCTGCAAAATTTAATATCAAAATTTTTATCAGATTTTATGTGTTTGTTCTGTTCATAGCATTCTAATATATACTGTGATGGTTTATATTCTGCAATTCCTGTTTTTGACATAAATACCTTGGGAAGCATTTTATTTGGTCCCGGTAATAATCTATAAATCATTTTCTTATAATCACCGTTTTCTTCACTTTGATGCCCTTCCATAATCTTCTTGTCCGGCTTATTTTTTGCATTAAATATACCAAGATAATATTTTCCATCTCGAATCATTATAATTGCATTATTATCATATTCTTTAGTCTTTGACCAGCCGTTTGCTAAAGTTGGAATGCCAAAATTTAACTTGATTTTTTCCTCGCTATATGGCTTTTGTGTTACATAATTTCTTATTCTGTTGTAAATAGTTACTAATGGCTGCAACTCATCATATATTTCTTCAATTTCATTATAGAAATTTACATCTTTCTCGATTTCTTCTTCAATAATGAACATTTTAGTCCAATGCATTATTTCCATAATGCTATCTAACTTGCTCTTTATTTCTTCTGATTTCGTTTCATTTTCTATAAGATTTGTTTTTTCATCAAACTCGATTTCGTTCACATACAAATCTTTAATCTTTTCATTTATAGCAGATATATATTCTTCCGCTTTTCTATTTAATTCATCATGATTGTATCTTTCTACTAATTGATTTATATCTGCCAAACTTTTATATTCAATAGCTTTGATAGCCTTTTTTACTTTTTCTTCTTTCGCTTTTCCTTTCGATTTAATCTTTTCATTATAATAAGTTTTTAATGAATCATTTATAATCTGCCAATTTCCGCACATGAAGCTTGAAAAGTTTTCGAAATTTTTGCTTTGAATATAAATTTTATTTATTTCATATTCACTTACATTTTCTCCTATTTTTTCAACTCTTTCCAATATCTTTTTAGAAGCTAAATCACTTAAAAATTCGTTCAAAACCTGATATACTTCCTTGTCATTTTCAAACATAGTTGGAACTTCGAATGTTGATTCATCTATACTTAATATCTGTTTATGCATCCTTTTCATTTTAAACTTATTACTTTTAATGTTATGCTTCTGTCCATATAGATTCATATGATAATTAATCTTTCCACATACGTCATTATAGAATCTAATCCCACCTTGATTAAGCAATAATCCATAAAAATCAAAGTCAAATATTTCCTTCAATGAATAATCACTAATGCTGTCTCTATTCTCTGCCTCGATTTTTTTAATTTCCTGTTCTGCAGTTTTTTTTATTTCTTCAAATGCAAGTAAATTCTGATAAAAAATCCACGCATTTTCCTGAACCACTCTGTAGCATATAGACGTAGATATTTCATCCTTCGAAAACACATTCTTTCGATTTTTAAAGAAATCCGTAAACGAAGATGTAAACCTTTGGAAAAGCTCCACTGTAGATATTTTCTCTTGTTTTTCTTCATTATCTATATTTTGATTTTTAATGAACTCAGGCAAAATATTTGTTAACAGCTTAGCGTTAAATAATTGTTTAAATTCTTCATCATCGCTAAGTATTTTGTATATTTCAGTTCTTTTTTCTTTCTGCTTCTTCTCTAATTCATTTTTGGTTTTAGTTGTATTTTGTTTATAATTATTTTCAATGGCTTGAAATAGCTCTTTCCAATCAATGGTTCTCGTGAGTGCAACATTAGACAGTTTACTATCTATATACGCTCTATAGTATTCATCCATAATTTCTTTTAACTGTTGTCTTTTTTCTGCTCGCAACTGATCATCAATTATAATTCCGTTCTTTTCTATATTTCTTTTCGTTGACTCTGTTGGAACAAGAGAGTTTCTCATAGTCTTTGCAATAGATGATGTGCCTATTGTTTCAGTGAATATTTTATTATTTGATTCCATATCATTGTCCTCCTATTATTGCGGTGGTTATTGTTTCTAATTATGTTATAGCATTCTTTGTTTTCTATGTCAAGTTTTATAAAGCGGTGTCATTTATTTTTATTATTTTTCAAAAAATATAACGCATCATTGCGTTACATCTTTTAGACAAACCGCTTTAATCTACGAAAGTAGAAATTACTTAAGGTTAAATTTGTAACATTACTTGTATATCTACGCATAGTAGAAATTGTTTAACCATATGTTATACCTTATATGTTTGTCTTCACTCTTATAATATACATCCCAATTGTAATATACATTTATATTTGTGTCAAATAACGCAACTTTCTCTTATTTTTACTTTTCAATTTTGCTATATATTTATTTTCCCTCCATTATCTTTTCCAACGCCCAGTTTTCGTCTATGTCAAACCTATCCTCTCTAATATCCGGACTATCCTTCAACACTTCTTCTCTAATTTTTTCCAATAATTCTTTCTCAATGCTTGCCATTTTCGTCTCTCCATTTTCGTCAAATATAATAAACATATACTTGCCCTCACTGCTTACATCAAAGAATATATGTTTTACTTTAATGCCTTGTTCTTTTGCCTGACCAATGTGAAAAATCTTTGCAATCTCTATTACTCTATCGTCCAATCCATTATCGAAAATAATTATTTTTTCTCTTAATTCTCCCGGAGATTTTACGATTCTATACAGATATTTTTCTGCCATTAAATCCTCGAATATTTCAGGCATATCTTCGCCACTAAACATATTGCATGCACTTTCATAGTCTTCCTTATCCCGAACATAATATATCATTATTCTATCTTCCATCTGATGATAGAGACTGCTATAATTTATCCTTGCCTCACAACCGCACTTATTACATTTGAATTTAAAAATCTCTCCTGTTAATACCTTCTTCTTCATTTCCGGATTAAGAACAGTATTTATGCTGCTCCACGCAACAAACTTACTCTCTTTTCCACACTTTGGACATTTAATTGTTTCTTCACTTATTTTTGACATAACCGTATCTCCTTCCATAAATCTTCTTATAACCTTCTAGCTAACCATTCCCTCAACATTTTCCATTTGTTTTTCATCACTCCTCCCCGCCATAACCTGACTAACTACATCTTCACTTTGTTCAGATATATCATTTTTCTTTCCATCAAAAGGAGTATCTTTTCTTTCCTCAATCATCATTTCTTCATAAGTAAGCTCTTTTACAGCCGAAATATTTTCATACTGATTTTCCATATCCGGCTCCTCCTGTACTTCAACTCTATTAAATGCAATATCACCACCTTCATTTTCGTCATCCATTCCATTTTTTTGCTATTTAATTAAGGTCCCGATTTAACACTTGATTGAAAAACTCATTGCAACAACTTTTCAGAAATCACAATGATTTTGTTGCGTTAACTTTTTCAATTAAGGTTTCTTTTTCCTTTTATGCTTCTATTTTCTCATATTCACTGTCCCTTTTTCAGGACTCGATTCCGTTATTTTTTACATTTAATTGCAATTTAAACTGCTAGTTTTTCCATGCTACTACTTTTGCAAACTAG
>OGXH01003338.1_pt1 | contig 10403 bp, 9 predicted proteins | sample 1576241 | NCBI WGS metagenome assembly OGXH01 (sample SAMEA3541529, study PRJEB24748) | human gut metagenome | biome: human gut; feature: human-associated habitat; material: faeces | place: China | collected 2012
TGATGTAATAGAACATATCGACAACATGCAAATATTGATTCGAACAAATGATGAAACAAAAAAAAATCTCCAAAAAGAAGCTGGAAACATTGGCATTACATTAAATGCATTGATGTTAGTGATTATAAACGATTGGATTCAAGGTAGAGAAAAAGAACAGAATGTAAAAAAGTGAATAGATTAAATATAGGGGAGGTGATTGGGTGAAAAAGGATGTAAAAATCAAAAGAATCATCTGCGTTCGTGATGCAGATACGGGTGCAATCATTCCGGTTGCTTCACTTAGTAAGGAAAAGCAGGAGGAAGTTGCAAGAAATATTCAAACCGTTAATATCCCGAATGCCTTAGATAAGATCATGGAACCAATGGGGTACAGACGAAGGGGAAAGAAATACTAGTATGTGCTGCGCTATCGGCAATACGGGCACCTACCCCTCATACCCATTTTGAATAGCCGGGGCGGACAAGCCACGGTACAAAAGAAAGAAGGTTGACAGTATGACAAAGACAACAGCAGCGATCAAAGCTTATAAAAAATGCAGAATATGTGGTTTTACAACAACAGATGATAGTATCTGTTCATGTAAAAGATGTAAAAGCTATCTCTATACATATTCTGGTATGTACATTCCAAAGATTGCAAAAAAATAAGAGATGCACAAAAATGCATCTCTTTGATTATACCATGACGCAAAGGACATGAAATAACCAACAACCTAGTACATATTTTATCATGTTTCAGCCTTTGCGTCAAATCGGATTTCCGTTTTGACGCTTTTGGCGTAAGGAGATTCGATTTGATGACTCAACTGGAATATCATTCGTCAGATCCTTTTTTCGTGGTTAGTTGCAAAAAATGTGGTACTCGTTATTGGAGTACCAGACGAAAAAATGCTGTTTGTGCAAAATGTGGTGGTTCTGACACTAAGACATCTGCACCAGAGCATACGATTATTCTGACGGATGGAAAGGAAAAGTAAAAATGAAATTGAAAACGTTCGACTGGAGCAAGGAAGCAAAAGTTCCTTTTATTAAAGATGCGCAAAAAATCATTAAAGCATCCCCTTATAAGGATGTGCTGCGGGTTGGATCAGGCTTTGCGATCAACAAAAAAGGGGAGGCAAAAGTTTCGATCGAACCGATTCAACGAAAAGGTAACAGAGATTTGTGGAAAGAGATCAAAAAATTAGATGGTTTTGTGGATGAAACAGGAAAGATTAGAAAACGTGATCTTTCAGGGCAACAGACACCGCTATGCTATATCGGCAGCTTTGTCTTTTACCTTGCAGATAAAGGATACAAATACTAAGAAAGAAGGTTGAACAACATGAAAACAATATGTATTGCCGGCTTAAAAGGCGGTATTGGAAAAACGACAACGGCAACATCACTGGCGTATCTATTTGCGAATGAGCAGAATAAAAAGGTTTTGCTAGTGGACGCAGACAGTCAGGGAAATGCATCTATGACATTCGGTGTTTTTGATGATGTGGTTTCTGGTATAGTGCCGGTGATGGCACAGGGCATATCGGAGAGTATCATGTCTCCTGCCTTAGAACAGGTGCTTGATGATACAGAGTATACAAAGCTAAAGGATCTGATCAAAAAGTCAGAGTATGGCGTGGATGTTCTGACGGCAAACGGATATTTGGATCTGGTCAATGCATTGCTTACGATTGAAAAGACAAATGACCAGATCTTTATATTAAAAAGCTTTTTGGAAAGTGTGGCAGAGGAATATGACCTTTGTTTGATTGACTGTGGATTAAAGATGGATATTACCGTGATCAATGCGGTGCTTGCATCGGATCTGATCATCAGTCCGATGCGTCTTGGCGGTTATGAGCTGAATGCAAGCGAGATTTTTGACAACCAGATCTTTGATCTTCGGGAGCTTAACCCGGATGTGGAAGTCTATGTTTTGATTACTTGTTTTCAGAAGAGTAAGACAACGACAGCGATCGAAGAAAATCTTCGTGACCGTTATTTTGATGAAATGTTTGACGCGCATATCAGAAACAGCGTGGTTGTGATGGGCAAATCATTTATGGATGGACCGCTTCCGGCTAATTCAAGGAACTCTATCGCGGTTAAGGATTACAGAGCGGTTGCAAATGAGATACTGGAGGTGATCGAATAATGCCTTCAGGATATAGCGCAATACTTAGCTTGAACCGGAAGAGTACAGGAGATACAGCAAGATCAAGCTGTGCGAGGTTTCGGACGAAAGATATTTCTATCAAAAATATATATTCTTCAGATCTGAACTTTTACCCGCAAAAGGGGATTGAGCAAAAGGCGGCAGAGATTCAGGCGGTCGGTCTGCTTTCCAATCTGGTTGCCAGAGCGAGCGTGACAAGATCCTCTCCACAGACAGAGATGCCATCAGAGCCCTTGCACCACTTGTGGAGGCTGTTACGGATTCAGGAATCATCTGCGCCATCGGCGGAGAGAGCAAGATAGAGGAGAATAAGGACAACTTCAAGGATGTACTTGCGATTTTCTAGGTATAGCCGACAGTTGATATTATAATGAGCGCAAGTGAGTGGGCGTGCTTGCATGACTTGCGAGCGGCGAATTAGGGTCATGACATAGTAAAGCTAGATGCGTATGCGTAGGTTAGCCTGCGCATGCAGGATGAAGGAGATATATGAATAAAGAATACAAATCAGGCTTCGTGTCCATCATAGGCAGACCAAACGTTGGAAAGTCGACACTTATGAACAGACTGATAGGACAGAAGATAGCGATAACAAGCAACAAGGCACAGACAACAAGAAACAGGATACAGACTGTGTACACAAGTGATAAGGGACAGATCATTTTCCTGGACACACCGGGAATCAACAGGGCGAAGAACAAGCTTGGAGAGTACATGCTCAAGGTTGCCGAGAGTACACTGGATGAGGTCGATGTGGTTCTCTGGATAGTTGAGGCCACAACATTTATCGGTGCGGGAGAGCGTTACATTATAGAGCAGCTCCAGCATGTGAAGACTCCGATCATTGTGGTTGTGAACAAGATAGATAATGTGGAGGAGAGCAAGGTATTTGAGGCGATAAATACCTACAAGGATGCCTGTGATTTTGCGGAGATAGTTCCTGTGTCGGCATTAAAGGGCAAGAACACAGATGAGCTTATAGATACCATCATGAAGTATCTTCCGTACGGACCGCAGTATTACGATGAGGATACGATCACTGACCAGCCGGAGAGACAGATCGTTGCCGAACTCATCAGAGAGCAGGCACTTCGTCAGCTTGACAAGGAGGTTCCTCACGGAATTGCGGTGGTCATTGACTCCATGAAGGAGAGACCAGATGGCGGACTGATCGATATTGATGCCACTATCATATGTGAGAGGGATTCTCACAAGGGAATCATCATAGGAAAGCAGGGCGTCATGCTGAAGAAGATCGGTACTCATGCGAGATATGGAATAGAGAGACTTCTCGACACCAAGGTCAATCTGAAGCTTTGGGTAAAGGTCAAGAAGGACTGGAGAGATACAGATACATTGCTAAGGAACTTTGGGTTTAGAGACGAGTAGTGTGTGCAAACAGGATCGGTGAATGTGCAGTCGCTGCGGGCAGTGCACAGTTTGCCGATCTTGTCATGTTAAATTTGTTATGGAGGTGGATATACAATTGAGAGAAGAAGTAACATTGCATGGAATTGTACTGTCCAGCAGCCTCCAGAGCGAATATGACAGGAGAATGGTGGTCCTCACCAAAGAACGGGGCAGGATCACAGTATTTGCAACAGGTGTGAGGAGAGGAACGAATCCGCTCCAGTCCAAGACACAGATGTTTGTCATGGGAAGTTTTACATTGATCCCGGGGCGGGATTCATACAGGCTTGTGAATATAGATGTTGACGAATATTTTCACAAGCTCACCATGGACATAGACGCGTATTGCTATGCATCGTACTTCTGTGAGGTCATGGGATTCATGACCCATGAGGGTGACAGGGCAGCAGATTATCTCAATCTGTTATACGTTAGCTTGAAAGCTCTTGAGAAAGGGCAGATGCCGGCAAAGCTCATCAGGTGCGTGTACGAGATAAAGCTTATGGATGTGTTCGGACAGGGGATACAGAGCTTCCACTGTCCGGTATGTGGCAAGGCTGAGGTGTCAAATGTATTCGATGCAGCATCGGGTGGACTTCTCTGCGATGGATGCAGAGGCAGGGCAAAGCATCCACTTCATCTGTCAGACGATGCAGTATACACGATACAGTACATAAATGGTGCGCCACTTGGCAAGATGTACAACTTCAATGTGTCTGATCCTGTACTGGCGGAGATACAGCTTGTGTCAAAGCAGTTTATGGATATGTATGTGGACAGAAAGTTCAAGTCGGTGGAGATCATAGACTCATTGCCGTGACATAATGTAATTATAGGAAAAGAAGAGAATCACATCACAACAAGTAAGATTCTCTTCTTTTTGTTAATAGCCGGCCTGAAGATGTCAATATTAAAGAGTGTGTATTATTTTGGAAAATGTATCCATAGCACCGGGAAGCTTTTCGTACGGTATAGCACTGAAACCAAACAGGAGCTGGTTCTCCGGACAGAGATTTTTCCTTATCCAGAATGGTTCGGTGGAGAAGATTCGTATGCCTTTCTGCTCAAAAGTTGATATGAGCTCTGTCTGTGTAAGCTTTGAGTTCTTAACCTCTGCCACAAAGTGGAGACCGGCTCCGGCACCATACATGATCACATCATCTTCAAGATTCTGTTTCACATAATTCAATATATAATCATGCTTCTTTTTATAGTGATTCTTCATGGCGCCTATGTGGCGTTGATAATTACCACTCTGTATAAATTCAATAAGTGCAAGCTGCAGAACCGTTGGAACTGTGCAGTTGGTGTGTGAATATCTGGATTCATATGCCTTCATCAGATCTGCAGGAAGCACCATATATGATATTCGAAGATCCGGTGACATGGATTTGGAAAATGTACCGAGATATATAGTGTGATCACTGTTATCGATGGACTGCAGGGATGGGATCGGTCTGCTCTGGTATCTGAGTTCGCTGTCGTAATCATCCTCGATGATATAACTTCCAGATTGAGCCGCCCACTCTATGAGCTCCAGTCTCTTACTTATCGGTAGTATGCTTCCCATCGGAAACTGGTGGGATGGCGTTACATACAGCAGAGTGTCCCTGAGACGCTGGATGTGTTCTATGGACACACCGTCGTCCTCAAGCGGTATTGGAATGATCCTGAAAGGACTCTGGCTGACGATCTCCCATGTTCCGTTGTAGCCAGGGTCCTCTATGGCAAATGAATAGTCTGACGGACTGAATATATGGGTGATTATGTCTATGGATCTCTGGTGTCCGCTTGTGAGGATGATCTGCTCAGGAGTGCAGTTGACACCCCTGGACATGTACAGATATTCGGTGATAAGACTGCGGAGGGTGTAGCTTCCCTGCGACATCTGGTAGGAGGCGGTATCGGCCATGGATATCATGTCCCAGGCGTTCATAAGGCATTTGCGCCAGGCCCTGGAGTGATAGCAGTTATAGTCCAGATTGCCGTAGCTTAATGTGTAGTCAAATGTCTTTCCAGCCTGCCTGCAAGAATGTTGTATATTGTGGCTTTGTCTTGTTTTTCTGTCCGGGGTAAATGCAGTGATGTTCTCAACGTAGTAGCCGGAGCCTGTCACGGAGCGTATATATCCTTCAAGTTCAAGCTGGTTGTAAGCAGATACTACTGTGTTGCGGCTCAGCTTATGTTCGGCGGCGAGCTGCCTTGTTGCAGGGAGCTTTTCACCTGCAGCATAGTGCTCATTAAGTATCTCGGATTTCATTTGTTCATATAATTGTTCATATAGAGACTTACTGGAGGCCTTATTTATTGATATCATTTTGTCTTCCTTTCCCGCCTATTATCAGTGCTAAAAAATGCATCGTATCATTGGATATCTGCTTATGACTTGATTTGTTCGTTTATTGTGAATTGGTACTATAAAAATACTTAAAATTGGAACTTTTGAAAGAGCCAATCTGATGCTATTATACAAGAGTCATAACGAGTAAGCAATAAGAAGAAAGTCATCAGGGGATGTCTGGCGGCACAAATTATAGTAGCATTCTATAAATAATATTACAAAATATGCCGTGAACCTTGCAAAAATATTTGAATGAGTATAAAATAAGGCGGATAGAGCGAAAAAAATGCAAATTCGAATATGATTTGGAGGATTACGATGGAAAAGACATTAGACAAGATCGTTGCATTGGCAAAGAGCAGAGGATTTGTTTATCCAGGTTCAGAGATTTACGGTGGTCTCGCAAATACATGGGACTATGGTAATCTCGGAGTTGAACTCAAGAACAATGTTAAGAGAGCATGGTGGAAGAAATTCATCCAGGAGAACCCTTACAATGTAGGAGTTGACTGTGCTATCCTTATGAACCCACAGACATGGGTTGCTTCAGGCCACCTTGGAGGATTTGCTGATCCTCTTATGGATTGCAAAGAGTGTCATGAGAGATTCCGTGCAGATAAACTTATAGAGGACTTTATGGCTGAAAACGGAGTTGTTCCAGAGGGCGCAGTAGACGGATGGAGCAACGAGCAGATGGAAGAGTACGTTGAGAAGAACAATATCTGCTGTCCAACATGTGGTAAGCACAACTTCACAGGCATCAGACAGTTCAACCTTATGTTCAAGACATTCCAGGGTGTAACTGAGGATGCCAAGAACACTGTATACCTGAGACCGGAGACTGCACAGGGTATATTTGTCAACTTCAAGAATGTACAGAGAACTTCAAGAAAGAAGGTTCCATTTGGAATTGGCCAGATAGGAAAGTCATTCAGAAATGAGATAACACCTGGTAACTTCACATTCAGAACAAGAGAGTTCGAGCAGATGGAGCTTGAGTTCTTCTGCAAGCCGGGTACAGATATGGAGTGGTTTGAGTACTGGAGAAGCTTCTGTATCAACTGGCTCAAGGATCTCGGAATCAAGGATGATGAGATGAGAGCCCGTGACCATTCACCTGAGGAGCTTTGTTTCTACTCCAAGGGAACAACAGATATCGAGTATTTATTCCCATTTGGATGGGGTGAGCTCTGGGGAATCGCTGACAGAACAGATTACGATCTGACACAGCACCAGAATACATCAGGAGAGTCCATGGAGTACTTCGATGACGAGACAAAGGAGAAGTACATTCCATATGTAATCGAGCCATCACTTGGTGCTGACCGTGTTACACTGGCATTCCTGTGTGCTGCATATGACGAGGAGAACATCGGAACAGAGGAGAAGCCAGACATCCGTACAGTCCTTCATTTCCACCCACAGCTTGCACCGGTTAAGATCGGTGTGCTTCCACTTTCCAAGAAGCTCAACGAGGGTGCAGAGAAGATTTATGCAGAGCTTTCAAAGTACTATAACTGTGAGTTCGATGACAGAGGCAACATAGGTAAGAGATATAGAAGACAGGATGAGATAGGAACACCGTTCTGTGTAACATATGATTTCGATTCTGTTGAGGATGGAGCAGTCACAGTTCGTGACAGAGATACCATGGAGCAGGAGAGAGTCAAGATCGAGGATCTGAAGGCTTACTTTGAGAAGAAATTTGAATATTAATTGATGGTGTGACCGGAGATAATACGGGACACTGAATTACAGGAGGCATTAAGATGCATAGTAAAGAGTTATTTTCAGAATACGAGGCAAATGTAAGATCGTACAGTAGAAGTTTCCCAGAGATATTTACAAAGGCCAAGGGAGCCAAGATGTATGACGAGAATGGTAAGGAGTATATAGACTTCTTCGCAGGAGCAGGCGCGCTGAACTATGGTCATAACAATGATTATATAAAGGAGAAGGTTATCGATTACATCCAGAGCGATGGAATCATGCATTCTCTTGACATGATGACAGCACCAAAGGCTGAATTCATCGAGTTCTTCGAGAAAAAGGTTCTTGAGCCTAGAGGACTTGATTACAAGATCATGTTTGCAGGTCCTACAGGAACAAATGCAGTTGAGTCACTCTTAAAGCTTGCACGTAAGGTCAAGAAGAGAGAGATGATCTGGGCGTACATGGGATGCTTCCATGGTATGACACTCGGTTCAATATCACTTACAAGTGATGCTGCAAGCCGTGCAGGAGCAGGTGTTGGACTTGACAACGTATATCACATTCCAGCCCCATACATGTTCCCAGAGCTTGATACGATCAAGTTTATGCAGACACTTCTTGATGACGATCACTCAGGTGTTGAGAAGCCTGCAGCAATCTTTATCGAGACAGTACAGGCAGATGGTGGTGTAAATGTATTCTCAGTAGAGTACCTCAAGGCACTCCGTGAGTTCTGTGATAAGAACGATATCCTTATGGTTGTTGATGACGTACAGGTAGGCTGTGCAAGAACAGGTACATTCTTCTCATTTGAGAGAGCAGGAATCAAGCCTGATATGTTCTCACTTTCAAAGTCAATCGGCGGATACCCATTCCCTATGGGACTTGCAATGTTCAAGCCGGAGTATGATCTCTGGAAGCCGGGTGAGCATTCAGGTACATTCCGTGGAATCCAGCTCTCAATGGTAGCTGCAAAGGCAGGACTTGAGTTCATGCTTGACAACAACATCGAGGCAGAGACAAGACGTAAGGGCGAGATAGTTAGAGAGTATCTAGAGAAGAATATAGACGGCGATCCAAATGTAATTGCAACACGTGGTATCGGACTTCTCTGGGGCGTAGAGGTTAAGGACGATGCAACAGCAGGTGCCATCACAGCAAGAGCTTTCAAGAAGGGCCTTGTAATAGAAAGAGCAGGTCGTGACAACGCGGTCATCAAGATCATGCCACCACTTATCATCTCTGATGAGGATCTTATTGCTGGTCTTGATATTCTCAAGGCAGCTATTGATGGTGAGTAATTTGTAATTTAATGAGCATTGTGACAGTTGTAATTGCGCAAGATTGATATAATGTGAATATCCACATGAAGCCGATAGGCAACATGATATATAGTTAGGCATAGGCTGCGGAGACTTCCGCAGCCTATGTTTTTTTATGGCGGGATTGTGAAAGGCACAAGATGGATTGTTATTAGATGCAGGCTGAACATCGATGTAAACAAACAACATAAGGCTATGAGCTCAAATGTCCAGAGCATTTTGAGGTTTAAACATTATGTTTAAATACGAACATTGGCAGAAAGCATGGAGAAAAAATAACGGCTCACAGAAGAAAATAATCAAAATTTAAATATATGTAAAAATGGGTCGTAATATACACAAGATATACACAAAATATAGAAAAAAGAGTTTGCTAATGTTGACATATATGTTATAATCAGTCTAGCGCGTGTGGAGACTTCACGGGGACTTCACACCATGAAATATAAAGTTTACGTAGGAGGTAACAAACAAATGGCAAACAAGTGGGTTTATATGTTTAGCGAAGGCGACATGACCATGCGTAATCTTCTCGGTGGTAAGGGTGCAAACCTTGCAGAGATGACAGCAATTGGTCTTCCAGTTCCACAGGGTTTCACAATTACAACAGAGGCTTGTACTCAGTACTATGAGGATGGCCGTAAGATCAATGATGAGATCATGGCTCAGGCTATGGATGGCGTTAAGAAGATGGAGGAGATCAACGGCAAGAAGTTCGGAGATCTTGAGAATCCATTACTTGTATCAGTTCGTTCAGGTGCAAGAGCATCTATGCCAGGTATGATGGATACAATCCTTAACCTTGGTCTTAACGATGACGTTGTTGCTGCTATGATAGCACACAACCCAGATCCAGCATTCGAGCGTTTCGTATACGATTCATACAGACGTTTCATCCAGATGTTCTCAGACGTTGTTATGGAAGTTGGTAAGAAGTACTTCGAGCAGCTCATCGACAAGATGAAGGAAGAGAAGGGTGTTAAGTTCGATGTAGAGCTTACAGCACAGGATCTCAAGACACTTGCTGAGCAGTTCAAGGCAGAGTACAAGAACCAGTTAGGAACAGATTTCCCTTCAGACCCAGTTGAGCAGTTAAAGTTAGCTATCGAGGCTGTATTCCGTTCATGGGATAACCCACGTGCGAACGTATACAGAAGAGACAACGATATCCCTTATTCATGGGGTACAGCAGTTAACGTAATGCCTATGGTATTCGGTAACCTGAACAATGAGTCTGGTACAGGTGTTGCATTTACTCGTGACCCTGCAACAGGTGAGAAGAAGCTTATGGGTGAGTTCCTTATCAACGCACAGGGCGAGGACGTTGTTGCCGGTGTTCGTACACCAATGCCAATCGCTCAGATGGAGCAGGAGTTCCCAGATGCTTACGCAGAGTTCATCAAGGTTTGTGAGACTCTTGAGAATCACTACCATGATATGCAGGATATGGAGTTCA
>OGXH01003349.1_pt1 | contig 10391 bp, 6 predicted proteins | sample 1576241 | NCBI WGS metagenome assembly OGXH01 (sample SAMEA3541529, study PRJEB24748) | human gut metagenome | biome: human gut; feature: human-associated habitat; material: faeces | place: China | collected 2012
ATTTACAAACTGTCTACACGAATTGGGAACGGCGGCTCGCCGTGCTACAAAATTGCAAACAATTACAATGCCATATACACTAATTGGAGTATCTATATGTTTAATATAACAGAACTTTTAAAAGATGAAATATCCGTATGGGAACGACTGAAAAATTGCGGAAAGCCTGTTGTGCTTTACGGAATGGGTGACGGTGCGGACAAGGTTCTTGCCGCATTTGACCGATACGGAATCAAAGCGTCTGCCGTTATTGCAAGTGATGATTTTGTGCGTGGGCAGAAATTCCACGATTTCACGGTGAAAAAGCTTTCCGATGTTGAAACCGAATTTAGCGACATTATAATCGCCCTCTGCTTTGCAAGCCAGCTCCCTGATGTTATGGAACACATAACGAAAATTTCCGAAAAGCACGAAACGCTTGTCCCCTCCGTTCCTGTTTTTGGAAACAAACTTTTTGACAGTGATTTTATTACCGAAAATAAAGAGCAAATTGAAAGTGCATACAGTCTGCTTGCCGATGACCTTTCAAAAAAGGTTTACGAAAACATTCTGAAATTCTACTACACAGGCAGAATTGACATACTCCCCCCTGTCACAACCGACAAGGACGAGGCTTTCGGCAATATTCTGAATCTCAGTGAAAACGAAAGCTATGTTGACCTCGGTGCATACAACGGTGATACGATTGACGAATTTCTGCACTACGCAAACGGCAGTTACAAGCGTATAATCGCATTTGAACCTAACGCAAAGAATTTTGAAAAGCTGAAACTTCATTGCAAGGGCATGGCGAATGTGTCGCTTTGGCAACTCGGCTCATATAGTAAAAACACGGAGCTTATATTCAACAACAAGGCCGGCCGCAACAGCGCAATTTCCGACAAGGGCGTTGCAACAAAGGTTGCGACTGTTGATACGATTCTCTGCGGAATGGCGGCAGGCTACATTAAAGCCGATGTTGAGGGGGCGGATATGGAAACCCTTATCGGTATGCAGAAAACCATGGAAAACTGCAAACCAAAGCTGAATTTTTCGGCATACCACAGGTTTGAGGATATTTTCCGCCTTGCACTATACATTCACAGCGTGAATCCCGACTACAAAATCTTTCTCCGCCACCACCCATATATTCCGGCATGGGATACGAATTTATATTGTATATAATATAATTTGCCGACGGCAAGTCGCCGTACAGGTTTTATACAAAACAAAAATGCATCAGACCTTTTCGGGATCTGATGCATTTTTTAACAATTTCAGTTATGTCTTTTTATTCGCTTACGAACAAGTGACAAACACCGCCAAATCATAATCTAAAATCAATGATTATTTTTTAGTTACTGTAAGTGCGCCTGTTGTCTTGTTGAAACTGAATGTATATGTACCGCCTGTTGCGATAAGTGTTGCATTAGCTGTATAAGAGCTCTTGAGGTTCTTTGTACCGCTGTCAACAATCTTTGCAGCGGTTGTGTATGCTGTACCGTAGTTATAAATCTTGAATGAGTATGTACCTTCACCAAGCTTTACTGTACCCTTTGCAACATTGCTTTCGCCGCCCTTGTCATCAAGAACGAGGTTGATGTCGCCCGATACATGAACATCATCAGCTTTTTCATCCTTTGCAGGAACATAACCTACAACGAGTTTCTTTGTTTTTGTGTTGAGTGTGAATGTGTATGTACCGCCTGTTGCGTTGAGTGTGAGGTAGCTTGAATACTTGCTGTTGAGTGTAAGTGAAGCTCCGTTTGTTGTGTCGTTGATTACCTTGTTGTAACCGTAAGCCACATTACCTGCAGAAAGCTTGAACTTGTATGTACCTGCTGCAAGATATGTTGAACCAACTGCGACAGTCTTGCCTTTTACAGGTGAAAGAATTGTGTTGAGGTCACCGATGAGGTACTCATTCGGGAGGTTCTTGTCATACTTAACAACGAGTGTGTTTGTCTTTGTGTTAACCTGGAATGTGTATGTACCGCCTGTTGCAACGAGTGTTGCGCTGCTCTTGAACTTCTTGTTGAATGTAAGACCCTTTGTTGCGTCTGTAAATGCCTTACCGTAACCGAGAAGTGTACCGTAGTTATCAAGCTTGAATGTGTATGAACCCTTCTGAAGGGCGATTGTTCCGCCTACTTTGTCTGTACCGATTGCTGTAAGCTTGAGCTTGATGTTGTCGCCGTATACATAGTAGCCGTCTGTAGGAACATCCGAAGGAGCAACTGTTGTCGGCTGTGTTGCCGGCTGTGTTGCTGTTGTCGGCTGTGTTGCTGTTGTTGGCTGTGTTGCTGTTGTAGGCTGTGTTGCTGTTGTGGGCTGAGGAGCTGTTGTTGGCTCTTCGCGCTGAACGAGAACTGCCTTTGCAGTAAATGCAGCACCTGCTACTTTGTTAGCACTATTGTCAATATAATTGATGTCCTTCTTTTCACTTTCGAAGAGCTCCTTATATGTATCAGCCTCTGTACCTGTAAGATAATCAACATTGAGATTTACTGTTGTGTCACCGCTGCCTACAACATCAAATGTAAATGTGCAATAAACATTCTCTGACTTGAAGTTGAAAAGATCAAGGCTTGAGCAGGTGAAGAGAACCTTATTTGTAAGGCTTGGATTCCAAACGATGCTTCTCTGGAATACAGGGAAAACCTTTTCCCTTGTATTTGTTGATGCAAGCTTGAGAACCTTGCTGTCGTATGTAAGACTGCTCTGTGCATTAACGATCATGTGATCTGCCTTGAGAAGGTAAGTGACAACAACCTGCTCTGTCTGTGCATTGTAATCATACGAAACAGGATCTGCCACATTTGATGTAACATTGATCTTGTTGCCTGCACTTGTTTCTTCGCTTGTTTCGGCAGCACTTGCTGAGAAAGGCAGAGCTGTGAACATGCACAGCACCATCATTACCGCAAGAACCACAGAAAGCTTTTTCTGAATTTTTTTCATACTTGCTGCTCCTTTAATAAAATAAAATTACCGTTCGCCACAGTTTTGTGGCAATACTTCTAAGCTTCGGAAACTTTAACAGTACAAAATTCCCGAGGACAACTAAATTATAGCACATTTAAGTTGTTCGGGCAATGAATCTGTTATTCTTTTAACGGAAATGTTTTAGCTAAAAATCTGTGCAAAATAACGGTGAAATTGTTGCATTGTACAAATTTTCGTGCTTATTATTGTGTATATTGCCTTTTTATCGACCGTTTTTACATATATTGACAATTACAATATAAGAATTTTCAGTGTTTTACGCCTGTTCATTTCATATAAAAAACAAAAGCCCGAATTCGAGAAATATCGGATTCGGACTTGCTTATTATCAGAATTTATCAGAATGATTTAAAAAGCTCAATTGCTTTTGCGGGATCTGCGGCTCTGAAAACGGCTGTTCCCGCAACGCACACATCAACGCCTGCCTCTGACGCCTGCTCAATGGTATCTCTGCCGATTCCGCCGTCAGCCTCAATAAGGATATTGTTCAGACCTCTGCGTTGACATTCCCTCTTGATTTCCTTAATCTTCGGCATCATCTCGGGCATAAAGCTCTGTCCGCCAAAGCCCGGTTCAACCGTCATAACGAGTACAAGGTCAAGCTTTTCAAGATACGGAAATACTGTCCAGGCAGGAGTGTTTGGCTTTAGAACAAGTCCGGGTTTGATTCCTCTTGACTTGATTTTCGCAATTGTATCATCAATGTCAGAGTCGCATTCAACATGGAAGGTGATGATATCCGCACCTGCATCGGCAAAATCGTCAATATATTTAAGCGGATCACTTATCATAAGGTGAACATCAAACGGGCGGTTTGAAAACTTCCTTACCGCCTTGATTACGGGAGCGCCAAAGGTTATGTTCGGAACAAAGTGACCGTCCATAACATCAAGATGCATCCAATCGGCGCCCGCCAGATCCATTCTTTCAATTTCTTCACCCATTTTTGAAAAGTCACAAGACAAAAGTGACGGAGCTATTTTCATATTTTACATCCTTTCCTACGGTTTTTGGACAGCCGGAGCAAAAACAGCGGCGGCGCCCCAGAACAACGCATAAATCAATACTTCAAGCGAACCCATAACCTGTACACCGGCATAAAGCGAAAGTGTTGACGCAACGAGCAATCCGAAAATTACGGCAATCAGCTGAATTATGATTGAAAGCGAAATATTGTGCTTGATTTTTACGCACCCCGTAACTGCACGGGCAAGCGATGCGGCTTTGCCGTTTGTAATGAGATATGAACGGGAGGTTTCCTCAACCGTATCCTCTGCCTCCTTGAGAACATTTCCGAGTCCTGTCGGAAGCACCTTGATACTGCGGTAGAACAAATCGTAGAGTTTTGCAATAAGGTCATTTGTAACATTATAATCGGTTGTTCTGATGAGAAAGCTTATGCCGTTGGTTTCGGCTCTCTGCATTTCAGCCTTGAGCTGAGCGTCGGGAGTGTATCTTGTAACAAACATTGCAACAAGTCTGCCTGCTCTTGACAGATATGTGACCTGTCTGCCCTGAGAAGTATATTTCTCCTCATATTCCATATTCGGAACTTCCACGCTGTACTTTTCCATAAGCGTGCGTGAACCCACAAGGATTCTTTCGCTCTTAATCCATCCCACAAGTCCGATTTCATCCTCATAAAGAACGCTTTCAACCTCGGGAAGTGTTTCCTCGGTTTCTGCAACTACCGAATCAAAAGCATTTGCAATCGGATTCTGAGCCTCTTTAAGAATTGCAATTCCGCAGAGAAGAGATTCGTCAATGCTGTAATCCTCAAAGGTTTTGATGCCCTCAAGCGAGATTGACTCGGCAGGGAACAATTCATTTGCATCTATCATTATAGCCGTACTGTCGCAGAACTGCTTTACCGACGGATAACCCGAAAGCATTGAGCCGTAGGAGAGCAGAGTTTTGCAGAGCTTTCTCACGGGGGCATTAACAGAAAGAAGTGTTGCCACAGGCACAGACACCGCCGTAATAAGTGCAAATGCATTCAAAGCGTCTGCAAATGACAGCTTAACAACACCGTACATTACCGCAATGATTATTGATGCGATTGTTGTTATCGGGGCAAGCTTTGACGCCAAATCCTCGCTCGGGTCGGGTGCATAAGATATTTTGAGAAAGTTTGACGGAAATTCGGTCTTATGCTGATAGGCAATTATCGGACGGTCGGCGGCAGTACCGCTCATCATCTGCATTGCAACAGACTCGTTGTTGTAAATCTTTGACGCATATTTCTGTCCCTTTGACGAAACAAACTTAAAATTGTCCTTTACACGAAGAACCATATAAAGCTTTCCCACATTATTTGCAAAGAACGCAAGCATAGGAATTACCGTGTAATAGTTCACATGAAATCCGTTCAAATCGCCAAGGCAGAAGAATGACACAATTATCTGAACCATTCCTGCCGCACCTGCAACGGCAACGGCTGTATCGGAATTACCTTTGATATGCACAAGCGGCGAAAGTCCGCTGAGCATTGCCACACGGTTAAGCACAAGCGACGCCGCCATAAGAATAAACAGCAAAATTGCGTATGCCGCCGGTGCAAAAGGAACTGCCGAACATATTGCACTCGGAAAAATTCTTGTAACGATTGTGAGAACAACCACAACTGCGGCAATTATTCCCGACAACAGACTTCTCATAAAGAGCTTTCTTATATTATGATTCAGCTCATAGAGAATACTTTTTTCGTCCTCCTCGCCTGTATAATCCTCAACAGGCTTTGAATTTTCCTCTTTTACGGTATCGTTATCGTCGGATTCATCCTTTGAAAAGATTCCGACAAGGGCAGAAATAACCTTTTCGCCTATAGGGCGGTTATCCTTATGCTTTTCCTCGGTTGGGGCGATCTCCTCATCAACGATTGTCGGTTCGGGACGAAGCACATGAGCGATTACCGAAGGATTCTTTGAACGCACATACTCCTCATACTCATTCGCTACAACCTCGGAAAATCTGCCTGCCTTGACATTGAGAATATTTCTCGGTTCATCGGGACGATACACGGGAACTTTTGCAACCACCTTGCGAGGCGGTTTTTCGGTATTCGGAAACTGATGAACGGGAGTCTGCAAAGCCTCTTTCTTTTCTTTGGTTTCGGTCTTTTCCTTTGGCTTATCCTCGGGAATGTCGATATCTATGGTATGGTAGCTTTTAATTTCAGCCTCGTCACGAAACTGGTCAACCTCTCCGAGCACTTCGCCCGAAAATTCTGTATTTTCATCATACTCAGGTGTGAGGGTAACTATTTTATTTTCTTCCTCGGCGGCTTTTTTCTTTGCCTCCTCATACTCACGCTTGGCTTTTTCGGCTCTTTCAGCAGCCTTTTTTTCAGCCTCTGCTTTAAGCTGTTCGGGAGTTACAAGGTCATCGTCATTTCCGTCCATTATAAGCTCTGCCTGCATTGTGGCGGCAGTCTTATCCCCGACTATTGAGTTTGAAGTATCAGGTTCGGATTCATCAAGCGGATTTGTATTTTTTAACCTCGGCTTTTTATCGGCATTGCTGAAAATCTCTTCAATCTTCGGCTTTGCACGGTATTTCTGTGCCGTCTGCTCCATTCGTTCCTGATCGGCAAGATAGTGGGTTTCTTCGAGTATGCTCTCGATTTCAAGCTCTTTAAGCCTGTCCTTGTCCATATCAGCCAAAGCATTCACTCCTTTTTATTTACTCTCGGGCAGATAGTTAGATTTATCGGAAACTATGCCGCCCGAGCGGTACTCTCTGTTTTTACAATCTTTGACATTTAAACACACAACTTTGATAACATCAAATGATTTTATTTAAACATAATATTTCATCAATGCGGGCGTCCAATGAACGCCCTACATACTTTCATAAATTTTCCATTTTACATTTTCAATTTTCAATTTGACATCAGCGGTTTTTCATCGCTTTGTACATCAAAATTCCTGCGGCAACCGACGCATTAAGGGAATTTATCTGACCTTTCATGGGCAATGACGCTATTACATCGCACTTTTCACGGACAAGTCTGGAAATGCCCTTACCTTCGTTGCCGATAACAATTGCACACGCACCCGAAAAATCACACTCGTCATAATCCGTGCCGTCCATATCTGCGCCGTAAACCCACACGCCTTTTTCTTTAAGTTCATCAAGTGTAACTGCAATATTGGTCACCCTTGCAACACGCATATATTCAATTGCGCCTGCAGACGCTTTGGCAACCGTGTAGCTTAAACCGGCGCTTCTGCGTTTCGGAATAATAATTCCGTGAACTCCGGCACATTCTGCGGTTCTGATTATTGCACCGAGATTATGCGGATCTTCAACCTCATCAAGCACAACAACAAACGGAGCTTCGCCCCTGCTTTCGGCATATTCGAGGATGTCGTCAACCGTTGAATAATCCTTTGCCGCCGCAAATGCGACAATACCCTGATGAGTTGCGCCGCCGCTCACATAATCAAGCTTTGTGCGGTCAACCTCCTTAACGGGAATTTTCTTGTCACGGGCTTTTGCGAGGATTCCCACAATCGCACCGCTCTTTTCACCCTTTGCAACAAGAATTTTGTCAATCGGGCGGTTACTGCGAACAGCCTCACTTACAGGATTTCGCCCTGCAATCACATCAGGCTTTTGTTCTGTATTTTCAAATCTTTCGTTTTTCATCATAATCAGCCTTATTCGGTTTCCTTTTTATTTTTTGTGTCTGCATGGGACACACCGCTTCATTTTGCTATCTATTATAACATAACAATTCAAATTATTAAATACTTTTAAGCCATTTGTTTTTAAAAACTCAAACTCTGTACAATGTATCAAGAGCAATCGCTCCGGAGTCGATGTATTCGGGAATTATGCCGTACATTCCCGTTTGTATGTCCTCAAAAAGTATCACGTGCGGAGGGAACACTGTAAAACTGCAGTACACGGCAATCAAAAGCAACATCATAAACACGCAGGGCAAAAAAAGCTGTTCAATTTTTCTTTCGCCGTATTCAAGCCTTGCGCTGAGTGCAAACGCAGAAAAACACACGGCAATTGCACAAATGAACCTTGGCAGACCTGCACTTTCAACACCGAGTGCATAGATTAGCAGATATGACGCAAGACAGAATATTCCGACAAACCACAGCGAAATTATTCTTGACACGGCAAAGCGATGGAATCCCGAGCGTTTTCCGATTGCCTCAACAAGACTCCACACAAGGTAGGAAAGCATAACAACCTTGGTCTGCTCCCACATACTGCCGTTTACGGCACCGAAAAATATGCCGAGCAACGCACCGTTTGTCAGCGAATAAAGATTTTTGAACACAATTATCATCAGCGGAACAATGACAAGCCCCCAAAATCTTATTTTCACGGTTTCCTTTTTCATAAAACACACCTCGCCGATGTATTTTATGAGTATAGATTGTCATATATTACCTTGCCACAATTTGAATCGCAGAAAAAAATGTTTTTTTGAATCACGAATTTGCGATTTATTTTTCTAAATTTGCACTTATACATTCTGTATAACTCAACATTTTGAACATCAATGTGGAAAACTATGTTGAAAGTGTTGAAAGTGATGTTAAAAAATCCCGATACTACACGAAATTTACAAAGTTGTAACTTTTAACATTAAAAAAATAGGTTTTCCACATTTTTGGATACAGGATTGTAACGGGGAAATTAGATTACATTCTGTATAATCCACATGTCAAGTGGTATTTTTTGCTTTTTTCAACATTTTTGATTTACAGAAAATGTTTTATAAAATCAAAAAAACAGGCACACCGCCGTGTACCTGTAAATTTCGTTTTAAATTGTCGGCTTTTAGTTTCTGAGAAGATGAATCGCCGTTTCAGCTTTCTCAATAATCCTCAAATCATTGTCATAGGAGCACATTTTTCGTGCCTGTTGCAAATCAACCCAAATATAACTGTCAATTTCCTCCTCCTGAATTTTGACATTATCCGTAAATGCCTGTGCAAGGAAAAAGACAACCCGTTTGCGAATTTTACCGAAAGGACAGTATTCGCTGATTTCACGAAAGCCCTTTTCAATCACGACATCAAGACCTGTTTCCTCTTTAATTTCACGGATTGCTGTCTGATGTTCGTTTTCACCGTCCTCAATATGCCCCTTCGGAAAGCTCCAATATCTGCCGTTGCTGTTCTTTACAAGCAGAATTTTCGTGTTCTGTCTGCTTTTATAGAAGATAACCGCACCGCACGACTTTTCGTAAAGGCACACAATGCTTTTCAGCTTAATATTTTTCAGCTTTGAAAGCACCTGTCGCAGTTCGGGCTCATAAAACACCTCACCGTATTGTGAGATTATGGAACGCTCGCCGTCAAGACCGTCAAATTCGGCAACGGCAACCACAACGCCTTCAAAATATTCTGTTACGGGCTTGTGCGAAATCACATATGCACTTTTACAGCGTCCTGAAACGGAGGTAATTTGTGCCGAATACAGCTTATCGCTTATTTTTCCGAACACGCTCACCTTCACGCTGTCTGCTATCATCGGCATACACCTCCTTACAAGAATTTACCCGATATGATATCAGTTAAAAAGTCCGCTCATACTGTCAAGCTGAACCTGAGTGTTGGCACTCATTACACCGTTCACAAAAAGCACCTCGTCAATTCCGTTGGTTTTGCAGTAATTAACAAGATTCTGTTTGAAATATCTGAAATCAATAACATGAACTTCTTCGTAGTTATTGGTGAGATACGGAACAAAAGCGTTGCCGTAGCTTTCCTTTACAACGGCAATCTTCTTGCCTGCCGCCGCATTTTCCGAAGCTGATTTCAGAACCGTGAGAGCATTATCACCCATAACAAACACACCGTAGGTGTTTGAACCGCCCTCTGCGGCTTCATAGTAGGGACTGTCATAGCTTGCGGAAGAACCGTCTGCCTGTGTGATATCCATTGTTACATTATAAGGGAACTTCCAATAACTTACCGTATCGCTGTCAAGACCGTCTGCCGAGTTGGTAAACGAGCCTGTAAAGCCGTCAATCTTCTGTTCCTTGCAATCATCAAGCGAAAGAACGGGCAAATCTTTTGTATCGGCAAATGCTGTGTAAGCATAGTAAGCGCCGAGGCCTGTCCAATGGTGGTCGCTCTTAAAGTAGATGTAATCTGTATTATGTTCCGCAAGACGGTTGTAGCAGTTAATCGGAGTTACCTTATCGGAAAGAGCCGCATAAGCCGCCTTGATGTTGTCAGCCTGTGAGGTTGACGGAGCGTCGCTGTCTTTGAGTCTTTGCGGAAGTCCCATTTCGGTATGGTTAGGAACAATCATATCATAAACCTTTACGGAACTGCCGAACTTGTCTGCAAAGCCGTTGATTGTCCGAGCATAGTTCTGCGCTCTTGCATCATCACTGCTGAACAATTCGTAGCCTGTTTTGTTCCACACAT
>OGXH01003353.1_pt1 | contig 10382 bp, 8 predicted proteins | sample 1576241 | NCBI WGS metagenome assembly OGXH01 (sample SAMEA3541529, study PRJEB24748) | human gut metagenome | biome: human gut; feature: human-associated habitat; material: faeces | place: China | collected 2012
AGTGGCATTGCTCACGGAAATATAAAGTTGCTCCTTGAACTGTCCTACCGCCGAGCGCGGCGATCAGGTCGCCGGTGCGCACGGTGAAGGTCTTGCCGTCGGCCGCTACCTTGGTGGCGCACTGGGCCGTGATATCGGTCCAACCCTTCGCGGGCTCGGTGCCGGCGCGGCCGTCCTTGTCGGTCTGGACCGCACCAAAGCCGCCATCCGCGCCCGCCGCCACGTACACGCGCATGCTCGCGGCCACCTTGGAGGGGTCGAGCCCCGCGCTCATGGTGTCGACGAACTGCACCGCGTAGGTGTCATAGGCGGAAAGGCCCGCGGGAACCGTGGCCGAGAGGCGCCAGTACAGGTCGTCGGCGACCGTGGCATCGGCGGCCTTCTGCCATGCGGCGGCGCTGTCCTCCAGCACGTGCTTGGCGACCTTGGGGGTCGCCGCCTTGGGCTTGACGGTGACGGCGCTGCCGCCCACCAGGGCCATGATCGGCGCGGTGCCGGCCTCGCCCTGGGCGATGGCGCCGTCGTCGGCGACGATGAGCCAGTAGCCGCAGGGCAGCTCGGCCGTCTTGCCCGCGTTAAGGGCCACGGACACGGAGTCAGAGCTCTGGAGGGAACGAGCGAGCTGTGCGCTCAGCGCGCTCGTAAGGTGGGAATCGGAGTTGAGCCACTCGGCAGCTTCCTGCGCGGTGGTCTGGGAATTGGGCATGCCGGCGCTGTGCAGCACAGGCAGCGCGGCGTCGCGCACGGCATCGCTTGCCCAGGCGAGGTCGGTAGCAATCTTGGCATCGTTGTCGCCATCAACGACGTTGGCGCTAAAGATCTGGTAGGCGTCGTAGCTGTGCGCCACGGTGCCGCTCACCGTGATGGAACCGGTCGAGGTCGGCGCGGCCTGCGCGGATGCGGGGAACACAACCGCGCAGATGCCGATCAAGAGGGCAAGCAGCGCAAACAAGATCGGGAAGGAGCAAACTTTCTTATTCACGACGCTCACCTCCCTTCGCATTCGCCTTGCGACGAATGTGCATCCAGGCCGCAGCAGCGCAAAGCACCGCCGCGCCGGCAAGGTACGTCAGAGTGACGCCCGACATACCAGAAAGGGGCAAAGAGGTGGAGTAGGTGTTGGTGAAGGTGGGGATGGAGGTGTCGGTGAGGTCGTGGTCCGTGTCGTTGGTCACTTCATTACCGTTGCGATCCCGAATCTGCTTGTAGGTCGCAGAGATGTTAATCTTGCCTTTAGAGCCGTCAGTTGCCTTGACCGTAATCTGATAGACCGACTGATCGAACTTGTAATGCGGATAGGTTAAACTTTCTTCCTTCTCGCGCACATAGTACGTGAAGGTTTTGGAACCATTTTCAAGGTTCTCGAGCTTATATGTCTTCGGCTTGAAATCGACCGTTCTCACATTACCGTTTTCGTTAGTGGAATTCGCGAGATCAATTGTTGCCGTTTCTGGTTTTTTGAAGTTCGGGTCGTCCTCGTTCGCGAGTTCGAATGAGAACGCCTTCATCTCGCCGCCATCAACCTTCTTGGTCACCTGAGGTGTCCAAGAGCCCGTGGGTGCATATGTATTAGTAAAGGTGTTGCCGGTGTTGCCATCGGTGATCTTAATGGAGACATCGCTACCGTTGTTCGGAGTAATCGGATTCGAATTATTAGTCTTGAGATTAGTGACCGTTACATTCGTAACTAAATAGTAGATGTAATCAATATCCAGCACCGGCCGTGTTTCGGTCCTAGTTGTAAGCTCAATCTTGTAGATGGTCTTGTCGTAGTACACGCCATCGACGCCATCGACGTGATCGCCGGGGTCCTCAACGAGGTAGTAGACGCTCGTTCCATCGGAGTTGACCCTGCCCAAATCAAAGACAAAGTTACCTTCAGCGTCGTTCGTGACCCCATCGCCATCGCCAACTTTTGAACAGCCATTGAGCTGCAATTTGCCATCATTATTATTAAAGCTAGGGGCTTCATCACTCTGGCCCGGCTCCAAGAGTTGGAACCTGAATTTTCCCGCATCATCCGCAGTAAGCGCGCGGCCTTCCAGTGCCTTAGTGCCGTTGAGCTTCATCTTGGGATACACACTCACCTGCGTGGTGGAGCCAGCGATTACGTCGCCGTTGGTCATGATTCCGCCACCGTGGACGTTGGATTCGTTGCCCGTGATGAAGAGCTTTGCCGCTTTAATAGCCTCGTCCTTGTCCGGTTTAGCTGGCTTAGCCGCAAGGCCAATCATGTACTTAGCTTGGGCGCCCTCGTACTTGCCGATAGACGTTGGTGTTTTGTCGATCGTGCCCGACCAGTTAGCAGCACCGCCGCCAAGCATTTGTCCAGTTACGGCAGCGATATACGGATTGTTTTCCCAATTGGCAGAATCGTGAATTAAGAAAAGGTCCTCATGGCCGGCTGATTTAAAAGCTTCGGTTATTTCGCCGCCCCGATCAACCTCCTCATTGGCATCCCAGTCCTCGCTCTTCCCGTTAGAGCCACCCGATCGGTTAACACCATTTTCGTCAGAATTACCGAAAATCGCGATGCCATCGGTATCGGTAATGGCAGTCTTACCAGTCGGGCAGGCGGCAAACCCACCGCCAAAGCCTTTGGCATGATTGTTGGTAATCAGCGCGTTATATATCCCGAGCCTTGCCGGCTGAACGTTGTTGTCGCTGCTGCCCTGGACGAATACGCCACCGCCGCCCCAGTCGTTGGTGGTATTGGTCGTATTGTTAGTGATGTAGGCTTTATTGCCGCTCACATTAAATTCGCCAACTGTAGGCGCAGAGATACGGATACCGCCGCCCTCCGAGTTTTGCGCCACATTGCTGGCGATGATTCCACCAGAAAACGTAAACCCGAAAAGAGCTCTATTCCAAGCGCCAGCATAAACGCCGCCGCCAGCCTCGGCAGAGTAGTTGCCCGTGATGTAACCGCCTGCAATTGTGAGACTGCCGCCATTGAAAGCAGCAATGCCGCCACCACCGTGGCAACCGTTACCCTTGTGACTTTCATCGTAGTGCTGATATTTATTGTTAGTAATGTAACCATCCGTAATGGTCACATTAGAGTTCTCAGCACAAATTCCCGCGCCAAAACCGCCTTGATCATTATTTGTACCGTTACCGGAGATAATACCGCCAACCATGTTTACCGTAGAATTCATGGCATAAACGCCGCCGCCACTGGGGGCATAGTTACCAGCGATTACGCCGTCAGAGATCACCAGGGTTGAGCCCTCACCCTCAACATGAATTCCAGCACCAGCACCATCGCGGCCCATAGAAGCACCACAAACGTATCCGCCACTCATGTCGACGGTAGAGCCGTTATCGGCATAAATCAGGTGGCGAACATTTGCGTCCTGATTCGTGGTCATGAATGCTTTACCATTTTGTGGCACCTGGGCATTGACTATGGCTATGCCGGCGAAAACATTGCCATGGGCCAGAGAACCCCGGAGATCGTGATGAACGACTGGATGAACAGCTCCGGCCACCGCGCCAACATTCTGAGCGAAAACTTTGACTGCATCGGCGTTGGCTACACCATGGTGGACGGCCACCCCTACTGGGTGCAGCTGTTTACCGGTGACTTTGATTTATAAGTAGTTTGTAAACAAATTTAAAACACAGCCCCGCAGCCGTTGCTTTTTTTCGGCTGCGGGGCTATACTGTTTCCATATGCTTAACATATGCCAACTATTTACATATAGCAACAGAAAGGAGAACCTTTATGGAGGGACATATTGGTGACCAGCGCAGCAAAGCCGTGATGCGCTATCTTGACCGGCTGAAAAAGTCTGTGCGCCGCGGGGCGTCTTTAAGCCTTGCCAACGCCCCCAAGCTGCATCTTGGCATTCTGGAAGGGCTGAACCACGCCATTGAGGTGCGCGGCCAGGATGGTGCCGTGTATGTTTCGGACCTGGCGGAGATTTTCAAGCAGCCGCTGCCGGCGATTTCCCGCGGACTGCGCACACTGGAGCAGGATGGCCTGGCCCAGCGCCAGACCGATCCCAATGACCGCCGCCGCACTCTGGTGCGCATCACCCCAAAAGGGGAGGAATCCCGCCTGATCTGCGAAAGCCGTCTGAATGATTACATCACCGGCATTATGGATGACCTGGGCGAAGAATTTTGCCAGCAGTTTGCAAAGGATGCCGAAACCCTGCTGCAGGCCATTGAGCGCCAGAACGAAAAGCTGCTGGCCGAAAAGGAGAAGATGCCATGACAAAAATTTTCAAACATCTGGCCAAACACTGGGCGGCCTGCCTTGTTATTATTGCCCTGCTGTTGGTGCAGGCATACGGCGATTTGACCCTGCCGGACTACACCAGCAAAATTGTGGATACCGGCATCCAACAGTCCGGCATTGCGGACGCTGTGCCAGAAGTAGTGCGGGATTCCACCCTGCAGGTGCTGGAGCTGCTGATGACGGACGCGGACGCCGCCGCGGTGGAAGCCGCTTACACCCAGCCGGGCGGCACCGACAACGCACTCTCCTCCGCTACCAGCTTACAGAAAAAGCTCGCATCCCCCTATACGGTCCGCCTGCTGCGGGCCGATGCGGACCGGGATACGCTGGCGGAGGTATTTTCCACCCCGGATATTGTGCTCTATCTGGCTTCCGCTCAGGCAGCCGGGGAGGGCAACGCCCCGGATGCCGCCGCGCTGGATATCGTTACCGCCCAGTTTGCGGCCATGACCCAGATGCCCGGTTTCAGCCGGGATGCCGTACAGGCCCAGCTGGCCGCAGCCATGGGTCAGGCCGGCGAAAGTGAGCTGAGCGGGCTTTCAGCCCAGGCAGTGCTGCTGGTGGGGCTGGAATATCAGGCCCTTGGCATCAGCGATGCGGTACAGATGAACTACCTGATGCAGACCGGCGGCCGGATGCTGGGGCTGACCCTGTTGATGGTTGCCGCCGCGGTTCTGGTGGGGCTGCTTGCTTCCCGCGTGGCGGCTGCCATTGCGCGGGATCTGCGCCGCGGTGTGTTCCGCCGGGTGGTCAGCTTTTCTGCCTCTGAAACGGACAAGTTTTCCACCGCATCCCTCATCACCCGCACCACCAACGATGTACAGCAGATCCAGATGACCTGCGTAATTTTGCTGCGCATGGTGGCGTATGCCCCCATCCTTGGCATTGGCGGCATCATCCATGTGGCGCAGGCGGGTTCCAGCCTGACCTGGATCATTGTGCTGGCCGTCGCTTTGCTGCTGGCGCTGATTACGGTATTGATGCAGTTTGCCATGCCCAAGTTCAGGATCATGCAAAAGCTGGTGGACCGGCTGAACCTGGTATCCCGCGAGATTTTGACCGGCATTATGCCCATCCGCGCATTCAGCCGCGAACAGCACGAGGAAGCACGCTTTGACGCCGCCAACACCGACCTGATGCGCACCCAGCTGTTCACCAACCGGGTAATGGCTGCCATGATGCCCTTTATGACCCTGATTATGAACGGCACTTCCCTGCTGATCGTCTGGTTCGGCGGCAAACAGATTGATGCCGGCACCATGCAGGTGGGCAGCATGATCGCCTTTATCACCTACACGATGCAGATCGTGATGTCCTTCCTGATGCTGACGATGGTTGCCGTGATGCTGCCCCGTGCCGGCGTTGCCGCGGACCGCATTGACGAAGTGCTGACCACCGAGCCGGCCATCCATGACCCGGTGCCGGAAGCCATCCCCGCTGACCTCAAGCAGTACCACTGGAACGGCGAAGTCGCGTTTCATCATGTCAACTTTACCTACCCCGGCTCCAGCGAGGACGCCCTGCACGATATTGATTTTGTCGCCAAACCCGGCCAGACCACGGCCATTATCGGCTCCACTGGCTGCGGCAAAACCAGTTTGCTGCATTTGATCACCCGTTTTTATGATGTGACCGGCGGCAGCGTGACGGTAGACGGCGTGGATGTGCGCCAGATGCCACAGAGCACCCTGCGCGGCCTTTTGGGTTATGTGCCGCAAAAGGGCGTACTGTTCAGCGGCACCATTGATTCCAACCTGAAATTCGGCGGCGAGAATATCACCGATGCCGATGTGCGCACCGCCGCCCGCATTGCCCAGGCGGAAGAGTTCATCTCCGCCAAGCCGGAGGGGTACGAAAGCCCCATTGCCCAGGGCGGCACCAACGTTTCCGGCGGGCAGAAGCAGCGGCTTTCCATCGCCCGCGCCATTGCCAAACACCCGAAGATCTACCTGTTTGATGACAGCTTCTCCGCGCTGGACTACAAGACTGATGTTGCCCTGCGCCGCGCGCTGAAAGCCGAAACCGGCGACGCCACCGTGATTATTGTGGCACAGCGCATTTCCACTGTGCTGCACGCCAACCAGATTCTGGTTCTGGAAGATGGCCGCATTGTGGGCAAGGGCACCCACGCCCAGCTGATGGAAAGCTGCCCGGCTTACCAGGAAATTGCCCGCAGCCAGCTGAGCAACAAAGAGCTGGACCTGAAAGGAGGGGAAGCCTGATGCCGCATCCCGGACGAATGACGACCCAAAAGGCAAAAGACTTTAAGGGCACCATGCGCAGCCTGCTGGCAGAGCTGGGGCACTACAAGTTCCGCCTGATTGCCGTGATTGTTTTTGCCGTTCTTTCCACGATTTTTAATATTGCAGGCCCCAAGGTGCTGGCCAAAGCCACCACTGCCCTGGCCACCGGCTGGGTGGCCAAGCTGCGGGGCACCGGCAGCATTGACTTTGGCTATATCGGCAAAATCCTGCTGATCCTGCTGGTCATGTATCTGGTTTCCGCTGCGTTCAGTTTCTGCCAGAGCTGGATCATGAGCGGGCTTTCGCAGAAGATGTGTTATGACTTCCGCCGCCAGATCAGCGAAAAGATCAACCGCCTGCCCCTTGCCTATTTTGAAAAGCGCACCGTGGGCGAGGTACTTTCCCGCATTACCAACGATGTGGACACCCTGGGCCAGAGCCTGAACCAGAGCATTACCCAGCTGATCACCAGCATTACCACCATGATCGGCGTGCTCATCATGATGCTGACCATCAGCCCCACGATGACGCTGATTGCCATTTTGATCCTGCCGGTCTCGATGGCGCTGGTGCTGTTGGTGGTCAGGTTCAGCCAGAAATATTTCCGCGCCCAGCAAAAAGTTCTGGGCTCCGTGAACGGCCAGGTGGAGGAAGTATATTCCGGCCACAATGTGGTCAAAGCGTTCAACCGCGAAGATGCCGTTCTGAATGATTTTGACGAAGCCAACAACCACCTGTTTGAATCCGCCTGGAAAAGCCAGTTTCTTTCCGGCCTGATGCAGCCCATCATGACCTTTGTGGGCAACCTGGGCTATGTAGCAGTGGCCGTTTCCGGCAGCATTTTTGCCGCGCGCGGCATCATCACCATTGGTGACATCCAGGCGTTCATCCAGTATGTGCGCAACTTCACCCAGCCCATCCAGCAGCTGGCCCAGGTCAGCAACATGCTGCAAAGTATGGCGGCGGCTTCGGAGCGCGTGTTTGAATTTTTGGGTGAGCCGGAAGAAGAACAGAACGCTGACCCCGCCCGCCGGGCAGACCCCGCCTGCATTGACGGCCAGGTCACCTTTGACCATGTCAAGTTTGGCTACACACCGGAAAAGACTGTTATCCGGGATTTCAGCTGCGATGTAAAACCCGGCCAGAAAGTTGCCATTGTCGGCCCCACCGGCGCAGGCAAAACCACCATGGTCAAGCTGCTGATGCGCTTTTACGATGTCAACTCCGGCGCCATTACGCTGGACGGCCACAACGTAAAGGACTTTGACCGCAGCGCCCTGCGCGAAGGCTTTGGCATGGTATTGCAGGATACCTGGCTGTTCCAGGGCACCATTATGGAAAACATCCGCTATGGCCGCCTGGATGCCACCGATGAGGAAGTCATCGCCGCCGCCAAGGCCGCCTGTGCCGACCACTTTATCCGCACGCTGCCCGGCGGCTACCAGATGGAGTTGAACGAGGATGCTTCCAACGTGAGCCAGGGCCAGAAACAGCTGCTGACGATTGCCCGCGCCATTCTGGCGGACAACAAAATTTTGATTTTGGACGAAGCCACCAGCAGTGTGGACACCCGCACCGAACAGCGCATCCAGACCGCCATGGACAACCTGATGCGCGGCCGCACCAGCTTCGTCATCGCCCACCGCCTGTCCACCATCCGGGACGCAGACCTCATCCTTGTGATGCGGGACGGCGACATCGTCGAGCAGGGCACCCATGACCAGCTCATCGAAAAGGGCGGCTTCTACGCAGACCTGTACAACAGCCTGTTCGAAGACGTTGTGGAATAAGCCACAGCTCCCTTCTCTGTGAAAATGCCTCAGCTTTCCTTCCAAAAGCTGAGGCATTTTCTTTTGTCTTTGCCGGGCGGATGTGCTATAATTGTTTTCGTTTCTTGAAGTAGGAAAGGAGTCTGGAACTCAATGGAAACTGCAGTCAAGCCCTACGCATTCAGCCGGAAGGTGTTCTGCGAAGGGATGCGGGACGGTGTGCCCATCGCACTGGGGTATTTTGCCGTCTCTTTTTCGCTGGGCATTGCGGCCCGCAACGCGGGCCTGACCCCCATCCAGGGGTTTGTTGCCAGCCTGTTCAACAATGCTTCCGCCGGAGAATATGCGGTGTTCTCGCTCATTGCCGCCGGGGCCACCTATGTGGAAGTGGCCATCATCACCCTCATTGCCAACGCGCGGTATCTGCTGATGAGCTGTGCGCTGGCCCAGCGGTTCGCCCCTGGTACGCCGTTTTTCCACCGGCTTATCATCGGCTATGACGTCACTGACGAGCTGTTCGGCATCACCATCGCCCGGCCGGGCTACCTGAACCCCTTCTACACCTACGGTGCCATCGCGCTGGCCGCGCCGGCGTGGGCTTCGGGTACAGCGCTGGGCATCATCGCGGGCAATCTGCTGCCTCTGCGGGCCGTCAGCGCACTGAGCGTGGCACTCTACGGTATGTTCCTCGCCATCATCATTCCTCCGGCCCGGAAGGATAAGATCGTGGCCGCGCTGGTGGCCATCAGCTTTGCGCTGAGCTTTGCCTGCACCTATCTGCCGGGCATTTCCGCCCTGTCGGACGGCACCCGCACCATCATCCTGACAGTGGCCATTTCCTGCGCAGGTGCGCTGTTATTCCCCGTCAAGACCCAGAGTGAGGAGGCAGAACAATGATCCGCAGCAACTGGCTTTACATCGCAGTGATGTTCGCAGTATCCTACACCATCCGCATCCTGCCGCTGACCCTCATCCGGAAGCCCATCAAAAACCAGTTCATTCAGTCGTTCTTGTACTATGTCCCTTACGTCACTCTGGCGGTCATGACCTTCCCGGCCATCGTCAACGCCACCCAGAGTCCGGCAGCTGGTGCGGTGGCGCTGGTGGTGGGCATTGCGGCGGCATGGTTCGGGGCCAGCCTGTTCCAGGTGTCGGTGGCCTGCTGCGCCGTCGTCTTCGTGCTGGAACTTTTCCTTGTTCACTGAGGTGACTGCCCTATGAAACGAGTCCTTGTAACCGGCGCAGGCGGCTTTGTGGGCGCGCGCATCCTCGATATGTGGCGAGGGCAGTTTGCGCTCTGCGCCTTCCCGTCCGACACCCTGCGCACTGCCGACGAAAACGCAGTGCTGCGCTTCATTTTGAAGGAGCATCCGGACGTCATCGTCCACACGGCGGCCCTCTCCAACACCCAGTACTGCCAGCAGGAGCCGGAGGACTCCTTCCGTGCCAACGTCCTGCTGCCCGAGTGGGTAGCGAAGGGAGCGGAGGAGGTGGGCGCAAAGCTGCTCTCCTGCAGCTCCGACCAGGTGTATGCGGGCGTGACGCATCGGGGGGCGCTGGCGGAGACGCTGCCCCTCTCCCCTTCCAACGTCTATGGACAGCACAAGCTCGAGGCCGAGGCCCGGGTTCTGGCCCGCTGCCCGGGCGCTGTGGCGCTCCGCCTGCCCTGGATGTACGACCTCCCGGGCTATCATCTGCCCATCCGGGGCAACCTGCCGCTGAACATCCTGCGAGCGGCAAAGACCGGTGAAGTGCTGCGCTTTTCGCGCAATGACTACCGGGGCGTGAGCTATGTGCGGGAGGTCATCGAGAACCTCGTCCCTGCGATGGAGCTGCCCGGCGGCGTCTACAACTTCGGCAGCGAGTGCGACGGAGATATGGTCGAGACTGCGCGATGCTTCGCCAATTTACTGCAGGTGGATGTGAAGATCGAGGAATCCGATCTCACCCGCAACCTCGCGATGGATACCGGGAAGCTCCGGGCTCACGGCATCGAGTTCTCCTCGACATGGGGCGCACTTCGGGTGTGTCTCGGGGATTACCGGCTTGGATATTTGATGTAAAAAAGGGAGCGATTATGCTTTTGCAAACTGCTGGTATCTGACGGAAATCACGATTCCGGAG
>OGXH01003354.1_pt1 | contig 10378 bp, 8 predicted proteins | sample 1576241 | NCBI WGS metagenome assembly OGXH01 (sample SAMEA3541529, study PRJEB24748) | human gut metagenome | biome: human gut; feature: human-associated habitat; material: faeces | place: China | collected 2012
ACAAACTGGCGGCAGACCGTCCGGACGCGGCTGACCTCAGTGAGCTGCGTATGCTGGCTCAGGGTGCGGCGCTCAAGCTGAGAAGCGAGAGAGAGATCAAGCCGCCGAAGGTACCGGGTGACGCGCAGGCAGCCTACTACACGCCGCTCAAGACCGACAAAACGCCTGCAAAGTTCCTGAAGGCCAAGCCGAGCACGATGATGATGCTGTGTGAGCACTGCGGTCTGTGCGCGGAAATCTGCCCGATGGGTGCGATTGACCCGAACGACCCGTCTAATATTCCGGGCACCTGTATTAAATGCTGTGCCTGCACGACTTACTGCCCGAGCGGTGCAAAGAAATTCGATGATCCGGATTTCCTGTCGCACACGGCTATGCTCGAGCAATTCCGCACCGAAGCGCGCAAGGAAAATTCGATTTTCCTGTAAATGTTGTGCGGACAACAGAAATCGGCGGCTTGGCGTGGTATACTGTCCGCATAAAGCAAACGACAGGAAAGAGGAGAAGCTATGGACAAGTTCATCCGCAATATCGACCACGAGAGCGTTGTAAGGCTCGCCGAGCTGGTTTCCGTTCAGTCGGGACAGGTGGTCAGCAAGACACTGGCGCAGAACAAGGCGGTCAGCATCACCCTGTTCGCGTTCGACAAGGGCACCGAAATCAGCACCCACGAATCCACCGGTGACGCCATGGTGCAGGTGCTGGAAGGCACAGGCTGCTTCACCGTGGATGGCAAAGAGTACCTTGTGCATCCGGGTGAAGCGCTGGTGATGCCCGCGAACGTGCCGCACGCTGTGTCCGCGCCCGAAGCGTTCAAGTGGGTGCTGACAGTCGTTTTCCCGGAAGGATTCAAGAAGTAATGGCGGATTTGCAGACACTTCGCCGGATGCTGCTGGGCAGTGTCATCGGCTTGGCGCGCACCTGCACGACTCGTCCGCCGACGGAGACGACGCCCGGCCTGATTCTCGCTGGATTGCACCTCTCGGACGATGCTGTTTCCGCAACGCCGGAGCAGCTGATTGCCCTCAACGAGCGCATCCAGCAAAACAAGTTTGAGGTCAGCCCGAACTGCGCGACGTGCGCAAGCCCCTGCGGGAAGAACGCAGATTACAACCTGCGCCGCTTGGACGACGCGCCGGAGGATGTGCGGCAGGCGAAAATGCGTTTGATTGCATTGCTGCAGGTCTGCGGGCATCGCGGCAAGATGGCGGACTGCGTGATGGACGCGGTGTTCGCCCTTGCGGAGGACTGGGACGCGGCAGATTTCAAGGTGTATGAGGAACAATTAACGGAATTACTGGCGGAATGAGGGCACACCCATCTGATACGATTTCCAGATTCACCTGCGCCATCTGCTTGCGCCTTTTCCCTTCTGGCGTCCGCTCATTCCACTTAGCGTAGCGCTGCTACGCTGCGTTTCATTCACGTTAGCCAGAATGAAAAATTCGCGGCGCATCTTGGCGCATTCTTATCTGGAAATAGTATGATACGCAGCAGACAGTCATTTCCGCCTGTCAGCCGCGTTTTTTTCGTGTCCTTTCTCCAAAAACTATGACAATTTGATTGCAATTTGACTTGATTTTTTTCATAATTCAGGGTACAATAAACGAGCAGCCGATCGCGGCAAATTATACTGAGGTGAACCATCATGGGAAAACGCATTCTGCTGGTGGACGATGAGCCGCTTATTTTGAAGGGCTTGAAATATACGCTTGAACAGGACGGCTACGAAACCGATACCGCCGTGGATGGTCAGGAAGCGCTGGACAAATTCTTTTCCGGGGTGTATGATCTTGTGCTGCTGGACGTGATGCTGCCGAAGGTGGACGGACTCAGCGTCTGCCAGCGCATCCGCGAAACATCCAGTGTGCCGATTATCATGCTGACCGCCAAGGGCGAGGATATGGACAAAATCCTCGGTCTGGAATACGGCGCGGACGACTACATGACCAAGCCGTTCAACATTCTGGAGGTTCGTGCGCGGATTCGCACCGTGCTGCGCCGCGCCGGGGGACACGTCGTGCAGGAGCAGAAAATCATCCGCGTGCATGACATGGAGGTCAACCTCGTCAAGCGCACCGTCACCCTCGGCGGAGAGGAAGTGCGCCTGACCGCGAAGGAATTTGATCTCCTGCAAATGTTCATCACCAACCGCGGCCGCCCGTTCTCACGCAAGGAGATGCTGGAAGCCGTGTGGAAATACGACGATTATACCGGCGACGCGCGCACGGTGGACGTGCACATCCGCCGCCTGCGCGAGAAGATTGAGCGCAACCCCGATGAACCGGAGTTTATCTTCACGAAATGGAAGGTGGGCTACTATTTCACCGACAAGGACTAAGCCGCTTGCGGCGCTCATGCGCGGCGCAATGTCGCTGCGCTGGAAGCTGATGCTCACGTTTCTGGTGGTCATCGGCGCTTCCTTCGCCATCATGGCATCTATCCTGACCGGTATGGTCAGCAGCACCTTATATCAGCAGCGCACCCGTCAGGCCACCCGCTCTCTGGAGCAGCTGGCTTCGTCGGCTGCGCCTTTTTTGGCGTCGGCGCAGATGGATAGCCTGTCCGAACTCCTGACCGCGCAGGCAGGTGAACTCGGCGGGCGGCTGCTGGCGGTGGATGCGGATGGCAAGGTGCAGGCGGATACCTTCGGCGCAAGGAGCGGGCAGCGGCTCAGTATCCCGGAGACGGTCGCCGTCCTCCTGCACGGGGAGAAATCCGCGTTCGGCATTCACCGTGTCGATTCGGAATCGGGTGCGGCATATGTGGCGGTCGCGTCTGCCGTGATGGAGGTCAGCGGAAAGACGCTGGGCGCACTCGTGCTGTCTCTGCCGGTGGATGAGCTGCAAAGCGCGCTGGAAACAGTCAAAAGGCAGCTGATGACGGTGTTCCTGATTGTCGCGGGCGCGGCCATGGCGGCGGCGCTGATGCTGTCGGGGATGCTCACCCGCCCGGTCAAGGCGCTGACGCAGACAATTCGCCGCATGGGCAAGGGCGACCTGTCTGCGCGTGTGAACGTCCGCACATCCGGCGAGCTCAAGGAGCTGGCGGAAAGCTACAACGCGATGGCGGAGCAGATTGAGCACCTCGACAAGAGCCGCAGTCAGTTCGTCGCTAACGCCTCGCATGAACTGAAAACCCCCTTGGCGACAATGAAGCTGCTGCTGGAAAACATGCTCTATCAGCCGGATATGCCGCAGGAGCTGCGCACGGAGTTCATGCAGGACATCAACCACGAAATCGACCGCTTGAGCGGCATCATCACCGACCTGCTGACGCTGACGCAGATGGACAGCCACTCGTCCCCCCTGCGCGTGACAAAAGTAGATTTGTCCGCACTGACGGAGGAAACCGTGCATACGCTGCAAATCGCCGCCGAGCAGAAGGGACAGACGCTGGCCGCAGACATTGCGCCCGGCATCACCCTCGAAGGCGATTCAGGCAAGCTGATGCAGATCTTCTACAACTTGACAGACAATGCCATCAAGTACACGCCGGAAAACGGGCATATCGCCGTGCGGCTTGCGCAAAGCGGCGCAAACGTGCTGTTCGCCGTCACAGACGACGGCATAGGCATCCCAGAGGAAGACCAGAAGCACATTTTCGAGCGCTTCTACCGCGTCGATAAGGCACGTTCCCGCGCGACGGGCGGAACGGGACTGGGGCTTTCCATCGTCCGGCAGTTGGCGGCGATGCACGGCGGCACGGTCAGCGTGTCATCCCAGCCGGGGCAGGGCGCGACGTTCACCGTCACCCTGCCGATGGATGCAAAGCGAGGTGAAAAGGCATGAAGCGGCTTCGGCTGACTTTGCTTCTGCTCATGCTGATGATGATGCTGACGGCCTGTGCACCGTCCGGAAATTCGATGGAAGCGCTCTCCGTGACTGCCGCGCCGCAGGAGGACGAAATCCCCCGCGCGGATGGCGACGATGCGGCAGCGACAGACGCATCCGCCCTCATCTGGTATCGCTATGGCGACGAACCAATGCTGGCGGCGGAGCGGCGGACGGTTTCGCGATTGCCGAATGAGCCGTATGAGACGGCGCTGCTGCGGCTGCTCCTGGAAGGGCCAAGCCTGGATGCGCCCGCGCTGCGCGGATTGTTCCCGGCGGGTACACGCGTGATTTCGACATCCCGGCAGGGTGAAATGCTCTTCGTCACCCTGTCGTATCAGCTGATGAACGGCTATTCGGACGAGCCGAGCAACTGGCGGTCGGACACGGCGTGGGCGCAGGAAGTACCGCTCCGCCGGAGGCTGGCGATGCAGGCGATTGCCGCGACGGTGACGGAAAACACGACTGCCCAGCAGGTCGTCATTCTCTTGGAGCAGCGCGGCGAAACGACGGATTCCCTGCGGCTGCGGCAAAAATACTATACGCTGAACGCGGCGGACGATGCGCTCGCCGATCCGCTTCGGCGGGATGAATCGCTGCTGCTGACCGCTTCCGGCACGATGCGGACGATCCTGACCTGCATCCAGCAGCGCGATATCCGCCGCCTCTACCGCTATCTTGCGCAAAGCGACCCGGACACCGGCGAAGCGCGCATGGAATATGAAGCGTTCGCATCCAAATGGACGGAATATCCCGCGCTGACCGCGTTTGACTTCTCCGGCGGCAGCGCCTCCGGCACGCGGGCGGTTTTCACCGTCAGCGGAACGAGATTAGCGGACGGCGTATCGCAGAAGTTTACGGGGCGAAGCGTCCACCTGATGAAAACGGGCGGACTGTGGTGCATCAGCATGAGCCAGCTGACCGCAATTGTGGAGGGAACGCCATGAAAAAAAGCAAGTTTCGCTTGATGGTGCTGATGATGGCGCTGCTGCTGACACTTACTTCTTGCAGCCGCGAAAGCAGCTTGGCGCCCGCCGAGACGCTGCCGCCGCCATCTGCCCCCTACGCCGCGCCGACGGATGATACTGGCTTGGATTATGAGCGCGACGTCGCCCTCTACCTCCCCGCGAAAAACGGGCAGACGATGCTCTGCTTCTGGCGCACGGCGGCGCTGCGCTACGACCAGATGCCCGCTGAAGCGGTGCTGCAGCTGCTCTTGCAGGAGGAGGGCGACGGGAGCGCCGTGCCGCTGAAGGACTACGGCAGCGTGTCGCTCGCCCAAGGGAGCGCCGTCACAACTGCCGGACACGTCTGCACGGTCAATCTGTCCTCCGCCGCGCTGCAAATGGGCATCCACGAGCTGTACACGGTGTGTCTGTCTATCGCAACCACGCTCTGCGCACTGCCGGATGTGCGGTTCGTCAATATCCTCGTCGCGGGCAATCCGGTCGCGATGGATGTGCAGAATCTGCTGCCCCTGGGGGCGCTTTCCTCCGCGGAAGGGGAGAACCTCGTCACCCGCTGGGAGCAGCTCGTCGCGCAGCGCACGGGCGCGGGCGGCATTGCGGCGCAGACCCCGCTGAGCAGCGCAGCCGTGCTGTATTTTCCCCTGAAAAGCGGCAGCGGCATCACCTGTGAAGTCAGGCAGCTTTCCTTCGATGGTCAGAACGCCCAGCAGCTGGTTTATGGCTTGCTGGATGCGCTCTCCGCCGGGGCGACTGATGCCGCGAACGTCCCGGATATGCCCGACCTGCGCACGATGCTCCTGATGGCGCCGGAAGTCACGACGCTCTCCAGCGGCCGCCAGTCCGCCGCCATTAACCTTGTCCCCGATGCGCTTCAGAGAATTTCCAGCGCGGGTATCGACCCGGTGTGCTTCTTCGCTGCCCTGACGATGACGCTCACGTCCTACATTCCCTCGCTGGAGCAGGTTGTCTACCGCGTCGGTGATTCCGCGCTGACCAGCCTGTATTCCACCATCCACGGTACGATTGTCCTGCCCGGCGGCATGATGACGCGCGCGAATTTCGGCGGCTTGCTGACTGACGAAGCAGTCTGTTATCTCTCGAACGGCGAAAAGCTGCGCCAAGGAAGGCTGAATCTCCCGGCATCAGAGGCCTGCTCGCCGCGCGCACTGTTGACGGCTGTGCTGGCGACGGAGGGCTTCCTGGAGGGGCTGACGGAAGCTGATGTGTTAGGCGTCGCGATTGTGGATGATACGGTACTGGTGAATTTCTCGGCGCATATGGCGGATGCGATTCGTGCAAGCAGGCTGAATCAGCGCATGATGGCGTATCAGCTGACGGGCGCGCTGGTGCAGCGGTATCCGGTACGGCGGGTGCGGTTCTTCTTTGATGGAGAAGCGAAGAATGCGCTGGATGGTGACGTGATGTGGGCGGGGGAGTTTTTGATGGATTATGTATTGTGTGAGTAACCTGTGGATAAATGCGCGGAAGGAGCAGGGGAGACTTCATCCCTTTTCATCTGCCTCCTGCAATCACGCAAAGTTCACGAAATTCCACTGAATGTTCAAAAATCGTTCATGACAAAGACAAAAAAGGCGGATATAATAAAAGCATAGCCAGTTGGAAAGACTGACTGGACGCCGGAAATGCGAACGGCGGCATGAAATTCGATTTTTGAACCTGAAGGAGGTACAGCAGTTATGAAATTCCGGAAAATGATGGGCTGTATTGCACTGGGCTTGACCTGCGCGATGATTGGCGCGGGCGCGACGATGGCGGCGCAGAACACGTCGGCGGCGGCAGAAGCCGTCACGGCGGCGAACTCGACAACGACGGTTGTTACCAGCCCGTTCACCGCGGCGGTGCAGCAGGTGCGTAACAGCGTGGTCGGCGTGAGCAACTATCAGACCGTGCGCTATGGCAGCTATGGCAACAACTTCTATTTCGGCTATGGCTTCGGCTATGGCAACGGCCGCAACAATGATCAGCAGATTGAGGAGCGCGAGGAGCTGGCGGCTACCGGCTCTGGCGTGGTTATCGGTCAGGGCTTCGTGCTGACGAATTACCACGTTGTGGAGGACGCAAGCAGCCTGCGTGTGACCGTGACGGATGACAGCGGCAACACCGACGAGTACGCCGCGACGCTTGTTGCGTATGACGAATCGCTGGATATCGCCATTGTGTACGCGACGGGCCTCGACCTGCCGGCGGTCACGCTGGGCGACAGCGACACCCTGCAGGTCGGCGACTGGGCAATCAACATCGGCAACCCGCTGGGCTTCACCAAGACCACGACGGTCGGTGTCGTCAGCGCCCTGAACCGCGCGATTGAGTCCGAATCCTACGACAAGTATGGCCGCAAGTCCACCATCACCAACGCCATGATTCAGGTGGACGCTGCGATTAACTCCGGCAACTCCGGCGGCGGCATGTTCAATGTGAATGGCGAACTGATGGGCATCCCGACGCTGAAGTACACCGGCTCGTACTACTCCGGCAGCACCGTCGAGGGCATCGGCATGTGCATCCCGATTAACGCCGCCAAGCCCCTGATTAACAAGGTGCTTTCCGGCGAAATCACCTTCACCGCGCCCGAAGCGCTGGACAACCGCGACGACAACAAGGCGGATAGCAACACCGACAGCACGCTCGTCGGCAAGCCCCGCATGGGCATCACCATGAGCAACCTCGCCAACAGCCGCGCACTGCAGAACGGTCAGATTCCGAAGGGCGTTTACGTTGTGAACGTGGAAGAGAACAGCCCGGCGGAAAAGGCGGGAATGCAGGTTGGCGACATCATTGTGGATGTGAACGACAACGTGATTACCTCGACCACCGAGCTGGCGGCGCAGGTTGCGGACTGCAAGGCGGGCGACGTGCTGAAGATTAAGGTCTACCGCGTGCCGGGCATCACCGATCTGACCGGCAGCGACGACATACCCGACGGCGAGTACATCGACCTCGAAGTGACGCTGGAAGTCATTGATAATGTGAAGCAGTAACAACTGGACAATCGAAAACCGGGACGGAACACGATGAATGTTCCGCCCCGGTTTTGTTGTGGGGGAAAAAGATAGGCAGTTTGGTCGCGCCCCTTTGACGCGGCAATGTGCAAGCGCGCGGCAAATTTTCCCACTGCACTCATTCCCCCAGATGCTTCTTCATATTCATCAGCGCGTGCTTCTCCAACCGCGACACCTGCGCCTGACTAATCCCAATCTCCCCGGCGACTTCCATCTGCGTCCGCCCCTCAAAGAAGCGCATCCGCAGGATTTTCTTCTCCCGCTCGTTCAGATGTCCCATTGCGTCCGAAATCGCAATGTCCTGCACCCAATCCTCGTCCCGCACGCGCTCGTCCTTCACCTGATCAACGATGCACAGCGCGTCGCTGCCGTCGCTGCAAACCGGCTCGAACAGGCTTACTGGGTCTTGAATCGCCTCCAGCGCCAGCACGACGTCCATGCGGTCGATGTGCATGTCGGCGGCAATTTCCTCGACGGTGGGCTCGCGGGAAAGCTCCGTTTGCAGGCGGTCGCGCGCACGAAGGGCTTTGTACGCCGTGTCGCGCATGGAGCGGCTGACGCGGATGGCGTTGTTGTCGCGCAGGTAGCGGCGGATTTCGCCAATGACCATCGGCACGGCGTAGGTCGAAAAGCGGACGTTCTGCGACACATCGAAGTTGTCCAGCGCCTTCATCAGCCCGATGCACCCGACCTGAAAGAGGTCATCAACGTTTTCGCCGCGCCCGGAAAAGCGCTGGATGACGGACAGCACCAGCCGCAGATTCCCCTGTATGAACTCGTCGCGCGCCGCCTTGTCGCCGCTATGTACCAGCGGGTAGAGCTCCTGCATCCGCTGCGGCGTGAGAACGGGCAGCTTGCTGGTGTCCAGCCCGCATAAATCGACCTTGCCCCATGCCATGTTCTGCGTCCTCCTTGCATGTGAAGTATCCACAGTATGGCAATTTGCGGCGGTGGCTAATCACTTAGGCGAAAGTAGTGCTTTTTCGGCGATGCACGCTAAAATCAGGCATATCCTTCTTCTCTCACCAGCTCCCCATGCAGCCGATGCAGAATCCGCTTTTCGAGGCGGCTGATGTAGCTCTGCGAAATGCCGAGAATGTCCGCCACTTCCTTCTGCGTCATTTCGGGATGACCGTGCAGACCGAAGCGCAAGTCCATAATCTGCTGTTCGCGCGGAGAAAGGTGCGAAAGGGCAGCGAAAAGCATCTGCCGCTCGGCGCTTTCCTCGATGCCGCGCGAAACCATGTCCGGGTCAGTGCCGAGAACGTCAGAAAGCAGCAGCTCGTTGCCGTCCCAGTCGGTTTTCAACGGCTCATCCAGCGAAACTTCCATGCGCGTGCGGCTGTGGCGGCGCAGGAACATCAGCACTTCATTCTCGATGCAGCGGCTGGCGTAGGTGGCGAGCTTGATTTTCTTCGACGGGTCGAAAGTGTTGACGGCTTTAATCAGCCCGATCGTGCCGATAGAAATGAGATCCTCCAGCATGATGCCGGTGTTGTCGAACTTCCGGGCGATAAAGACGACGAGGCGGAGATTGTGTTCAATCAGCGTCGTGCGGACGGCAGCGCCGTCGGTGTCGAGCCGGGCAAGGAGCGACTGTTCCTCTGCCGGTGTCAGCGGGGCAGGCAGGGGTTCAGGACCGCCGATGTAGTAAATCTCGCGCGGCGCAAGGTTGCTCAGCAGAGCGGAAAGCTGCGCGGACGCAGCGGAAACGACAGAACACAAGGTGGACATATTGAATTCCTCCTATTTGCATAGAATTGCGGACACCATGCTTTCCGGCATCACCGGCTGATGCACCCCGCCGTCCGACAGCGCGCAGCCAATCAGCCCGCGAAGCGCCGTCTCTTTCCAGCCTGAAAGCAGGAAAATGCCATCTGGACGGAGAACTATCATCAGCGTGATGCCCGATGCGGTTCGGGCACGGAGCAGGCGCATTCCGGGCAGCAGCGCGCTGTCCTCCGGCAAGTGCGTCAGACGGCGGAAAGTATTTCGCGGCAGGATGAACACCGGGTCGCCGGAGAGCGGGTCGCAGAGCAGATTGCCGGAATCAACGAGCGCAGTCACGGCGGATTCGCAGCTGCCACAGCGGATGCGGACGCGCACGAAGCGGCGTTTGCCGTGCTCCAAGCGCGTCAGGCGGCGCAGCAGGAGCAGCAGCGTGCACGTCAGCGCCGTTTGGACAGCACCCGGCAGCGGCAGCAGCGCCGATAGTCCAGCGCAGCCCCATTGCATCATCAGCATTGTCAGGCAGAAGGGCAGCGTCCGCCGCGCGGGAAATCGCCCGATGAGCGCGAGCAGCCCCGTCAGCGGCAGAACCATCACCACCTGCAGCAGTGGCGGAACGGAGAGCGACAGCAGGGTGAATCCGGCGTAGAGAATGGCGAATAGCAGCCTTCGACCACGGCTTGCGCGCGGCAGACCGAGCGCGGCGGACAGCGCCGATATCAGGCAAATGCCGCACAATCCCTGCTCCAAGAGGAACAAAAACCCGCTTGCGCGCAACCGGCATCGTCTCCTTTCGCCTTTGAGTATAGCGATTGGGGACGAGCAGAAT
>OGXH01003355.1_pt1 | contig 10378 bp, 9 predicted proteins | sample 1576241 | NCBI WGS metagenome assembly OGXH01 (sample SAMEA3541529, study PRJEB24748) | human gut metagenome | biome: human gut; feature: human-associated habitat; material: faeces | place: China | collected 2012
GTAAGAAAATAGAAAGGAGTAGTTAGGAAAGTGATAAAAAATGCTATAGCATGCACAAATTCGTGTCCACAAGTTAAAGCAATATCAAGATAAAAAGCAACAAAAGTAATAGAAGGAGAGAAATCATGCAGGATTTAAAAGAACTGAATGAAGTGATCACTGCGATCAAAGAGGAAATCCGCCAGGGTGCGGATGCTCTGACGACTTCCAAGAGTGTCTATGAGTTTAAGAAGACCTTTCTGGATAATAAGCAGGGCAGAATTGGTCTGCTGATGAAAGAAATGCGTAATGTTGCCAATGATCAGAAAGCGGAATTTGGTAAGACAATCAACGGCGCCAAGGAGTGGGCAAACAATTTCTTTGACGAGCTGGATCAGAAATTAAAGGAGAAAGAGCAGCAGCAGCGCTATGAATCAGAGAAGATTGATATTACGATGCCGCCGGTTAAAATCCGTTACGGCAAGCTGCATCCGGTTACGACGGTCCGCAATCAGCTGACGGATATCTTCACCTCTATGGGATTTGAGGTATATGAGGGAACCGAGATCGAGACTGATTATTATAACTTTACCGCACTGAATACCCCGCAGGATCACCCCGCAAGAGACATGCAGGATACCTTCTACCTGTCTCCGGAATTTCTGCTTAGAACCCAGACCTCTGCAGGTCAGGTACACGTTATGGAGAGCCAGAAGCCTCCCATCAAGATTCTGAGCCCCGGTAAAGTATTCCGTTCCGATGATGATGCGACCCATTCTCCCATGTTTACCCAGATGGAAGGTCTCGTAGTAGACAAGACCATCACTCTGTGCGACCTGAAGGGTATGCTGGAAGTACTGGTACAGAAAATCTTCGGTGAAGGAACCACCACAAGACTGCGTCCTTCTTACTTCCCGTTCACCGAGCCTTCCGTAGAGGTGGATGTCAGCTGCTTCGCCTGCGGAGGCTGTGGCTGTCGTCTGTGCAAGGGTACCGGCTGGATCGAAGTACTGGGTGCCGGTATCGTGAATAAGAAGGTGCTGGAGAACTGTGGCATTGATTCCGAGGAATACAGTGGACTGGCATTCGGTATCGGTATTGAGCGTCTGGCAATGTTAAAGTACGGTATTAACAATATCAAACTGTTATATCAATCTGATATGAGAGTACTGGATCAGATCAATGATGACTAAGATCACGGAAATATGATTTTAGAACAGTAGCAATGCAAGGAATAGTACGAGAGGACGTCGTAAAAGACGACGCCGAAGGAGGTAAAAGATATGTTAGTACCACTTAGTTGGTTAAAAGAATATGTAGATATTGATGTAGAAGCCAAGGAACTGGAGGAAAAGTTATTTTCCTGCGGATTTGAGGTAGAGGAATCCTATGAAGTAGGCAAGGATATCAGTGGTGTGGTCGTAGGTCTGGTAGAAGAGTGTGAGCCGATCCCTGAGACCCACTTACATGTATGTAAGGTAAACGTAGGAGGCGCAGAGCCCCTGCAGATCTGCTGTGGTGCAGATAACGTACACGCAGGCGGCAAATACCCCGTAGCACTGGAAGGTGCGCAGGTATATGCTACCGCAAAAGATCATGTGACCATCGAAGGTACCATGAAGATCAAAAAAGGCAAGCTTCGTGGCTATGAGTCCTGCGGTATGCTGTGTTCCGGTACTGAGCTGGGACTGAACGAGGATCTGTATCCCGGCGCTGGCTACAACGGATTGCTGGTACTGCCGGAGGATGCTGAGGTCGGTGCGGACGTAAAGCCCCTGTTACAGTTGGATGACTGGATCTTCGACATTGCCATTACCGCCAACAGACCGGACTGCGAGAGCATCTTCGGTATTGCCAGAGAAGTAGCGGCTATCCTGAATAAGCCTGTGAAGACTCCGGCACTGGATTATACTGAGAGCGGCATTACCAAGGACGGATTTACCGTAACCGTGGATGCTCCGGATCTGTGCCCCAGATATATCGCACACTACGTATCCGATGTAAAGATCGGTGAATCCCCCGAATGGATGAAGAGACGTCTGGCACTGGTGGGCATCGGTTCTATCTCCAATGTTGTAGATATCACGAACTACATCTTAAAAGAGCTGGGTCAGCCTATGCACGCATTTGATTCTTCTTACATTGAAGGCAATGCCATTCATGTAAGACGTGCCCATGACAAGGAAAAGATCATGACTCTGGATGAAAAAGAGTTTGAATTAAACGAAAATAACCTCGTTATCTGCGATGGCGTAAAGCCCGTAGCTTTAGCCGGTATCATGGGTGGTTTGAACTCCGAGATCCGCGACACCACAGAGGCTGTCATCTTCGAGTCCGCAAAATTTGCAAGAGACAATATCCGCAAGAGCTCCAGAGCACTGGGACAGTCTTCCGATTCCTCCCAGAGATATGCCAAGGGTGTGGATGAGTATGCTACCGTTATGGCCAGCAAGAGAGCACTGCATTTGATCGAGGAGCTGGGCTGCGGTAAAGTATCCTCTACTCACGTAGAAGTCAGCACCGGCAACTCCATCGAGCCTGCCGAGATGAAGGCAAGCATCAAGAAAGTAAATGGTGTACTGGGTATTGAAGTACCTACCGCTGATATTGAGAGAATCTTAAAATCCCTGAACTTCCAGCCCGTAATTAACGGCGACGAACTGACCATTCAGGTACCCGCATATCGTGAAGATATGGAATCCTATCCCGATATTGCAGAGGAAGTGATCCGTATGTACGGTTACGACCATGTAACACCGACCTTCCTTGCGGCAGCAGCTGTAACCAGCGGCGGCATGAATACCAAACAGAAGACCGAGCTTAAGATCAAGAGAGCATTATGCGCACAGGGCGCATTTGAGGGTGTACATTATTCCTTCTTCTCTCCTTCCGATCTGAATCTGTTAGGCCTGCCTGAGGATGCACCGGAGAGAAAGGCAATCCGCCTGATCAACCCGATCAACGAGGATCTATCCCTGATGCGTACCACTTTGGCACCTCAGATGATTCATGCCATCGCCCGTAATCAGAAGAACGGCTGTCTGGAAGGCAGAGTATACGAGATCGGCAATAAATTCATCCCTAAGGATCTGCCTTTGACCGAGTATCCCGATGAGAGAGAGACCATCTGCATCGGTATCTGGGGTAAGGAAGAGAATTTCTTCACCCTGAAAGGTCTGGTAGACACGGTAGCAGAGACACTGTTCATTGATTTCGAATATGTAGAGGACAAGAAGACCTTCCTGCATCCTTATCGTACTGCAAAGATTCTGTACAACGGCGAAGAGATTGGCTACCTGGGTCAGCTGACCTACGAGATCCAGAAGGAAGAAGATATGCGTGAATCCGCATACATCGCAGAGATCGATCTGAAAGCCCTGCGTCCCGTATACGGCAAGGTTCCTACCTTCGCACCGATCTCCAGGTTCGCCAAGGAGACCAGAGACCTGGCACTGGTAATGAGCAAGTCCGTTACCTGTGGCGAGGTAGAGAAGGCCATCGCGGAAGCCAGCAGCTTCGTAGAGTCCGTAGAACTCTTCGATGTCTATGAGGGATTACAGGTGGGACCCGAGAAGAAGTCCATGGCCTTCACCGTAACCTTTGCCCCGAAGGAGGAAGAATTCACCACAGAGGCAGTGGACGGCTACGTGAAGAAGATTCTCAAGAACCTGAACAATAAGCTGGGTGTGGAACTCAGATCCTAATGATAATATTAGAAAGCGGCTAACTGTAAAAGGAGGCCGCTTTTTTGGTAATTTTTGTATACAAATTTTTCTACTGGAAAAAGCATGTCAGGCAGTATTAGTTTCTAACTATATATCTACGAAAGATTTCCTATTGATTCTGGTATTTCACGACGCTACAATTAAGTTAATTTCTTACAAGAAGGAAGAATAGTAGCGCTATAGTACAAACGGAGGAACTGGTGAATGAATGATGTTTCGCTGTGGCAGAATGAAATACAATTTCCTGTAAAAAATATTTGGGATAGTTTGAATATTTTTTACATTTCGGATATTCATCTAGAATTTCACATTGAAGGGTTTGAAACTATAAAGAAAAGATCTTTGCCTCCGGCAATTCGAAAATTGGTAATTGATATTTTTGGAGAAAACAAGGACAGAGCAAAAAGGGGATATTTTGACTACATTATTATTGATGGAGATATAGCTGATGACATAGCGATAGTTGATATTTTTTTCTCGTGTCTTAATAAAGAGATTCCATCTATGGAAAAGGTGTTATATGTGTTGGGAAATCACGAATTGTCTGCTTATTCTACAAGGCAAGAGTGCTATGAACAGTATATGAAACTTTCTGCAAAGCATGGGATTCACCTTCTTATTAATGATGGTTTTATGAAATATGATTATATAGATAAACGTAGTGTTCCGAAGTGTCTTATATTTGGAGGAACTGGTTTCTCCAAATATAATGAAATGTATAACACTACGAACTTGTGCTATTCGAAGGATTTAATAAACAACAGGGATGAAGAGATTAAAGAGTCAGAAATATTTTATTCAATATACAAAAAATATCTTTTAAAAGCAAAAAAAATGCACTTGCCGTTGATTGTAATCAGCCATTGCCCTGTAAATGATTGGTTAAAAGAAGGAGAGGAAGATTCCCAATGTATATATTTTTATGGGCATGATCATCACAACAGATATGTTCGTGATAAATATAGGACAATTTTTGCGGATAATCAGATAGGATATACGGGAAATATTCAAATGAAATTATGTAGTTTGGGGTGCGTGTATGATCCTTTCATTAGATATACGGATGGATGCCACAAAATTAGTATAGAGGAATATGTGCTTTATTATAGATATATTGGAGAGAGATTGAATGAGCCTAAGCTCATAAACAATATTTTAAAGCAAAAAGATGCCGGCTTATACCTGATAAAACATGACGGATACTATGGTTTTTTTGTAAAGACACAAAAAGGAGTCAAAATGTGTGTAGGAGGAATGGTTAAGCAGGTCAGTACGATAAATAGCATGGATTATTATAATGAGACATTTTTATCTATGGTAAAGTCATTTTATGAAGGATTAAAGCCATATAGATTAGTACAAGAAAGAATAGCGTCAGAAGTAAAACGACTTGGCTTTAACGGCACAATACATGGATGTATTGTAGATGTGAATTATTATAATCATATCATGGTAAATCCATATGATGGTAAGTTAACCTACTACTATTCTCCTGTATTTGGAGTTGCAAAACAGTTTGCATCATTTGACAAACTATTAGAATCGATTAATAAGGAAAGACTTAGTGAACAAATAACCACAGCCGAGCAAATTGAGGAACAGAAAAAGATATTAGGAGTGTTACAGAAAGAGAATGCATTGATATGTCAACCGCAGCAAAACTTGTCAGAATATATTGACAAAATGATTTTTATAGACAGAAAAGAAAGCTTATATGCTGTTTCTAGAAGAGTAAATCAGGTACAACGATTGTTCTCGGCAAATTTGCTTCGCGAATGGGACAATACACTTGTGGCCTCAAAAATTGAATTTAAAAGTAATGAGATAAGTGGGTATAATCTAATAGAGGATAACTGGAAAAATATATTACTGTTACGGAGAGAAGATGTAACAGAAAAAATGTTACGGAAAATAATACTTGGGAGAAATAAAAGAAATTTATTTCCGTATATTAGCTATGAAAACTGGGGCGGAAAGGTGTTTCCATTGTGCCGTGCAAAGGATGAGGAGATTGAACTGTTTATGTCACTGGTACCGGATAGCATGTTTAAAGATAGGATAATAAGAGAACAACTTATGAATAAATTGGATGATGATTTTTTGAAATATTATCCTGCAAAGTACTTTACGTATGACTTGCTGCAAAAATATGTGAAAAGTTGTGGCGAATTAGCAATAATAAAAAATGCACCATATTTGGCAAGAATGAAAGAACAGGCGCATATAAGGCGATATTTTATTGAAATTGCAGAAAAAAACGCAAACTATACAATAAAGCACATTGATGAACTTCCAAAAGAATATCAGTGTGAGGAATTATATCAGAAACTTGCATTGTCATTATACCAAAAGCATAGACCCAAGTGGTGCCCAGACTATATATGGAAATATCATAATAATCCGCGTTAAAAAAAGAGTCAAACTATAATTTTTCAGTTGCAATTTCCATGATTTTGGATATAATAATATTACCAGAAGCCCCCACACCTCTCATAGAAGTGTCAAATGGGGGCACATTTTTTCTAAAGAGGAGGAGTGCTTATTAAAAAACCGAAGACATATGATCAGCAGATAGCAATACTAAAGAACAAAAATATTGCTATTATAGATGATGTAAGCGCAAAGACATTTCTAAAGCAAGTTAACTACTATCGTTTTTCTGGATATTTTCTTCCATTTCAAATCAATGGACACGGTTCATTATTTCCCAATATTACATTTGAAAGACTTCAGGCAATATATGAATTTGATGAGCAATTACGAAATCTTATAGCCGGAGTAGTGGATGAAATAGAAGTTTATTTTCGCTCACAATTAGCATATTATCATGCACATAAGTATGGAGAGGAAGGATATATGGATGCTTGTAATTATAATAATAAACATGACCATATTGCCTTCACAAAAAGGATTAATTCTTGCATAAAAGAGAATGCAAGGACAACAGTTGTCCAGCATCATATGAAGAAATATAACGGACATTTTCCAATATGGGTAATTATTGAATTTTTCTCGTTTGGCACATTATCATATTTTTACAGGGGAATGAAAAATAATGATAAGGCAGCTATTGCGGCAAATCTTTATAGTATTAACTACCAAACACTTGACAGTTGGATGCGATGTCTCAATGATCTTAGAAATAAGTGTGCACATTATTCAAGACTGTATTACTGGATATTTCCGGCAATCCCCAAAATGCCGTCATCAGAGAAATATATTCCAACAAGGCGACTGTTTGCACAACTTTATATGTTAAAACTTATGTATCCAAATCATCAGAAGTGGAATGAAAACGTATGGAAACCACTTGTAAAACTTGTGAATAACTATAAAAAATATATATCAAATAAGCACTTGGATTTTCCATACAGATGGAAAGCAATGCTAAAATATAAATAATTGTCATACACATATAAAAGCGACAAAATATAGCGATAATATTACAGTAGTCATTTCTCCAAAGATATGCTAAAATAGCAGTTGCAGGCGCATTTCGCGCAGGCAACTGTTATTTTTAACGTTATCGTAATTATTCGGCATTCCTCGCAAATTTATGAAAATTGCCTTGGCTCTGAATAGTTACATATTATTTTAAATGAAGATGCCAACGGCATCAGTGAGGTAGATAGATATGACAAAAGTAATCGGTGTAAGATTTCGTACAGCGGGCAAGGTATATTTCTTCAATCCGCTGCAGCTTGAGATAAAGAGAGGCGACCACGTGATCGTGGAGACCGCCAGAGGTATTGAGTTCGGCACGGTCGTAGCGGGAGTGCATGAAGTGGAGGATGACAAGGTGATCCAGCCGCTGAAGCCTGTGATGCGGATCGCCGGAGAGAGAGATATCGAGCAGGAGGCTGCCAACAAAGAAAAAGAAAAGGAAGCCTTCAAGATCTGTAAGGAGAAGATTTTAAAGCATGGTCTGGAAATGAAGCTGATCGATGCGGAGTATACTTTTGATAATAACAAGGTGCTGTTCTATTTTACGGCGGATGGACGTATCGACTTCCGCGAACTGGTAAAGGATCTGGCAAGTGTGTTCAAGACCCGTATCGAGCTGCGTCAGATTGGTGTCCGTGATGAGACAAAGATCCGCGGTGGTATCGGCATCTGTGGAAGGCCTCTGTGCTGCCACAGCTATCTGTCGGATTTCGTACCGGTATCCATCAAGATGGCGAAGGAGCAGAATCTGTCCCTGAATCCGACGAAGATCTCCGGAGTCTGCGGCAGACTGATGTGCTGTCTGAAAAATGAGGAAGACACTTACGAGGAACTGAACCGCAAGCTTCCCGGTGTGGGCGACTATGTCCAGACGGCGGACGGACTGCATGGAGAAGTACAGAGCGTCAACGTACTGCGTCAGCTGGTCAAGGTACTGGTAGAAGCCGGTGACGAGAAGGAACTGAAGGAGTACGAGGCAGACACGTTACAATTCAAGAGACGCCGCGGCAAAAAGGGCGGTCAGGAACTGTCTAAGGAAGAACAGAAGGAACTCGAGAAGTTAGAGGAGATCGAGGAGAAGGAAGAAGCGGAAGAACGCGCAGAAAAACGTGCGGAGCAGCGTCAGGACCGCAGAGAGCAGAGAACTGACGGAGAGAATCGTGGTGACAACCGTGGAGAAAACCGCAGACGCGACGGACGCAGGGACGACAACCGCAGAAATAATAACCGCGGGGAAAATAACCGTAATGGCGAGCATCAGAACCGCAATGACAACCGCGGTGGTGACAATGGCAGCAGAAATGAGAACCGCAGGGACAATAATCGTGGTGACAGACGCCGCGAGAACCGTCCGGATCAGGTAAGGGAGAACGGCAATGAGCAGTCCCGTTCAGGCAGTCAGATACAACAGGAAGGCGGTAACAGTCAGGAAGGCGAGCGCAGATCCCAGCGGGACAATTCTTCCCGCAGAAGACCGAGACACGGCGGCAGAAGAGACGGGAATAACGGTAATAATGGTAACGGAAGAAAACCGGAGAATACGAATGAAGGTTGAACTGAAGGAAAAAGAGCGGATCGATGACCTTCAGCGGAACGGTTATCAGATCATACAGAATCCGGAGAAATTTTGTTTCGGTATGGATGCGGTGCTTCTGACAGGATTTGCCCATGCCAGAGAAAAGGATACGATGCTTGACCTTGGCACAGGCACCGGGATCATCCCGCTTCTGATGGAGGCAAAATACCACTGTTCTCATCTCACCGGACTGGAAATCCAGGAGGAGAGCGCAGATATGGCGAGACGCAGCGTGGCACTGAATGACCTGCAGGACCGCATTGACATCGTGACAGGAGACATCAAGGAAGCAGACCAGATTTTCCCGGCTGCTTCCTTTGACTGTATTACCTGCAATCCTCCGTATATGATCGGACAGCATGGATTGACGAACCCGGAGGAACCAAAAGCAATCGCCAGACACGAAGTGCTCTGCACGCTGGAGGATGTGGTCAGCAGGACAGCAAAACTGTTAAAGCCCGGCGGACATTTTTACATGGTACATCGCCCTTTTCGGCTGGCGGAGATCATGACCATGCTGGTAAAATACAAACTGGAGCCGAAACGGATGCAGCTGGTATATCCCTACATCGACAAGGAGCCCAATATGGTGCTCATCGAGGCGGTGCGAGGCGGCAAACCCCGCATGACGGTGGAGAAGCCGCTGATCGTATACCAGGCGCCGGGAGTATATATGCCGGAAATATATGATATATATGGATATTAAAAAGGGAAAGTGATTTGGAAAGGAGGCAGGAGCTCATGCCCGGAACTTTATATTTGTGTGCGACGCCTATCGGAAATCTGGGTGATATGACACCGCGGGTGGTGGAGACCCTGCAGACGTGCAAAGGGGTGGCCTCCTTCCGCCTGGGCCGGTACGGCGAGGGGGAGGACGGCGTCACCATTGTGGCGCTCAAGTGAGATTCCCGGCCTGCCGGGGAGAATCCCGGCGCTCCAGGGAAAACTATAAGGGAAAAAGACAAAAAAAGCGTGTAAATTCCGTGGAATGCCATGAAAATTGGCATTGACGGACACCGGGAAATTTGCTATTCTTATGGTAGCATTTTAGGGAAAGAATTCGGGAGGGACTATTATGTATATCAAGCAGGCAACTGTCAATAATCAGGTCGGCCTTCACGCGAGACCTGCTACCTTCTTTATTCAGAAGGCAAACGAATTCAAGAGCACCATTTGGGTGGAGAAGGACGAGCAGAGGGTCAACGCCAAAAGTCTGCTCGGTGTTCTCTCCCTGGGCATCATCAAGGGCAGCACCATCGACCTCATTGCCGACGGCACCGATGAGAAGGACGCCGTGGACGCCCTGGTGGAGCTCATTAGCTCTGACTTCGCTGACTGAGCTGACACAGCATAAATCATGGCGTAATTCCAATGTTGTTTGAGGATGGAGCTGATTATGACCGTCTGGAGCAGACGGATGAACTTCATATCGATAACCTGCGGGAGCAGATTGCAGCACACCGTGTGCAGATTACTGATAAGACAAAAGGATTTTCCTTCTGGGTTAAATTAGAACTGACAGATAAGGAAATCGAAGTTTATCAGCGAAAGCGCAGAAATGAAAATGAGCACCCTGGAAATGAAAGACTCAAAAATCGGCATGTGACTTAAACTTAAAATTTGAATGACTCATTTATGAGCACATAAAAGCTCA
>OGXH01003366.1_pt1 | contig 10353 bp, 10 predicted proteins | sample 1576241 | NCBI WGS metagenome assembly OGXH01 (sample SAMEA3541529, study PRJEB24748) | human gut metagenome | biome: human gut; feature: human-associated habitat; material: faeces | place: China | collected 2012
TCGCGATTGCGGATTCTGGTCTGTCTGTTAGTGAGCTGGTATCGGTGGCCTGGGCATCTGCTTCTACCTTCCGTGGTGGCGACAAACGCGGTGGTGCCAACGGTGCGCGTCTGGCATTAATGCCGCAGCGCGACTGGGATGTGAACGCCGCAGCCGTTCGTGCTCTGCCTGTTCTGGAGAAAATCCAGAAAGAGTCTGGTAAAGCCTCGCTGGCGGATATCATCGTGCTGGCTGGTGTGGTTGGTGTTGAGAAAGCCGCAAGCGCCGCAGGTTTGAGCATTCATGTACCGTTTGCGCCGGGTCGCGTTGATGCGCGTCAGGATCAGACTGACATTGAGATGTTCGAACTGCTGGAGCCAATTGCTGACGGTTTCCGTAACTATCGCGCTCGTCTGGACGTTTCCACCACCGAGTCACTGCTGATCGACAAAGCACAGCAACTGACGCTGACCGCGCCGGAAATGACTGCGCTGGTGGGCGGGATGCGCGTACTGGGTGCCAACTTCGATGGCAGCAAAAACGGCGTCTTCACTGACCGCGTTGGCGTATTGAGCAATGACTTCTTCGTGAACTTGCTGGATATGCGTTACGAGTGGAAAGCGACCGACGAATCGAAAGAGCTGTTCGAAGGCCGTGACCGTGAAACCGGCGAAGTGAAATTTACGGCCAGCCGTGCGGATCTGGTGTTTGGTTCTAACTCCGTCCTGCGTGCGGTGGCGGAAGTTTACGCCAGTAGCGATGCCCACGAGAAGTTTGTTAAAGACTTCGTGGCGGCATGGGTGAAAGTGATGAACCTCGACCGTTTCGACCTGCTGTAATCTGACCTTCTTCAGCGACTGTCTTTCAGGCAGTCGCTGAAGTTTCTTTACCGGCGTATAGTGTCCACAGGAAAACTACACACTGGATCTCTCATGTCTGCCGCAGGAAAGAGCAACCCACTGGCAATCAGTGGCCTGGTTGTGCTCACACTTATCTGGAGTTATAGCTGGATTTTCATGAAGCAAGTCACCAGCTACATCGGTGCCTTCGACTTCACCGCCTTACGCTGCATTTTCGGCGCTCTCGTTTTATTCATCGTCCTTTTATTACGTGGTCGCGGAATGCGCCCGACGCCGTTTAAATACACCTTAGCCATTGCCCTGTTACAAACCTGCGGGATGGTTGGCCTGGCGCAGTGGGCGCTGGTCAGCGGCGGAGCGGGGAAGGTGGCGATCCTGAGCTATACCATGCCGTTCTGGGTGGTGATTTTCGCCGCGTTGTTTCTCGGTGAACGCCTGCGACGTGGGCAATATTTCGCGATTCTGATTGCCGCTTTCGGCTTATTTTTGGTGTTGCAGCCGTGGCAACTCGATTTCTCTTCGATGAAAAGTGCCATGCTGGCAATCCTCTCCGGTGTTAGTTGGGGGGCGAGCGCGATTGTTGCTAAACGCCTATACGCCCGTCATCCGCGCGTGGATTTATTGTCGTTAACATCCTGGCAGATGCTGTATGCGGCGCTGGTGATGAGTGTGGTCGCTTTACTGGTGCCGCAACGTGAAATTGACTGGCAGCCCACCGTGTTCTGGGCGCTGGCCTACAGTGCGATTCTGGCGACGGCGCTGGCGTGGAGCTTATGGTTGTTTGTATTGAAAAACTTGCCTGCCAGTATTGCCAGCTTAAGCACACTGGCCGTTCCCGTTTGCGGCGTACTCTTTTCCTGGTGGCTGCTCGGTGAGAATCCGGGGGCCGTTGAAGGTAGCGGTATTGTGCTGATTGTGCTGGCACTGGCGCTGGTGAGCCGTAAGAAAAAAGAAGCTGTCAGTGTAAAAAGCATCTGAATTTTTTCTTCATGTGGGGCGATCGCTTATTTAACAAAATAACGATAATGCCCCACCATCCGCCAGTTAAACAGCACATCTTCTTCCTGCGCGCCTGCGCCAATGTTATGTATCACCAGCGGCGTACCGTCGCGGGCGAAGCCATCTGACACCACCCCAATATGCGCCAGCCCGTTATCTAATCGCCAGGAGACAATATCGCCCGCTTGATAGTCACCGGCATTTTTACTGATGGGGCGTGTTTTGTTGTGGCGGCTAAACCAGGTTTCCAGATTAGGCACCCGACGGTGATCGATGTTGCTGTCCGGGCGCTTTAACTTCCATTTTTGCGGGTACTCAGCAAAATTCTTCGCCATATCTTCGTGAACCAGTTTCTGCAAATCGACCTTCTGGCTGCGCAATGCGCGGATCACCACATCGGAACATACACCGCGTTCTTGCGGAACATCACCGCCAGGATAAGTAAGCTGCACATACGCCGGATCGTAAAATAGCGTGCTGCCAATTTGCTGTCTGGCACCGTCTGCGATGGCAAGGTTGGTATTGGCCTGGATTTGTACCACGGTTGGTGGAACGGCGGGAGATTTTAAGGAGTGGCTGGTAAATGCCGTTAGCAGGCTGAGCAGCGCCAGTGAAGCTTTCATCTGGTTCGTCCGTGAAAATAAGAGTCACAGATTCGACCTTCCGGGCTAACGATTGTTCTGTAGAGAAAATGTCCAGAAGCGGATAAAAAATTCCTGAACAACGTGGGAGTTTCAGATTACTGGCACAGAGTGCCGGATGCGGAGTGAACGCCTTATCCGGCCTACAAAAGCACGCAAATTCAATATATTGCAGAGATTGCGTAGGCCTGATAAGCGTAGCGCATCAGGCAATTTTGCGTTCAAACTCCCGGACAAGCCGGGAGTTTGGAGTAGGTTATTCCCACTCTTGCAGGAAACGCTGACCGTACTGGTCGGCTACCAGCAGAGCGGCGTAAACCTGATCTGGCGTCGCGCCGCCAGGCATGTTGTGAATGGTTTCACCTTCTGCACATGCCGCTTCTGCCACAATTCGCATTTTCGCCGGGACATCTTCTTTAATATCCAGTTGAGCGAGAGTTATTGGCAAACCTACCGCATGGCTAAGTGCAGCTACGGTTTCGATTTCCTCAACCGGTGCGTTTTCCAGAACCAGCTGCGTCAGCGTACCAAATGCCACTTTTTCACCGTGATAATAGTGATGCGCGTCCGGGATAGCGGTCAGGCCGTTATGCACTGCGTGCGCCGCAGCCAGACCACCACTTTCAAAACCAACACCGCTCAAATAGGTGTTCGCTTCAATCACGCGCTCCAGCGCCGGAGTCACTACATGCTGTTCGGCAGCAAGCATCGCTTTTTCGCCTTCTTCCAGCAGGGTGTTGTAGCACAGTTCAGCCAGTGCCAGCGCAGCCTGGGTGCACTTGCCGCCCGCCATGGTGGTCGCGCCGCTACGAGAGCAGGCACGCGCTTCAAACCAGGTTGCCAGCGCATCGCCGATACCCGCCGCTAACAGACGTGCAGGTGCGCCAGCGACGATTTTGGTGTCGACAATGACCATATTCGGGTTATTTGGCAACAGCAGATAGCGCTACCTTGATGTCCGAGTCAACTTTCTGGCTCAGCGTCCCGAGTGGCCCTTTCACGCTTACCACATTGTCGGCCGAAACCTCTACGGTAACGCCGGCAGGCAGGTTTACAGGTAATTTACCAATTCTTGACATTGTGTTGTTCTTTAATGATTTGCGATTAGTAGATATAGCACAGCACCTCGCCGCCCACGTTCTCCTGACGGGCCTTGGCGTCGGTCATGATGCCTTTCGACGTGGAAACGATGGCGATGCCCAGGCCGTTCAAAACGCGGGGCATGTCCGAAACCGACGCATAGCGGCGCAGACCCGGGCGGCTTACGCGCTTGAGGTCCTTGATGGCGTTGGTCTTGGTGGCGGGGTCCCACTTCAGAGCGATTTTGATCGACGGATGACCTTTCTCGTCCTTGTCGAATTTGTAAGCGAGAATATAACCCTGCTCATAGAGGATCTTGGTCATCTCCTGCTTAATTTTTGAACCGGGAGCTTCAACCACTTTGTGGTTGGCTTTCACCGCGTTTCTAATTCTGGTCAGAAAGTCCGCAATAGGATCAGTCATAACGAATAGAAGTTAAAAATTAAAGTAATAAGTTAATTATTTGTCCCTCAGCGTCTTAAAGTCCTAGCAGGCTTACCGCCGCCTCGGATGTTTCGTTGTTTTGCGCCTCATTCCCAGCGCCTTCGCGCCCTTCGCACGGGAGTTACGCCCGGGGTATAAAGCGCGCAAATATACGTATAATTTCTCAAAAAACCAAGCTAACGCCCTGTTTTCGGCGTTTTTAGGCCCCGGCCCCGGAATACGGACAATGTTAGCACGGATGCGTTGCTAACATAACCCGTACAAATCCCCGGTCGGCACTACAGCCGATGACCCTTCGGAAGAGAGCCGCCGCAATCGGCGATACCCCTCCCCGGCCCTTCGGTCGAGAAATTTGTAACCAAATGCCTAACCCCTCGATTTCCGCCCCGCCGCCGAGAAGTTACCGCTTGCGGCGGCACTTTCCTCGACATTGCGACGTAACTACTCGGGTTCTGCACCCATATAAGCCCCGATTCCTTCGGAAAGAGGGAACGGCAGGCAGCCCGGCGGCCGCACCATCGTCCGCACCCGTGCCGTGGACGAGACGGGAACGCTGGATGTGGTATTTTTCAATCAGGAGTACCGGAAAAACAGCCTCCATCGGGGTGAGATCTACATCTTCTACGGCAAGGTGGAGGGCCAGCGCCGTCATCAGATGGTGAACCCTCTGCTGGAGCCGGAGGGCCGCCAGTACCTGACAGGGCGCATCATGCCCATCTACTCCCTGACGGCAGGCATCAGCCAGCTGATGCTGGCGCAGGCGGTGCGGCAGGGACTGGACGCCTGCCGGGAGCTGCTGCCGGACGTGCTGCCGGATGAGGTGCGGCGGGAGCACCGCCTGTGCTACATCAACTACGCCTACGAAAACGTCCATTTTCCCAATTCGCCGGAGGCGCTGACCCAAGCCCGGCGCCGTCTGGCCTTTGAGGAGCTGTTCCTGCTGACCTGTGGCCTCCGGCTGCTGCGGAGCCGCCGGGAGGACGTGTCCGGCCCGGTGTGCCGCAAGGTCTCCATGGATCTCTTTTATAACGCCCTGCCCTTCACACTGACGGACGCCCAGCGCCGTGCCGTGGAGGATGCCATAGGTGACATGACCGCCGGCCGCCCCATGAACCGCCTGTGTCAGGGGGACGTGGGCAGCGGCAAGACCATGGTGGCGGCGGCCTGCATCTGGTTCGCCGCCCAGAGCGGGTGGCAATCGGCCCTGATGGCCCCCACGGAGATCCTGGCCCGGCAGCACTTTGAAACGCTGTCGCCCCTGATGGCCCGGCTGGGCCTGACCTGCGCCCTGCTCACAGGCTCTACCCGTGCCAAGGAGCGGCGGGAGACGCTGGCGGGACTGGCCGCCGGTACCATCGACCTGTGCATCGGTACCCACGCCCTGCTGACGGGGGACGTGCAGTACGGACGGCTGGGGCTGGTGGTGACGGACGAGCAGCACCGCTTCGGTGTCAACCAGCGGGCGGCCCTGAGCCAGAAGGCGGAGGCCCCCCATATGCTGGTGCTGTCGGCCACCCCCATTCCCCGGACGCTGGCGCTGGTGATCTACGGCGATCTGGATGTGTCGGTCATCGACCAGCTGCCGCCGGGACGGCAGAAGGTGGATACCTTTGCCTTGGGGGAGAGCTACCGCCCACGGGTCAACGCCTTCCTGCGCAAGCAGGTGCAGGAGAGGCATCAGGTGTTCATCGTCTGCCCGCTGGTGGGGGACGGCGACACCCTCCCCGACGAGCGGAAGGCCGTCACGGCCTACGCCAAAAAGCTGCAGGAGGAGACCTTCCCGGACCTGCGGGTGTCGGTGCTCCACGGCAAGATGAAGCCTAAGGAAAAGGAGAAGGTCATGGAGACCTTTGCCGCCGGGGAGAGCGATATTCTGGTGTCCACCACCGTGGTGGAGGTGGGCGTGGACGTCCCCAACGCCACCTGTATGGTGGTGGAGAACGCCGAGCGCTTCGGCCTGTCCCAGCTGCACCAGCTGCGTGGCCGGGTGGGCCGTGGTCAGGCTAAGAGCTACTGCATCCTGCTGTCGGAGCATCCCAGTGAGGAGACCCGGCGGCGGCTGAAGGTCATGACCCGCACCAATAACGGCTTTGAAATTTCTCAGGAGGACCTGCACCTGCGTGGCCCCGGCGACTTCTTCGGCCAGCGGCAGCACGGCCTGCCTACCCTGAAAATTGCGGATCTGGCCTGCGATATGCAGCTGCTGGAGGAGGCCCAGTCCGCCGCCAGAGCACTGCTGTGCCGGGACGAGGATCTCTCCCGGCCGGAGCACCGCCCCCTGCTGGAGCGTGTCCGGGAGCTGTTCCACGATACCGCCGATTCCATGAACTGATGAGAATAAATGAGGAAGAGGGAGGAGCTAAAAAGGCTCTTCCCTCTTCTTGCCATTTGCTGCACCCAAATGCTGCACGAAAACCACCGCCCTGAAAATAGCTGTCTCCCACGGACAGCTTTTCAGGACAGTATGACCGCATAGAAAATTTTCCATATGTTGGTATTGCGATCTCTCAAAACCAATATTGGCGCATCTGCTCCAGAAATTCTCTGGTGATGGGATACCCGCTATGCTCCCCGATGACGGAATCTATGCCGCAATACGGGCAGATCGCCGTACCGCCCACGTCCTCGATCCAATTTCTGATCTCCTTGGGGGCGAAAATTTTCAGACAATAAAAGCAGCCGCATTTCCTGTCCTGTAACAGCCGCTTCCGGTGGCCGGTGGAAAAATCGTGCGCCTTTATATAGTTGATGGTATAGTCGATCATATGCACCTCCGGCATCCGCTGAAAGGCCCTGCCTCACTCCTCTTGCAGTGCCGCCTGATACAGCTCGTTGCGGGAGAGGCCTGTGTCCTCCGCCACCCGGCGAACAGCGTCCTTCATCCGCTGGCCCTGCTGCCGCAGACTCCGCACCATGGCCACGCCCTCCGCCAGCGTCAGGGCCGGGGCCTCCTGCCGGGGGGCTCCCGCCACCACCAGCACGTATTCGCCCCGTGGCTCCTTCTCCCGGTACAGCGCCACGGCACCGGACAGGGTGGTGCGGATGGTCTCCTCGTGGAGCTTGGTCAGCTCTCGACACAGAGCCACCGGCCGGTCTCCCAGCAGCTCCAGCATATCCGCCAGCGTGGGCCGCAGCTTGTGGGGAGCCTCGTGGAACACCATGGTGCGCTCCTCCGCTGCCAGCCGGGTCAGTGCCTCCCGCCGCTCCTTCTTATTGGCGGAGAGGAATCCTTCAAAGGTGAAACGCCCGGTAGGCAGACCCGACACCGCCAGAGCGCACACGGCGGCGCAGCAGCCGGGGATGGCCTGCACCGTGACGCCGTTTTCCCCGCACAGCCGCACCAGATCCTCGCCGGGATCGCTGATGGCAGGGGTACCGGCGTCCGTCACCAGCGCACACGTCTCTCCGGCCAGCAGCCGGGCCAGAATGGCCTGTCCGGCGGCGGCCCGGTTGTGCTCGTGGTAGCTGACCAGCGGTTTTTTGATGTCGAAATGGTTCAGCAGCTTCATGGACACACGGGTGTCCTCGGCGGCGATGAAGTTCGCCTCCTGCAGGGTCTGCACCCCACGGGGGGACAGATCCCCCAGATTGCCGATGGGGGTGGCTACCAGATATAATGTTCCGCTCATAGCGCTTGCTCCTCCTCACGAAAATAGGCACGGCGATGCTCCGCCGTCTCCCGGCCGTCGGGGCCGTAGAGCAGCAGTGTTGGCTCTGCCCGCAGCCCCGGCTTCCCGCCTCGACGGCATTCCAGCAGCACCAGACCGGGGACCCCGGCGGCATCGTGCTGCACCAGCCGCAGCCGCTTAGGCTCCAGCCCGAAGCGGCGGCTGAAATTCAGACGGGCATTTCTCAGTCCCAGATCAGTAAAGTAGTATTTCAGATTTGCACCAATATACTTTCTTCCTTTAATATCGTATCGACTGGCTTTGGAAATCAAAAAGGCATCTGCCAAATCGTCAATATGGTTAGAGATGGTTTTATTGGAATAAGTCATCTGTCGCTCACTGGCGAAGGTATTAGCAATCTTTGAAGGATTGGTCGGTGCGCCGATTGCAGATGCAAGCACATCAACCAGAATGCCAATCTCATCTACGCTCTGAATCTTGTTTCTTTCAATAACATCCTTCAGATAGACATTTGCAAAGATGTTCTTCAGATAGTCCGCTTTCTGTCGTTCGCTCTGGAAACTTACGATCTGCGGCAATCCTCCGTAGATCATGTAGTCATCCCAGGCATCATCATAATCGCCGTCATAGACAGAATAAAACTCTGCAAAGGAGAGAGGATAGATTCTAATCTCATCACCTCTGCCACGGAACTCGGTCACAATGTCGCTGGACAGGAACTTGGAATTACTTCCGGTGACATACACATCAATATTGCGCATGCGAAGCAGGCTGTTCAACACTTCCTCAAATTGTGGCATAAACTGCACTTCATCAAGAAGCAGATAGTATTTGCCATCGTCTTTCATGACATCTTTGATGTACTTGAAACACACCTTAGGATCTCTTAGTTCCTCATTTTCAATACCGTCCAATGCAATCTCAATAATATGATCAACATCAACGCCGTTCTCCAGTAAGTATCTCTTAAAGATGGTAAACAGCAAAAAGGATTTGCCACATCTACGAATGCCGGTAATCACCTTTATCATTCCATTATCTTTTCGCAGGGTCAGCTGCTGTAGGTAAGCGTTTCTTTTAATCTCCATCGTTACACTCCCTATTTCCGTACATCTGCACATTTTTTAGTAATGATATTCTATCACAAAACAAGTTAAATCTCAATATCCATTCCTATTTTATGATTCATATTTATTGTGTCAGACACCATTGTTTTTTATGAAATGTAATCATATGCTATCCGTTCCGCGCCACCTTTAACATATATATTTCCACATTTGTGAAATCCAAATCGCTCAATTGCTGTCTGCATAGAAATATTATCTTTGTGCGTATCAATGCGAATATAGTCTATCTGTTTTATGCAATATTCAAAACATGCTCTGGCAATTCCTTTTACTATTCCATTAGATGCCAACCGATGAATCGTCCCATAGAGTCTGCCATCTGTCCATTTTCCATTTTTAATAACCTGATAAGTTGGTTCTTCTCCAATAATAAAAGAAAATGTTCCCACAATCATTCCATTATTTACAATTACATAGCTGTTTCCTGCATCTATATCCGTTTTTAGTATCTCCTCACCAGGGTATCCATCTCCCCATTGTGTTTTATTTCCATGTGCAGCCATGTACTCCTTAGCAGTTGTAAAAATAGCCATAATCTGCTTAATATCTTCTCTTGTGCTTTTTCTAATTTCCATATTTCCTTTACTCATAATTCCCCTCTCTATGTTCCGGATTTAAAGTTGACATTTCCTCCATTTTAACAGCAATGCTGAATTTGTGATTACAAGCACTGAGCCGGCATTATGTACCAATGCACCTATGACCGGATCAAGAGTGCCTGTGATTGCCAGAATGATAGCTATGAAATTAAGTCCCATGGAAAATGACATATTAATCTTTATTGTAGTCATCATTCGCTTGGAAAGTGCCAGTAAATGTGGCAATTCCTTTACCTCATCATCCACCAGGGCAATGTCTGCCGCATCCACAGCAATATCACTTCCTACACCGCCCATAGCAATGCCGACATCAGCCGCCTTTAAGGCTGGTGCATCGTTGATTCCATCCCCAATCATACAAACAGCTTCCTGTCTGTTCTGATATTCATTTATGTATTTTAACTTATCCTCCGGCAGACAGTTTGCTTGAATTTCGGAAATACCAAGCTGTCTTGCAATGGAAGCAGCCGCTTTTTCATTATCACCGGTAAGAAGTACCGGCTGTACATTTAATGCTTCTAATACCTTTATTGTACCAACACTCTCACTTCGTATCGTATCATACAATACAACATAACCAATGAAAAGGCTGTCCAAAGATATATAGATCATGGTACATCCCCGGTTAATAAATTCTTCCGCCTGTGTTGTCATTTGCTGTGGAAACGTTATGTTATTTTCATTCAACATAGCCCTATTTCCAGCAAGAACATGATAACCTTCCACCTTTGCTGCCACACCTCTGCCCGGTATCATTTTAAAATCTTCTTTATTGTGTCAGGCACCATTGTTTTTAGGGACAAACAGGGTATCCTCCACGACTCCTAACTTGGACATAGCCAAACCTCCTGTTTTGATACATTACTTTCTACCGACAAGCAACCGGGAAAAACCTAGCATCATCATGGCAGCCCGACGGTGGGAGCCAAAAGCTTCCTCCTTCTTTATGCAAGTTTCCAATTCTGGCTTTCTGTCTGCAGTTTTACCATATGGGC
>OGXH01003368.1_pt1 | contig 10351 bp, 8 predicted proteins | sample 1576241 | NCBI WGS metagenome assembly OGXH01 (sample SAMEA3541529, study PRJEB24748) | human gut metagenome | biome: human gut; feature: human-associated habitat; material: faeces | place: China | collected 2012
TTCAGCCGGTCGCGGAACGTCACGTTCCGCCGTTCGGCATTGACTTCGTCGATTGAAATCTGGGCCGAGACCGGAACGGAGGCCCCGACGAGTGACGCCAGCGTGAGAATCAGGTAAAAATGTTTCATAACGAAGCGATTGTATTTGATTTTCAATCTACAAATTTATGAAAAAAAATGGAACATGTGATCTTCTTATACCAAGAAGATTGCTGGAAAAGTGTAGAAAAATTGTGTTTTTTACACTTTTCCTGACTTTCCCGATGTTGGCGAGTGCATATGCTCAATTGAGGAAAGTTTCTTTTGAGGTGCAGAATGTTAATCTGGCAGAGATTATTGCAACTCTGGAAAATTTATCGAATTACACTTTTTTGTATCAGGATGAACAGGTAGAGCAGGTAAAAAATCTCACTTTTCATTTTGTGGATGAGGATTTGCGTGTGGTGCTTGAAAAATGCCTTGACTATGAAGTGCCGGCGTATTATGATTCCATGCTCGCAAAACTGATTGTGCATGCAAAGACTCGAAAAGAGGCGATTTCCAAGATGAGAAGCGCGCTCGGAGAAGTGATTATCGAGGGGGTCGATACGAATGTGGACTATCAGTATGAAATTATGAATCATCCGGATTATCAGGCGGGAAATGTGGATATTGAATTCATTTCCGAAAAGATGTGTTGATAAAGGATAGAAAAAAAGGCAGGTGATACAGTTGAGACTAAAAAACATGTTTAAAAAGAATACTTATATTTCGCTTACAGAAAACAGCTCCAAAAAGCCGGAAGTGCCGGAAGGATTGTTGAAAAAATGTAATGCCTGCAAATCAGCAATTTTTGCGCAGGACGTAAAGAATGCAGACTATATCTGTCCGAAATGTCACAATTATTTTCGGATCCATGCACGTCATAGAATTGAGATGGTTGCGGATGAAGGAAGTTTTGAAGAATGGAATACCGATCTGGTGACAAGGAATCCTCTGCATTATAAAGGCTATGAAGAGAAAATTAAAATGATGCAGGAAAAGACAGGACTTGATGAAGCTGTCTTGACTGGAAGCGCTTTGGTTCATGGAATCAAAGCAGCAATTGGTGTGTGCGACAGCCGGTTTATTATGGCAAGTATGGGAGAAGTTGTGGGAGAAAAAATTACGCGTATGGTTGAGCGTGCGACAGAGGAAAAACTTCCCGTCATTCTATTTGCCTGCTCAGGCGGAGCGAGAATGCAGGAAGGAATCGTGTCGCTGATGCAGATGGCAAAGACGTCGGCAGCATTGAAGCGGCACAGTGATGCAGGGCTCCTTTATATTTCGGTGTTGACAAATCCCACAACCGGAGGAGTGACAGCAAGTTTTGCAATGCTTGGAGATGTGATTCTGGCAGAACCTGGGGCATTGATCGGGTTTGCGGGTCCAAGAGTCATTGAGCAGACAATCGGACAAAAACTCCCGCAGGGATTTCAGCGTTCTGAATTTTTACTGGAACATGGATTTATTGACCGGATTGTAGCGCGAAAAGAATTGAAGGCTGTACTTTCAAAAATTCTTTCCATGCATCAAAAAAGAGACATCCCGATTGCAGAAAGGCAGCAGGAGGAAAATGAAAGAGAGGCAGAAAGGAAGATGATGTCTGCGTGGGAGCGTGTTCAACTGTCTCGCAGAAAAGATCGACCGACCGGAAGTGACTATATCAAACGTCTGTTTACGGATTTTATAGAGCTTCACGGAGACCGCTGTTATAAAGATGACAAGGCGATTATCGGTGGAATTGCAAAGTTCCAGGGAATTCCGGTTACAGTGATTGCGCAGGAAAAAGGAAGGACAACGAAAGAAAATATTGAGTGTAATTTTGGAATGCCTTTTCCGGAAGGATACCGAAAAGCACTTCGTCTAATGAAACAGGCTGAGAAGTTTGGTCGCCCAATCATCTGTCTGGTAGATACGCCGGGAGCATTTTGCGGTCTGGAGGCAGAAGAGAGAGGTCAGGGAGAAGCAATTGCGAGAAATCTATTTGAAATGTCTGGGTTGAAAGTTCCTGTGCTCTCGATTGTAATTGGAGAAGGTGGAAGTGGTGGAGCGCTTGCCGTGGCAGTGGCAGATGAAGTGTGGATGTTGGAAAACTCCGTATACTCCATCCTTTCACCGGAAGGATTTGCTTCTATTTTATGGAAAGACAGCAAGAAGGCGAAGGAGGCTGCGGAGGTCATGCGCCTTACAGCAGAAGATTTAAAACAGATGGGTGTTGTGGAGCGCGTGATTTTTGAAGAGTCAGATTTGACAGCAGATCGGATGGGAAGGGTCTGTGAAAGGCTTTCTATTTATATGGGACAGTTTTTTGGTGTCTATTCCAATATGACAGAGGGAGAATTGATGGAACATCGATATGCGCGTTTTCGAAAATACTAACGTATAAGAAGGGAAAAGGATGGGTTCGTTTAAACTAGGAGAAAAAGAAATAAAAGTTCCGGTGATACAGGGCGGTATGGGGATTGGAATCAGTCTGGGAAATTTGGCTGGAACGGTAGCAAGAGAAGGTGGGATTGGTCTGATTTCTGCGGCGCAGATTGGTTTTTTGGAGCCGGATTTTGAAGAAAATCCGTTGGAAGCGAATTTGCGGGCAATAGAGAATCAATTACGGAAAGCAAGAAGTATTGCGCAAGATGGAATAGTAGGATTCAATATTATGACTGCGATGAGAGATTATGAGAAATATGTCCGTGCAGCAGTGGAGGCAGGAGCCGATCTTATTGTATCCGGCGCAGGACTTCCGGTAGATCTGCCTGCATATGTAAAAGGAAGTAATACAAAGGTTGCTCCGATTGTATCTACCTGTAAATCAGCAAATGTTATTTTAAAATATTGGGATAGAAAATATGGACGAACGGCAGATATGGTGATCATTGAAGGACCAAAAGCCGGCGGACATCTTGGTTTTTCAGAAGAAGAACTTTCGTATTATACAGATGAAAAATATGCCCATGAGATCGGAAACATTCAAAAGACAGTCGATAGTTATGCGAAAAAGTATGACACAAAGATTCCGATTGCGGTGGCAGGAGGGATTGACACACCGCAAAAAGTGAAACATGTATTGAATTTGGGAGTTCAGGCAGTACAAGTGGGAACAAGGTTTGTCACGACAGAAGAATGTGACGCAGATATCCGGTATAAACAAGCGTATATCAAAGCTTGTAAAGAAGATATTGTAATTGTGAAAAGTCCGGTTGGTATGCCGGGGAGAGCAATCAAAAATACAATGCTTGAGAGTGTGCTGCGAGGTGAGAACATACCTCCAAGAAAATGCTATCATTGTCTTGCAAAATGTGATCCTGGAAAAATCCCATATTGTATCACAAAAGCGCTCATAGAAGCGGCGAAAGGAAATACAGAAGAGGGGTTGCTGTTTTGTGGTGCAAATGCTTATCGAGCAGAGAAAATAGAAACTGTAAAAGAAGTCATTGCGAATTTGATGCAAGAATGTGTATAATAGAAAAGGAAAGATATTCTGGTTGAAGGAGAGAGAATAACGTGAATGCTTATGAGACGATCAATGATATATTGGTTCACTTGTTCAATGAGATCTGGGAACTGGAAGAAAAAGCAATTATTACGGAGGAATATAAAGACATCAGTAATAATGATATGCACATTATAGAAGCAATCGGATTAGGCAAAGGTAACAACATGTCTGCGATTGCAAAAAAGCTCAATATTACAGTTGGCTCTCTGACAACTTCTATGAACAGCCTGGTGAATAAAAAATATGCAGTCCGAATTCGCAGTGAGGAGGACAGGCGTGTTGTCTATATCAGACTGACAAAGAAGGGGGAGAAGGCGTATCGACATCACGAAGATTTCCATACGCAGATGACACAGGCGGTTGTGGATAAACTGACAGAAGAAGAGATCCCGGTATTATTGAAGACACTAAATGGGTTATCAGAGTTTTTCCGGAACTATCATGAACGAGAATAAAGAAAATAAGAAATGAGGCGATGCTAATATAGTATCGCCTAAGTTTGTATAAAAGGAGAAGAGAATATGAAGATTATGATTGCATCAGATATACACGGTTCTGCATTTTATTGTGAGAAAATGATTGAGGCCTATCGGAGAGAGAAAGCAGATAAGCTGCTGCTTCTAGGTGATATATTATATCACGGACCGCGAAATGATTTGCCAAAAGAATACAATCCAAAGAAAGTGATTCAGATGTTGAATGATATCAAAGAAGACATTCTTTGCGTCCGTGGAAACTGTGATACAGAGGTGGATCAGATGGTATTGGAATTTCCGGTTTTGGCAGAGTACTGTATTTTATATGTAAAAGACCGCATGATATTTGCCACACACGGACATACATTTAACGCAGAACATCTTCCGATGCTGAAAGCGGGCGATATTTTGTTAAACGGACATTTTCATGTGCCAGCATATCGAACCGTTGGCAATATTATTTATATGAACCCGGGCTCTGTATCTATCCCAAAAGAGGATTCGGAGCATAGTTATATGATTATGGAAGATGAGACATTTACATGGAAGAATTTAGAGGGAGATTCCTATAAAAAGGTGTCAATCACAACGATGGAGAAAGAGTAAGGGAAAGTATAAAGAGAACAAAAAAGAAAATATGAATATCTTTTCTCTTGACAATAAAATTTTCTTTCATTATACTTGTTAAAGGTTAGGAAACTAACTAATGAAAGGAAGTGAAGATGTGCAGGAAACAGACGGACAAAGACAAAAGGTTCATGCAGGAAAGTTGATTCATATGTTATCACATCGCTTAAAACGTCAGAATATTATACCTTGTGGAGATGACGGACTTACAACGATGCAAAAGCATGTATTGAAATTCATTCTATTGGAGACGTTGCACAGAGAGATTTACCAAAAAGATGTAGAAGAAGAATTTCAGATACGAAAATCAACGGCAACCGGTATTCTTCAGCTGATGGAAAAGAACGGCTTTATTTACAGAGAATCTTCCGAGAAAGATGCCCGACTTAAGACGATTGTACCGACCAAAAAGGCGGAGGCGCTTCGAGCAGAGATTCTGGAAAATATACGCGTTATGGAAAAGCGGCTGACGAAAGGAATTTCAGAAGAAGAATTTTCGATGTGCATGTATGTATTGTGGAAGATGTTTGACAATCTTGCACAGACGGAGACACAACAAGCAGAAAAAAAGGAGGAAAACGAAAACAATGAATAGAACATTACTAAAATCGATTCGAGAATATAAAAAGCAATCTGTACTGGCACCGCTTTTCGTAATCCTGGAAGTGTTTATGGAAGTTTTGATTCCATTGCAGATGGCAAAAATTATCGATGTGGGAATTGCCAAAGGAGATTTAGGATACATTGTAAAAATGGGTGTGATTCTCGTGGTGATGGCAATGCTTGCGCTTTGGTTTGGTGTGCTGGCAGGAAAATTTGCTGCAATAGCAGGAGCGGGATATGCGAAAAATCTGCGACATGATATTTTTTATAAAATACAGGATTTTTCATTTAAAAATATTGATCATTTCTCCACACCGAGTTTGGTGACCCGAATGACAACCGACATTACAAATGTGCAGATGGCATATATGATGAGTATCCGTCTTTTGGCGAGGGCGCCGATTATGGTGATTCTGTCATGGATTATGACACTCACGATCAATGTAGAGATTGCGCTGTTGTTTTTGGTAGTGATTCCGCTTTTAGGAGGCGCGCTCATTTTTATTGCGAAGAAAGCGCATCCGCATTTCATAAAGGTGTTTGACGAATATGATATTTTGAATAATTCTGTGCAGGAAAATGTCAATGCTTCCCGTGTTGTGAAAGCATATGTACGAGAAGATCATGAGATTGAAAAATTTCATGGAATTTCAAAAATTGTGTATAGCCTGTTTACAAAAGCGGAGAAAATTGTAGCATGGAATTCTCCGGTGATGCAATTTACGATGTATATCGTAGTATTGCTGATCGTGTATCTGGGGGGACGCAATATTGTATTCCAGACGATGGAGACCGGCGAACTGACAAGTATTATGGTGTATGCAATACAGATTTTGATGTCACTGATGATGGTGACTTTTGTGTTTGTCTTGATTATGATTGCAGAGGCATCTACAGATCGTATTGAAGAAGTGTTAAAAGAAGTTCCGGAGATGCAGGATAAAGAAGACGCAGTAAAAGAAGTTCCGGACGGTTCCATATCTTTTGAAAATGTAGACTTTAGTTATGCAGGAGAAGGTGGCAACCTGTCTTTGAAAAATATTAACATACACATTAAATCAGGTCAGACAATCGGTATTATCGGTGGAACCGGAAGTGCAAAATCAACATTTGTTCAGATGATTCCAAGACTTTACGATGTGACAGGTGGAAGTGTAAAAGTAGGTGGAATTGATGTCCGAGAATATAATTTGGAGGCGCTGCGAGATCAGGTTTCCATGGTATTACAGAAAAATGTTCTTTTCTCAGGGACAATTTATGAAAATATCCGTTGGGGAAACGAACATGCAACCGACGAAGAGGTACAAAGAGTTTGTAAATTGGCTCAGGCAGACGGTTTCGTACAGGAGTTCCCGAATAAATATAATACGATGATCGTACAAGGCGGTAACAATGTGTCCGGTGGACAAAAACAGCGTCTCTGTATTGCAAGGGCATTGCTGAAAAAACCAAAGATTTTAATTTTGGATGATTCGACAAGTGCGGTTGATACAAAGACCGATGCATTGATTCGAAAAGCATTTAGGGAAGAAATTCCGAATACAACGAAAATTATCATTGCACAGAGGGTTTCTTCTATAGAAGATGCAGATCAGATTATTGTATTAGATGAAGGCCGCATTAGCGGAATCGGAACTTCAAAAGAATTGCTTGAAACAAATGAAATTTACAGAGAAGTATACGAGTCACAAGTAAAAGGAGGTGGAGACGATGAGTAAGAATCAAAAATCCGGAGTGTCTAAAAACACGGCAAAGACAGCAAAACGTCTCCTAAAATATGTAACAGGAATGTATAAAGTGCAGTTTGTTATTGTGTTTGTCTGTATTTTATTAAGTTCTGTGGCATCTATATCAGTATCGTTGTCCTTGAAATTTTTATTGGATGATTTTATCATTCCGTTGATCGGACAAAAGCAGCCAAACTTTGCGGAATTATATCAGGCTATGGCGGTGCTGGGATGTATTTTTCTAGTGGGAGTTGTTTCTACTTTTGTGTATACAAGAATGATGGTAACGATTGGTCAGGGTGTGTTAAAGCAAGTCAGAGATGACATGTTTGAGCATATGCAGACGCTTCCGATTCGCTACTTTGACCAGAATACAAATGGTTCTATTATGAGTCTTTACACAAATGATACAGATACATTGAGACAGATGATCAATCAGTCAATTCCGCAGGCATTGATGTCATTTTTTACAATCATAGTAACATTTATTTCTATGCTTATTTTAAGTCCGTTACTAACTGTACTTGCGGTTGTGATGATTGGTGTGTTGCTGTTAGTGACAAAGAAAATCGGTGGAAACAGTGGAAAATTCTTTGTTCGCCAGCAGATTGCACTTGCTGATGTGACAGGATACGTAGAAGAACGTATGAATGGACAGCGTGTTGTAAAAGTGTTTAATCATGAAAATAAATCAAAAGAAGAATTTGACAAGCTAAATGAGCAGCTGTTCGAAAGCGCGGCAAATGCAAATACGTTTGCAAACATGATGGGACCGGTTATTGGAAATATCGGAAATCTTCAGTTTGTATTGACAGCCGTACTCGGTGGATTTTTATCTGTTCGGGGAGTTGGAGGAATTACGCTTGGAGTGATGGCATCTTACCTGCAGTTTACAAAGAGTTTCACACAGCCGTTTATGCAGGTAGCGCAGCAGTTCAACTCGATTGTAATGGCGCTGGCAGGTGCGGAACGTATTTTCAACTTGATTGATGAAGAACCGGAAATGGATGAAGGATATGTAGAGCTTGTCAATGCAAAGAAAGATGCACAGGGAAATATTGTAGAGTGCAAAGAGAGAACTGGTATGTGGGCATGGAAACATCCGCACGAAGCAGATGGAACAGTTACTTACACAGAGCTAAAAGGAGATGTCCGCTTTGAGGATGTCACATTTGGATATAACAGTGACAAAGTTATTCTTCAGGACATCAGTTTGTTTGCAAAGCCAGGACAGAAACTTGCGTTTGTTGGTTCCACAGGAGCCGGAAAGACGACAATTACGAATTTAATTAATCGTTTCTATGATATTCAGGGCGGAAAGATTCGTTATGATGGAATTAATATTACAAAGATTAAAAAAGATGATCTGAGACGTTCGCTTGGCATTGTACTGCAGGATACACATTTGTTCACAGGAACGATTATGGAAAATATTCGCTATGGAAAGCTGGATGCGACAGATGAAGAGGTGTATGAAGCAGCAAGACTGTCTCATGCGGATCAGTTTATCAGAATGCTCCCAAATGGATACGATACAGTATTAAGTGGTGATGGAGAGGAACTTTCCCAAGGACAACGACAGCTTCTTTCGATTGCGCGAGCAGCAGTTGCGAATCCACCGGTACTGATTTTGGATGAAGCGACATCAAGTATCGATACCCGAACAGAGAGTATCGTGCAAAAAGGTATGGATAATCTTATGAAAGGTCGTACCGTGTTTGTAATTGCACATAGATTATCGACTATCCGCAATAGTGATGCGATTATCGTATTGGAACATGGAAAGATCATTGAGCGTGGAGATCATGAAGATCTGATTCAGATGAAAGGAACCTATTATCAGTTGTATACAGGAAAACTGGAATTATCATAGAGGAGTAGTGAAAGAAAAATAGGAGAAAGGACTTAGGAGAAACATATGAGTGAGCATGTAAAATTAAAAAGGCAAAAGTTGTTGCTTCTGGCATTAAAAACTGCGATCGGAGGAAGTGCAGCAATTTATATTGCGGAAAAGATAGGATTGCAGTTTGCGCCTTCGGCAGGGATTATTGCCATGCTTTCGCTCGTATCGACAAAATGGGGGACATTAAAGCTGTCCCTCCTCAGAGTCCTTACTTTTTTGATGTCAGTTGCACTTTGCTGGGGAATTTTTCACTTGATGTCTGGCAAATGGATTGAATTTGGGATTTTTCTGTTTTTCCTGATACTGATCTGTGATAAATTAGGGTGCAGAAATACGATTTCTGTCAACGCAGTAATCGGAACACATTTTTTGGCTACACAAGACTTTTCGGTTGCATTTATATTTGATGAGTTTTTGCTTGTCGGAATAGGAATTACCATTGCGATTATTCTGAATCTCTTTCACATCAATGGAAGTCATGAACAAGATATCATACAAAGTATGCGTCATGTAGAACGCCAGATGCAGGAAATATTAGAAGAATTGGCAGGATATTTAAAACAACAGGTAATTGGAGAACATGTGTGGAGAGACATCAGTGCATTGGAAAAAGATTTGGAAGAATTTGTAGAACAGGCGGTTGAGTATCAGAATAATACATTTCATTCACATCCGAGCTATTATATTTACTATTTTGAGATGCGCTTAAAACAATGTGGGGTGCTGCAGAGTCTGCATGCGGAGATGCAGAAAATTCGAAATCTTCCCAGACAAGCAGACATTATATCTGATTATATCAAAGAAGTAAAAAAGCATGTCACTGAGATGAACGATCCGAAATTACAGATGAAACAACTGGAAAGGGTGCTAGAGCAAATGAAAGAGCATGCTCTTCCGAGAAATTTTGAAGAGTTTGAAAATGAGGCAAAACTATATCATATTATGATGGATCTAGAAGAGTTTTTGATGTATAAAAAACGCTTTATTGAGTCAATTGATGCAAAACAGTTTCGGATTTATTGGAAGAGAGAGATTGAAGGTCAATCCATTAAGGAAAGTAGATAAGAAATGATAGCTATGGGAAGACAAATTGTGCCAATTGTACAAATAAAATAAAAAATATAAAAAGTATTGACAATTAGAAAGAGGCATGATAGAATAACATTCGTCGCTGAGAGATGCGGCGAACACAACAGAGGTTTAAACAGACAGAAATGAATGACAGAAAAAAGAATCTCAAAAAAATAAAAAAGTTGTTGACAAGCGAAAAGAGATGTGGTAATCTAATATAGCTGTCGCAAGACAACAAAAACAAAGAACATTGATAATTAAACAACAGATGACAAGATAACCCTGAAAGATTCTTAAAAGAGAAAAATTCAGAACAGACATGAAAATGTCAACCTAAAACAGTAAAGGGAAAGATAGCTAGCAGTTATCTGAACCGGAACAAACACTTTTAACGAGAGTTTGATCCTGGCTCAGGATGAACGCTGGCGGCG
>OGXH01003375.1_pt1 | contig 10330 bp, 9 predicted proteins | sample 1576241 | NCBI WGS metagenome assembly OGXH01 (sample SAMEA3541529, study PRJEB24748) | human gut metagenome | biome: human gut; feature: human-associated habitat; material: faeces | place: China | collected 2012
ATCACGGGCAACAACTTCGACATTGGTGCGTATGAGCAGCTTGGCACAGCCGAGACTCCATTGAAGCATCCTATTTAGACAGCCATCCTCTTATAATTCACGAAACAACAAACCCACCACTATGAACCGACTAATATTTTTCATTTAAGATATTCACGGAAGAACCGTTCTATTCTGTCAAACGGAATTACGTTTAGATTATCATACAAATCCACGTGACTGGCATCGGGAATGATTAGCAACTCCTTGTTCCCGCCTTTCAACTTCTTGAAAGCATCTTCACTGAAATAACGCGAATGAGCTTTTTCTCCATGAAGCATCAGCACAGCACTCCGAATCTCATCACTATACGAAAGTATAGGCATATTAATGAAAGAAAGTGAAGAAGTCTTGTTCCACCCATTGTTAGAGTTAAGCGAACGCTTGTGATAACCGCGTTCTGTCTTATAATAACTATGATAATCCTTCAAGAATTGGGGAGCATCCACAGGCAACGGGTCCCCAGCTCACCTGAAATTGCTTTCAAGAAAGTAGATTTTCCGGCGCCGTTCGCACCGATAACCCCGTAAATATTACCATTGGTGAACTTCATATTTACGTCATTATACAACACTCTTTTACCAAATTGAATGGCCAAGTTCGAAACTGTAATCATCCTAATATACCTTATTTATATAATTATTCTATTTTGGAATTGCAAAGGTAGGCATTTTAATTCAGAAAAGTATGCCAGTGTGGCAGAAATTCCGTACTTTTGCAAAATTATTACTCTAAGAAAACAACTAGGCACGAAATTTGTTAGCAGTAAATTAACCTAAAAGACCTGACTGTTATGAGTAAAAATAAGAAAAACAAAAAGTTTAATAAGAATATGAACCCAACAGAGAAGAACCAACCTCAAGACGAGGAAGTTTTGAAAAATCAGGAAGCGGCAGAAGCTGCCATTGATGAAGAAACTCAGAAAGAAGCAACAGAAGAACTGAACGCTGAAGAGAAGGTGAACAAGGAATTGGCGGAAGCTCAGAAAACAATAGAAGAGCAGCATGACAAATACCTGCGTCTTTCAGCCGAATTTGACAATTACCGTAAACGCACCATGAAAGAGAAGGCCGAATTGATTAAGAATGGTGGAGAAAAGGCCATTACTGCCATTCTTCCTATTTTGGATGACTTGGAGCGTGCAGTAAAGACTTCAGAAACTTCGGATGATGTAAAAGCAATGCGTGAAGGAATTGAGTTGATCTACAACAAATTCCTGAAAGTATTGAACCAGGAAGGACTTCAGAAAATAGAGACTGACGGTGAGAACTTTGATACCGATTATCACGAAGCAATTGCATTAGTTCCAGCTCCTTCCGAAGAGAAGAAAGGAAAAATATTGGACTGTGTACAAACCGGTTATAAGCTGAATGACAAAGTAATACGCCACGCCAAAGTAGTTGTGGCTCAATAAAACAGTATCATAAAACGACATGGCAAAAAGAGACTATTACGAAGTTCTGGAGGTGGACAAAACAGCCACCCTTGATGTTATAAAAAAAGCATACCGCAAAAAAGCAATACAATATCATCCGGACAAGAATCCGGGAGATAAAGAAGCGGAAGAAAAATTCAAGGAAGCTGCCGAAGCTTATGATGTGTTGAGCAACCCGGATAAACGCGCCCGTTACGACCAATTCGGACATGCAGGAATGAGTGGAGCTGCCGGTGGCGGTTTTGAAGGATTCGGACAAGGTATGTCCATGGATGATATTTTCTCTATGTTCGGTGACATCTTCGGTGGACATGGAGGAGGTTTCGGAGGCTTTGGAGGTTTCGGTGGTGGCGGACGTTCCGCACAACGCAAGTTCCGTGGTTCAGACCTCCGTGTAAAAGTAAAACTGAACTTAAAAGAGATTTCTACGGGAGTAGAAAAGAAATTCAAACTGAAAAAGTACGTAACATGTGACCATTGCCATGGTTCAGGAGCCGAAGGAGAAGGAGGAACGGAAACGTGTCCCACTTGTCATGGAACAGGAAGTATCACCCGCACCCAACAAAGTATTTTTGGAATGGTGCAATCACAAAGCGTATGTCCACAATGTAACGGAGAAGGGAAAATAATTAAGAACAAATGTAAAGCTTGTGCAGGAGAAGGTATTGTATACGGAGAAGAAGTCGTGGAAGTGAAAATTCCTGCCGGTGTGGCTGAAGGAATGCAACTTTCTGTCAATGGGAAAGGAAATGCGGGCAAACATAACGGTGTTCCCGGTGATTTGCTTGTTGTCATAGAAGAAGAATCCCATCCAGACCTAATACGCGATGAAAATGATTTGATTTACAATATGTTACTAAGCGTTCCGACTGCTGCTTTAGGAGGCACTGTAGAAATACCAACTATTGATAGCAAAGTAAAAGTAAAAATTGAACCAGGCACCCAACCAGGTAAGGTCTTACGCCTAAGAGGTAAAGGATTGCCCAATGTCAATAGTTATGGTTACAGTAACGGTACAGGTGATTTATTAGTCAATGTAAGCGTATATATTCCAGAAACGTTGAATAAAGATGAAAAACAAGCACTAGAGAAAATGCAAGAATCGGATAACTTCAAACCGAATACAAGCATTAAAGAAAAAATATTCAAGAAGTTCAAAAACTTCTTCGATTAATTTTTATACTACAAAGTGTCACAGAAAGAATATCAGGTTTTATATCTGCCTGGCATTCTTTTGTGACACTTTGCGGTAAATAAAAACATTTGCCATGAATTACGAAGAAACATTGGATTATTTATATAATAGTGCCCCATTATTCCAACATATAGGAAAAGATGCATACAAGGCAGGATTAGAAAACACTTATCTTTTAGACAAGTATTTCAACCATCCCCATCGCCAATTCCGAACCATTCATATAGCCGGAACCAATGGAAAAGGCTCTTGTTCACATACTTTAGCCGCCATTTTACAATCAGCCGGATACAAGACAGGACTTTACACTTCTCCACATCTGATAGATTTCCGTGAACGAATCCGCGTCAACGGAATTCCTGTATCCAAAGAATATGTCATAGACTTTGTAGAAAAACACCGTGCCTTTTTTGAACCTTTGCATCCTTCTTTCTTTGAACTGACTACCGCAATGGCTTTCCACTATTTTGCCCAAAGCCAAGTAGATGTAGCCATTATAGAAGTCGGTCTGGGAGGACGAATAGATTGTACAAACATCATCCGTCCGGATCTATGTGTCATAACCAATATCAGTTTCGACCATATACAATTCTTAGGTAACACATTAGCCAAAATAGCCACAGAGAAGGCCGGAATCATCAAAGAAAAGACCCCGGTAGTTATCGGTGAAACCACACCCGAAACCAAACCTATATTTACAACCCGTGCTAAAGAAGTAAACGCTCCTATCTACTTTGCAGAAGAAGAACAGTTATTACACTCCTCCAGCATAAATGAAAAAGGTAAACGAATATATCAAACAACCGACTACCTCAATCTGGAAGGCGAACTGGAAGGGCTTTGCCAACTTAAAAACACCAATACACTTTTATCTGCCATCCGCCTATTAAAACAAGCAGGTTATCAACTTACCGAAAGCAATATACGCAAAGGATTCTCACAAGTATGTGAACTCACCGGCCTGATGGGAAGATGGCAAAAATTAGAAAGTGAACCGACTTTAATATGCGATACAGGACATAATGTAGGAGGTATTTCGTATATCATAGAACAATTAAAACATCAGAAATATGAACGATTACACATTGTAATAGGTATGGTAAACGACAAGGATATCAGTGGAGTATTGTCCATGCTTCCTAAAAATGCCACCTATTATTTTACCAAAGCCAGCGTAAAGCGTGCTTTATCCGAAAAAGAATTACAAAGTTTAGCGATGCAATCCGGGCTGCACGGAGATACTTATCCTGATGTAGAAACAGCTGTAACAGCCGCTAAAGAAAAGGCTAACAAAAATGACTTTATTTTTGTTGGAGGAAGCAGCTTTATCGTTGCGGATTTATTAAAATTTCACGTTTAGTCCGTTCACTTTTATAGAAAAAGTTTGGGAATACCGAAGAAAATCTTTTTATTTGCATTAGTTTTATACATAAAATAAAAAGATTTTCAATAACATGATAAACACATCTACTTCCGATGAGAATTTATGCGGCCTGAAACGGGCCGATTTTCAGACAACAGTGAACGGGAAACAAACAGACCTCTTCATTCTGAAAAATGAAAACGGAGCTGAAATAGCTGTCACCAACTATGGTGGAGCAGTATTAGCTATTATGGTTCCGGACAAAAACGGTAAATATGCCAATGTCATTCAAGGACATGATAGTATAACCCATGTTATCAATAGCCACGAACCTTTCCTCAGTACTCTTATCGGTCGTTACGGGAACCGTATAGCAGGAGGCAAATTCATTTTAGAAGGGAAAGAATATTCACTGACTATCAACAATGGTCCCAACTCGCTGCATGGCGGTCCTACCGGATTTCATACCCGCATTTGGGATGCAGAACAGGAAACTCCCCAAAGTTTGAAATTGCATTATTTATCTGCTGATGGCGAAGAAGGATTTCCGGGAAATTTGGATATTCACGTAACGTACACTTTAAGTAATCAAAATGAATTCATCATTACTTACCACGCTACAACAGATAAAACAACATTGGTAAATCTTACTCACCACGGTTTTTTCAGCCTATCAGGCATTGCCAATCCTACGGCAACCGTTGATAACAACATCGTAACCATTAATGCTGATTTTTATACTCCGATAGATAATGTATCCATCCCTACAGGCGAAATTGCCAAAGTAGAAGGTACTCCTATGGATTTTCGTACTCCTCAAAGAGTAGACAGTAGAATCAATGACCCATTCGAACAGCTAGAATTCGGTGCCGGCTATGACCACTGCTATGTATTAAACAAACGTGAAGCAGGCACACTGAGTTTTGCAGCAAAATGTGTGGAGCCCGAAAGCGGTCGTAGCATGGAAGTATACACTACAGAGCCCGGTGTACAAGTTTATACTTCAAACTGGCACAATGGTTTCGAAGGTGCTCATGGAGCAACTTTCCCAGCAAGAAGTGCCATCTGTTTTGAAGCACAACATTTTCCTGATACGCCCAATAAAGGTCATTTCCCTTCTTGCGTTCTACATCCGGGGGAAACTTACAGCCAAGTAACCATCTACAAATTCGGTGTAGAAAAATAATTTTATGAAATAACCTAATTAATAAACTTATAATTTTTTCAAAACCATGAATCAACAAAAACAGAACGGTAATATCATCGCTATCATTACAATGTTCTTCCTTTTCGCGATGATTTCCTTCGTTACTAATCTTGCTGCGCCTTTCGGCACAATATGGAAAAACCAATATGCAGGTGCCAATACCTTGGGTATGATGGGAAATATGATGAATTTCCTCGCATATCTGTTTATGGGGATTCCTTCAGGTAATATGCTTGTAAAAATCGGATATAAAAAAACAGCCCTCATTGCCATGGCAGTAGGTTTCATCGGTTTGTTTATCCAATACATTTCCAGTTTGTTCGGTGCAGATATAGACGTATTCAATTTAGGAGAATATGCCATTAAAATGAATTTTATCATCTACCTGCTTGGTGCCTTCGTCTGTGGTTTTTGTGTATGTATGCTGAACACTGTAGTTAACCCGATGCTAAATCTTTTAGGTGGTGGTGGTAACAAAGGTAACCAATTAATCCAAGCCGGTGGTGCTCTAAACTCATTGTCAGGTACTTTGACTCCGCTTTTCGTAGGTGCCTTGATTGGTTCTGTTACCCCTCAAACAGCTATGTCAGATGTAGCTCCTCTGCTTTTCATAGCAATGGGTGTATTCGTATCAGCGTTTATCGCTCTTTCATTCATCGCCATTCCAGAGCCTCATCTAAGAAAAGCAGGTCATGAAAAAGAGAAATTCTCTCATAGCCCTTGGAATTTCCGCCATACTGTATTAGGTGTAATCGGTATCTTTGTGTATGTAGGTATTGAAATCGGTATTCCAGGCACATTAAATTTCTATCTTGCCGACCCAACGGAAAAAGGTGCGGGCCTGCTTGCCAACGGTGCCGCTATCGGTGGTGCTATTGCTGCCATCTATTGGTTGCTCATGTTAGTGGGACGTTCTGCAAGTAGTGTCATCAGCGGTAAAGTAGCTACACGTACACAATTGATTGTTGTTTCCGCAACAGCTATCTGTTTTATATTAATCGCAATCTTCACTCCAAAAGAAATCACTGTCTCTATGCCGGGATATAGTGTAGAAAATGGATTCGAAATGGCCTCTGTACCTGTCAGTGCCCTATTTTTGGTACTTTGTGGTTTATGTACGTCCATTATGTGGGGAGGTATCTTCAACCTCGCTGTAGAAGGTTTAGGCAAATATACCGCACAAGCTTCAGGTATTTTTATGATGATGGTTGTCGGTGGCGGTATTTTCCCATTATTGCAGCAATTCATTTCTGACGCTGTGGGATATATGGCCAGCTATTGGTTAATTATCGCTTTGCTTGCTTATCTGTTGTTCTATGGTTTGGTAGGATGCAAGAACGTAAACAAAGACATTCCTGTAGAATAATTATAAAAACATATAGTATTAACTTTAAACTATTAATATCATGGATATAGAATACGTAAGAAGTCGCTTCATCAAACATTTTGATGGCACAACAGGTTCAGTATATGCATCACCCGGACGTATTAACCTTATTGGAGAACATACCGACTATAACGGTGGTTTTGTCTTTCCCGGAGCAGTAGATAAAGGTATGATTGCTGAAATCAAACCTAATGGTACTGATAAGGTACGTGCTTATTCTATTGATCTAAAAGACTATGTAGAATTCGGCTTGAACGAAGAAGATGCCCCTAAAGCCAGTTGGGCAAGATATATTTTCGGCGTTTGCCGTGAAATGATCAAACGTGGTGTAGATGTGAAAGGTTTTGACACTGCTTTTGCGGGTGACGTACCTTTGGGTGCAGGTATGTCTTCATCTGCTGCATTGGAAAGTACGTATGCTTTCGCTATCAACGAACTTTTCGGTGACAACAAAATAGATAAATTTGAATTAGCCAAGGTAGGTCAGGCAACAGAACATAATTATTGTGGTGTAAATTGCGGTATTATGGATCAATTTGCATCTGTATTCGGAAAAGAAGGTAGTTTGATCCGTTTGGACTGTCGTTCATTGGAATATCAATACTTCCCGTTCAAACCGGAAGGTTACCGATTGGTATTGGTTGACTCGGTAGTCAAACACGAATTGGCTTCTTCTGCTTATAATAAACGTCGCCAAAGCTGCGAAGCTGCTGTAGCCGCCATCCAGAAAAAACATCCTCATGTAGAATTTTTACGTGATTGTACAATGGAAATGTTGCAGGAAGCAAAAGCCGAGATCAGTGAAGAAGACTATATGCGTGCAGAATACGTCATTGAAGAAATCCAACGTGTACTTGATGTTTGCGATGCTTTGGAAAGAGGTGATTACGAAACCGTAGGACAGAAGATGTATGAAACCCACTATGGCATGAGTAAATTGTATGAAGTAAGCTGTGAAGAACTTGACTTCTTGAATGATGTTGCTTTCGACTGCGGTGTCACCGGTTCACGTGTCATGGGTGGAGGTTTCGGTGGATGTACAATCAACCTAGTTAAAAATGAACTATACGAAACATTCATCACCACTGCCAAAGAAAGATTCAAAGAGAAGTTCGGAAGAAGTCCCAAAGTTTACGATGTAGTCATCAGTGACGGTTCTCGCAAGCTGGTATAAAAAAGATCTCAAATTCGCTAACATATGAAAAAACCGCTTTGGATTCAAAGCGGTTTTTTCTTCTTTATGCTATAAAAGTGTAGGAAATACACTTTTATGTTGCACAACATACTCTTTTCATATCCAATGTATTAGTAATAGTGTTACTTTTACACCCAAAATCATATACTCTATTACTAATTAGTACTTTTATATCATGAAAAGCATGAAAAAAACCTTTCTGGGAACCGGTATCGCACTGACCTTGTTAAGTGCTTGCGCTCCCAAACAATCTCAAGAAACACTTACAAAGTCCGGATTAAACCCCACTAATTATGAAACAATAGTGGATGGCGTAAAACCTGTTAAACTGTATACGCTAAAGAATGCAGCCGGAATGGAAGTATGCGTAACTAATTTTGGCGGACGTATTGTATCTATCATGGTCCCCGACAAAAACGGAAATCTAAAAGATGTAGTGCTGGGTTTTGACAGCATTGCTGACTACCAAAATATACCAAGCGACTTCGGTGCTTCTATCGGACGCTATGCCAACCGCATTAATAAAGGAGTCATCGTAATGGATGGAGAAACCATTCAATTACCCCAAAATAATTTTGGTCACTGCCTGCATGGAGGTCCTAAAGGATGGCAATACCAAGTTTATGAAGCAAACCAATTAAACGACAGTACTATGACACTGACTATGAAGTCACCGGATGGAGATGCCAATTTTCCGGGAAATGTAACCGCTACTGTTACTTATGCACTGACAAGAGACAATGCCATCGACATAAATTACGAAGCGACAACTGACAAAAAGACTGTTATCAATATGACCAACCACTCTTATTTCAACTTGAGTGGAAACCCTGCCAATCCGGCCACCGACCATATTCTTTATGTAAATGCAGACAGCATCACTCCCGTTGACAGCACATTCATGACCACTGGAGAAATGATGGCAGTAACAGAAACTCCGTTTGATTTCAATACTCCTAAAACCATTGCCCCCGATGTGACTAACTTTGAAAACGAACAAATAAAATTCGGTAACGGATTCGACCATAATTGGGTACTTAACACGAAAGGCGATATCAACCAGCTGGCTGCCAAACTGACCAGCCCCACTAGTGGTATCACTTTGGAAGTATATACTAATGAACCGGGAATACAAGTTTATACAGGCAACTTTTTGGATGGAACCGTAAAAGGGAAAAAGGGAATTACTTATCCGCAACGCGCGTCTGTTTGTCTGGAAACACAGCACTATCCCGACAGCCCCAACAAATCACAATGGCCTTCTGTAATTCTGGAACCGGGACAGACCTATCACAGCCAATGTATCTTTAAATTCGGTGTTGAAAAATAATTGTTAAACTTTAAATATTTAATATCATGAATTGGAATTCACATGAATTCATCTGGCTGGACTGGACAATACTGGCAGTCGGCATTGTAGCTGTGATATGGGCGGTATGGCGCTCTGTACAAAAAGACAAACGCTCGCAACAAGGAGCAAGCAGTGAAGATTATCTATTTGGCAAAGGTGAGCCATGGTACATCATTGGTGCTGCTATCTTTGCAGCCAATATCGGTTCGGAACATCTGGTAGGTTTGGCAGGAACCGGTGCCAAATCCGGAGTAGGTATGGCACACTGGGAAATGCAAGGTTGGATGATTCTTCTTCTAGGATGGCTTTTTGTTCCATTCTACCAACTATTAAACAATAAAATGGGCAAAATCATTACCATGCCCGATTTCCTTAAATACCGTTATACCCCGCGTACCGGTTCATGGCTTTCTATCATCACACTGATAGCCTACATTCTTACTAAAGTGAGTGTAACCGCCTATACCGGAGGTATCTTTTTGGAGTTCTTACTTGGACTTCCTTTTTGGTATGGGGCAATCGGACTTATTGTCCTGACCGGCATCTTCACCGTACTGAGTGGAATGAAAGGAGTAATGACCCTCTCAGCTATTCAAACCCCTATTTTAATCATCGGTTCTTTCTTGGTTCTTTTCCTGGGACTGTCAGCCTTGGGAGACGGTAATATTGCTACAGGATGGACAGAAATGATGGATCATGCGCGTAGCGCCATGAATGTAGGAGCAGACGGACACGCTTATGGTGCCAACCATATGTTTCACTGGACCGAAGCAGACCCGATGTATCAAGATTATCCTGGATTCTGGGTATTTATCGGAGCTTCCATCATCGGTTTCTGGTATTGGTGTACCGACCAGCATATCGTACAGCGTGTACTTGGACAGCGTAAAGGCGAAGATAATGATGTGGTAATGAAGCGTGCCCGCAGAGGTACTATTGCAGCCGGTTATTTTAAAATCCTGCCTGTCTTCATGTTTCTTATTCCGGGGATGGTAGCTGCCGCCTTGGCTGCAAAAGGTGAATTTGATATGTCAAATACAGATGCGGCTTTTGCTGTAATGGTAAAGGATGTTCTGCCTGCCGGTGTAAAAGGTATTGTAACTATCGGATTCATCTGCGCATTGGTTGCTTCACTGGCTGCTTTCTTTAATTCATGCG
>OGXH01003378.1_pt1 | contig 10325 bp, 9 predicted proteins | sample 1576241 | NCBI WGS metagenome assembly OGXH01 (sample SAMEA3541529, study PRJEB24748) | human gut metagenome | biome: human gut; feature: human-associated habitat; material: faeces | place: China | collected 2012
GGCAGACTTTGCGAAAGTGATACCGAGGTGTTAAATTATAGACGGCTGTCAGCTTTTTTTGACTCGACGTTAGGAAGAAAAATGCGACAAGCACAGAAGGAAGGGCGTCTTTACAGAGAGCAGCCGTTTGTTATGGGGTATCCGGCACGTGATTTGTTTGATGAACGCGGGGAAGATGAGACAGTTTTGGTTCAGGGAATCATTGATGGATATTATGAGACCGATGACGGAATTGTGCTCATGGATTACAAAACCGATTCGCTTAAGCCCGGGGATGAAAAAGTGCTTATATCGCGTTATCGGAGACAGATGGAGTTATACCGGGATGCACTGGAAAAAATGACAGGAAAAAAGGTGGTAAAATGCCTGTTGTATTCTTTCTCACTGAGTGAGACAATTGAATGTTAGGAGGATATTGAGATGATGTATGAAGGATTTGCTAATGTATATGACCATATGATGAATCATATTCCCTATGAGACATGGTTTGAAAATCTTTTGCAGTATTTGCATGAGAAGGGCGTTTTGAGCGGAAGAATCTGTGAACTGGGATGCGGTACCGGCGTAATGACGGAGAAATTTGCGGCTGCCGGATATGACATGATTGGTCTGGATAAATCGGTGGATATGCTTGCGATTGCGAAGCAGAAGCAGGAAGAGAGCGGTTCCGATATTTTGTATCTGCATCAGGACATGGAAGAAATGGAATTGGACGGCCCGGTAGATGCGATGCTCAGTGTGTGCGATTCCGTGAATTATCTGCTTCATGAGGAGGAAATGAATAAACTTTTTAGCCGGGTGAAAACGTATGTTAAACCGGGCGGTTATTTCATTTTCGATTTGAAGACGGCGTACTGTTACCGAAACATCATCGGCAACCAGACATGGGTTGAGCAGGATGAGGAAGTCAGTTATATCTGGGAAAATTATTTTTATGAAGATCAGAATATTAACGAATATATGCTCACAATTTTTAGAAAACAGGCAGATTCCGAACTGTATGAGCGCACGGAGGAAGCGCATTACCAGCGTGCCTATGATATGGACACATTAAAACGACTGATTGAGAAAAATGGGCTTGCGTTGGTTTCTTTTCTGGATGAAGATATGAAACAGATGCCAAATGAAACCAGTGAGCGCATTTATGTAATTGTACAAGCATGAGAAGGAGAGATTCGATGAACCGGAAAGTCTTTTATACCATTTTAGGAATGACAATTTTATGTGGACTGGTGTTTTTTCACAGCGGTAAATCACTGGCGGCAAACCAGACGGGAATTGTGACGGCATCGTCATTGAATGTACGCACGGGGGCAGGTACTTCCTATGATATTTTACAGTATAACAATGCCAATGTTTTGTTGGCGAAAGAAGATAAAGTGACTATTTTGGAGAAATTGTCAGGTTGGTATCAGGTTAGTTTTGTAAAGGATAACACGACTTTGACAGGCTTTGTCAGTTCCAATTATATTGCGATTGAACAGGCGTCGACTGCGGTACCTGCACCGACAGTAACACCGGCATCTACATCAGAACCAACGATTACCTATCGCTATGAGACATCTTACCAGCCGGTTTCAGTGGGTGCAAAGGTGCTGAAAAAATCCAAGCTTTACAAAGCAAATGGAAAGAGTGTTTATAAGGTTGGCAGGAAAAAAATGTCGCTTGCAAAGGGAAAGAAAATAAAAGTAATTGGTGAAAAGACGCTGAAAGGGAAAAAATGGTTCCATGTTTCTTTTACATATAAAAAGAAAAAAAGAAAGGCATATCTGCAGAATAAATATGTGAAACTGACAGCGGGAAAAGGTATATATGCACAGATTTTCAATGTGAAAAAGGCGGCAAATATCCGTAAAAAGAAAGGAACCGGTTCAGCATATAAAAAAGTAGGCGGGAAAAAAGTATCCATTGCCAAGAAAGTGGCAGTTACGATTGTAAGTGATGTGGCAGTAAAGAGTACCAGATGGTATAAACTGCGTTTTAACTACAAGGGAAAGACTTATACCGGATATTCCAATGCGAAATATGTAAAACTTGCAAAGAAACCGGTGACGAAAAAAGTTGCGGTAGTTGCCATGAGCGATGCGCAGTTTGAGCAGGCAATGAAAAATGAAGGATTTCCGGAATCGTATAAACAGAGTTTACGTGCACTTCATTCGGCATATCCGTATTGGCAGTTTAAAGCCTATAAAACCGGTCTTGACTGGAATACGGCTGTAACGGAGGAATCGAAAACGGGTGTGAACCTGATTTCCAATGCGAGAGCAAAGGCATGGAAGTCAACCGAAAAAGATGCATACGATGCATCTACCGGCAAGTGGAAGGTATTTGACGGAAGCACATGGGTTGCTGCATCGAAAGCTGCGGTGGCATATTTTATGGATCCCAGAAACTATTTAAATGATCGAAGTATTTACATGTTTGAGTTACTGGAATATCAGTCGCAGTACCAGACAAAATCCGGTGTCAATACAATTTTGTCCAACACACCATTTTACAACAAGAAGTTTTCCTATACGGATGTCAACACCGGTGCGGCGAAAACGATGTATTATGTGACTGCATTCATGGAGGCAGCGAAGATTAGCAAGGCAAGTCCTTATCATCTGGCTAGCCGTGTCAAACAGGAAGTCGTGACAAGTGCGACAACAACGAGTACGGCAGTTACCGGTACGGTGTCCTCTTATCCGGGGATTTATAATTTTTATAATATTGGTGCGACCAGCAGCAGTACACCGGTGTTAAACGGACTAAAGTGGGCGAGTGATAAAAAGGCGGGTACTTATTTAAGACCTTGGACCGACCCATACCGTTCGATTGTCGGCGGCGCACAGTACATAAGTTCCGGCTATATTGCCAAGGGACAAAATACGTGTTACCTTGAAAAATTTAACGTGACAAGTTATAAACGCTATTCCCATCAGTACATGACAAATGTGGAAGCGGCGTATGAAGAATCGATTAAGACGAAAAAGGCATATGCCGGTATGATGGACAAATCTCCACTTGTATTTTCGATTCCGGTTTATGAAAATATGCCGGCGGCAAACAGCCCAATGCCAAAATAAAAAGGACAAGAAAGGGAAGGGACGATACGATGAAAAAAAGAATGACAGCAGGAATTATTTTGATACTTATGATGGCATTTTGCCTGCCGGTTACGGCAAAGGCGGCGAGCGGTTCGCTGCAGTTATCGGCACTGTCAGAGACGGTAAGCAAGGGAAGTCAGGTGACGGTAGTATGTCAGGTGGCATCTACCGAGTCCTTTGCGGATGTTTCATTCCGTCTTTCCTATGATGATTCGATTTTAACTTTTCTTTCCGGTGGCAAAAAGGTAAGCGGCGGAAATGGCATGCTGGAAATTGCCTCCACGGGAAATACGGTCGAAGTGCCGAAAAAGACCTTTTCCCTGCAATTCAAGGCAAAGAAAAAAGGAACCACGATAATCCGGGCAGACGGAGATATATCGGTGACAAATGCAAGCGGCGAAAAATTTTCCATGTGGAGTAACCAGGTGGCGGTTTCGGTTGTGAAAAAGAAGAAAAAGACGGGAAATACTGAGGTACAAACTACACCGAAGGCAACAAATGTTCCGGTAGTGACGGCACCGCCGGTAAAATCCAAAGAAAATCGTCTGAAAACGCTGAAACTTGACGCTGTTTCGATGACGCCGGAGTTTTCGCCGGAAGTTACGGCTTATGAGGCGACAGTAGATGCGAATTCGGATTCTTTGTATTATTCGTATGCGCTTCAGGATGAGAAAGCGAGAGTTTCGGTGCGTGGCGGCGAGAATCTTTCGGAGGGAAACAATGATGTATCGTTTGCTGTGACGGCGGAAGATGGCAGTGTGAGAGAATATAAAGTGATGGTTACGAAAGAAACAAAGGAAGAGACCGAGAGCAGGGAAGATGAGGCAGATACAACGCAGTCCGTTGGATTTGTGGTCGAGCAGAAAGGGGATAAAAAGATTATCAAAAATTCTTATGAATTTGAGGTTGCAAATCTCGATGATTTAGAGCGGGTGCCGGAAGGATATATTCAATCGTCCGTTGTGCTTTCCGGTGTTACTTTGCCGGCTTTTACGATGGAACATGATTTGGATAACAATTATCTGCTTTTGTATCTGAAGCCAAAAGGCGGGGATGCGGCACTTTACCAGTATGACCGCACGGAGCAGACGATTCAGAAATATACCGGAACGATGGTAGAACGTGTGAATAAGGGCGAAACGGCAGATGACAGTGGTTCATTTCCGATTTCCACGACAGTCCTTATGGCAGTGATTATTGTTTTGATTGTTACGGTATTGAGCCTTTTGATTGCCATGCTTAAGATGGCGATGAAGCGCCGGGATAAAAAAGGGAAGGAACTTGATTTTTAAGAGGCTATCTGTTATACTGCGGATAGAACAAAGGAGGAAATAAAAAATGTATATATCCATTGATTTTAACAGTGATGAAGCATTGTATCTCCAGCTTAGAAATCAGATTGTTTATGCGATTGTTAAGGCAGAGTTAAGAGAAGGGGAAAATCTTCCCTCCGTCCGTGATATGGCAGAGACGGTTGGGATTAATATGCACACGGTAAATAAGGCATATGCGATGCTCAGACAAGAAGGATATCTGCAGCTTGATAGGCGTCACGGTGCAATTGTGGCGGTTGATGTGGATGAAATTAAAGCACGCATGGAACTGGCGCAGACAATGGATTTGATTTTAGCACAGGCGATTTGTAAAAATGTATCGCGTGAAGATGTACACAAGTTAGTGGACGAAATTTATAACCAATATGAAGGATATCGAAATGGAGAATCATTATGAGTAGACAGTTTACTACGGAAGCAGAAAAAGCATTGAATAAAGCTGCTAAATTTGCCATTCGTATGGGACAGAGGATTGTTGGAAGCGAACACCTTTTGTTTGGGCTTAGTGCGGCACCCGGTGTGGCAGCAAAAGTGTTAAAAGAAAATGGTATGGATAAAGAGCGGTTAGACATAGAAGTTCGTGAATACTGCGGTATGTCGGATGTTGTCGAAATAGAGCCTTTGCGGGGTGAGACTTCGCCGAAACTGGAGGCACTTTTACTGGCGGCGGCAGAGGAAGCCGGGAAAATGCAGTTAAAAGAGACCGGAACCGAGCATATGCTGTTAGCAATTTTAAAAGACACGTCATGTGTGGCATATAAGATTTTGCTGGCGTCAGGTGCGCCCATTCAGAAGCTTTATACAGACATTATTCTCACGACCGGCGGTGATATGGTACAGGCAAAAAATGAACTGATTGCCAGCCGTTCCCGCAACAAGAAAAATTCGGGTACTCCGACATTAGACCAGTATGCCAGAGATTTGACGCAGTATGCAAAGGACGGAAAACTGGATCCGGTATTAAATCGTGACGATGAGATTGAGAGTGTGATTGGAATTCTCAGCCGACGCATGAAAAATAATCCGTGTTTGATTGGTGAGCCGGGTGTTGGTAAGACGGCAATTGTGGAAGGACTGGCATCCCGTATTGTGGATGGTGCGGTGCCGGATACATTGGAACAAAAAAGAATTCTTACATTGGATTTGTCCGGCATGGTTGCCGGTTCGAAATACCGTGGCGAATTTGAGGAGCGGATTAAACGTGCCCTTCGCGAGACGAAAGCGGCAGGAAATATTTTACTTTTTATCGACGAACTGCATACCGTTATTGGTGCCGGCGGCGCAGAAGGAGCAATTGACGCATCAAATATTCTGAAACCGGCGATGGCGCGTGGTGAGATTCAGGTGATAGGTGCGACAACGAGAGAAGAGTACCGTAAGCATATTGAAAAAGATGCTGCCTTAGAACGCCGTTTCCAGCCGGTTGTCATTGAAGAACCATCTGCTGTTCAGACGATTAGCATGTTAAAGGGGCTTAGAAGCCGCTATGAGGAATTTCACAAAGTGGAAATTACAGATGCAGCCATTGAGGCAGCAGTCCAGTTGTCGGAGCGCTATCTGAATGACCGTTATTTGCCGGATAAGGCGATTGATTTGATTGATGAGGCATCTGCCAAATTCCATTTGCAGACTGTTTATGCACAGTCTGACCGCACGCAGGAATATGAAAAAGAGCGGGAAGATTTGTATGAGCAGAAAGAGCAGGCCTTGATTGCCGGTGACTTAGAGCGCGTGAGAGAGCTGCTTGCTGCGGAAAAGAAGTTAGAAAAGAAAATAGAAAAAGAAGAAGAATTAAAACAGGAACAGCGACAGAAAAAAGATAAAATTCTGCCATCTCACATTGCCCAGGTGGTTGCCAAGTGGACACACATTCCGGTAGAGCAGATGGAGGAAGCGGAAAAAGAGAGACTCAAAAAACTGGATGCCATTTTGCATGAGCGTGTCGTTGGACAAAATGATGCTGTTAAGGCTGTGGCTCGTGCAATTCGCAGGGGGCGCGTGGGCTTAAAAGACCCGAAACGTCCGATTGGTTCATTTTTATTCTTAGGACCTACAGGTGTCGGAAAAACAGAACTTAGCAAGGCTTTGGCAGAAGCTGTGTTTGGTTCGGAAAAAGATATGATTCGCGTTGACATGTCGGAGTACATGGAGAAACAGAGCGTGTCGAAAATGATTGGTTCACCTCCGGGATATGTTGGTTATGAAGAGGGTGGACAGCTCAGCGAAAAGGTTCGCAGAAAGCCGTATTCGGTTCTTTTGTTTGACGAAATTGAAAAGGCACATCCGGATGTCTTTAATATGCTTTTGCAGGTGTTAGAGGATGGTCACATTACGGATGCCCACGGCAAAAAGGTGGATTTTAAAAATACGATTATCATTATGACATCAAATGCCGGCGCAAACCGGATTATTTCTCCAAAAACACTTGGCTTTGGACAGGCGAAGACGAGTGAGGAGGAATACCAGAAAATGAAGGAAGGCGTGATGGAAGAAGTGAAACATATTTTCAAGCCGGAGTTCATTAACCGTGTGGACGAAATGATTGTTTTCCATGCCCTTAATAAGGAAAATATAAAAGATATTACAAAGATTATGTTAAAGCAGTTTGCAAAACGAGTGAAAGACCAGATGGATATGGAACTTTGCATAGCAGACGATGTGGTTGATTTTATTTCCGATAAAGGCTTTGATAAAGATTACGGTGCAAGACCAATCCGCCGTGCTTTGCAGACCGAACTTGAGGACGTTTTGGCAGAGGCTGTGCTTATGGGAGATATTTCTATCGGAGATACGGTGGATATTTCGCTTTCTTGTGAAGGAACGAAGAAGAAAATTGTAGTAAAAAAGAAGACTTTTGCGGATGAGAAAAAGTGAAGAAAAAATCACAAAAAAGTAATGGCAAAATAAGTCGAAATATTGTATACTTGAAGTATAAAAAAGATGCTGCAATGAAAAGGCGTCAACGAGTGAACGAAGGAGGAATCACAAGATGGGCGTAGTAGAAGAATTGATTCGCAAAGATGCGGATGGGACGTTAAGTTTTGGCAATTATTTGCTGGATACGAAGACGAAAAAATCGGATTTTGCATTCGAGGGTGCAACCTACAAAATCAAGACTTTTAAGGAAATTACCAAATTGGAGAAGAATGGTACGTTAGTGTATGAATCGGTACCGGGTTCTACTGTAACAAAGTTTAAGGGTAATCCGGATGTGGTTGAGTTTGAAGTGGAAGCACCAAGCGATATCAGTTTCACGCTTGAGATGGAGCCATCGACCGAGTATAAATTGGTTGTTGATGGTGTGTCGGCAGGAAGAATCCCGACAAATGTCGGAGGCAAACTTAATGCGAGTTTATCTTTGAACGAAGGCGCGAAATCCAGTGTTAAGATTGTAAAGTGCTGATAAGTATGGATACCTCGGAAAAGGAAATGAAGTGATTTTTGGGCACCGGCAAGAATTTGCCGGTGCTTCTGCACATTATATCGTGGGAAAGGTGAATATGGCGAAAGAAAAGACAGTATTTTTTTGTAAGGAATGTGGTTGTGAGTCCTCAAAGTGGGTTGGGCAGTGCCCGGCATGCCATGAGTGGAATACGATGGTGGAAGCACCTGCTAATGGCAAGCGGGGAAGGACTTCTTTAAGTGGCGGACGACGCTCTGTGCCGATGGCAGCAAAGCCTGCTAAAATGAATGAGATTGAGACGCAGAAAGAGTGCAGACGACCGACCGGTATGAAAGAATTGGACCGGGTTTTAGGCGGTGGTATTGTGCCCGGCTCTTTGATTTTGGTAGGTGGTGATCCGGGAATCGGAAAATCCACTCTGCTTTTGCAGATGTGCCGTCTGGTGTCCGCTGAAGGTACGAAAGTGCTTTATGTCTCCGGTGAGGAATCGGCAAGACAGATTAAACTCCGTGCCGAGCGGATTGGCAAATTTACGGATGATTTGTATTTGTTTTCAGAGACATGTATCGGTACCATTTTACAGGCGGTGGATGAGGTGAAGCCGGAGGTTTTGATTGTAGATTCGATTCAAACCGTTTTTGAGGAAAGTGTGGATGCGGCACCCGGCAGTGTAAGCCAGGTGCGCGAAATTACTTCGATACTTTTGCGGCTGGCAAAAAGTCAAAATATTACGATTTTTATTGTCGGTCATGTGACGAAAGAAGGAAATGTGGCTGGTCCGAGAATGTTAGAGCATATGGTGGATACGGTGCTTTATTTCGAGGGTGATAAAACGGCGATGTACCGGATGCTCCGGGGTGTCAAAAACCGTTTTGGTTCGACAAACGAAGTCGGTGTTTTTGAAATGCAGAATCAGGGCTTAGTGGAGGTGCCAAATCCTTCGGAATATCTGATGCAGGGACGTCTCCCAAACGAAGCCGGTTCTGTAGTTGCCTGTACGATGGAAGGCAGCCGGCCATTTCTTCTGGAGGTTCAGGCTCTCGTCTGCCAGACCAGCTTCCCGATGCCAAGGCGTACGGCGGTAGGGACAGATTATAACCGTGTGAATCTGTTGATGGCGGTACTGGAAAAGCGAATGGGTGTGCGGATGGCAGACTGCGATGCCTATGTAAATGTAGCCGGCGGCATGAGAGTTGTTGAACCGGCGTTAGACCTTGCACTTGTGGCGGCACTTTTGTCGAGTTATCATAACCGGAGTCTCCAAGACGGCATGCTTTTGTTTGGTGAGGTCGGACTGGTTGGCGAGGTGCGTGCGGTATCACAGGCAGAGCGTCGTGTAGCAGAGGCAATCAAAACAGGCTACACGGTGTGTGTACTGCCGGAAAGTAACCGTGTCTCTATTGAAAAAGCGGGCAATCTTGATACCCAAAAAATTAAACTTATTGGCATTAGGCACGTGAGAGAACTGTTAGACTGCGCAGGTTTATAGAATAGAATTGTGTGTGCAGCTTGTGTAAAATATGATTAGACAAAGGAAGGATAAAAGAAATGAAACAACTTAAAGAATTATGGACACTTGTAAACAACTGGCTTGGCAATGGAAAAAAATGCATCATTGGTTTGGTGTTTTTCCTCGTTGGTTTTGTCATGAACTGGTTTTCTCATCCGGTAGAGGGACTTTCTCAGATTCCGTTTACCTTGATGACCGCCGGAGGTTTGTGCCTTGTCAATGCGCTGTTTTCGAAGTGGACAGATAAAAATATCAATTTGTTGTTCTTTGTCCTTGCTTTTATTTGTGTAATGGACCTTGGAATTGTTCTTCTCGATGGTGATTTCTCACAGTTTACCACGATGGTTACTGTTACCTGTGCCTGCACAGGTTTTTCGTGGGCATTAAACTTTGCCCTTTTGCAGTCGGTAGAAGTAGACGGTGCTGCCAAGAAGATTGTAATGTCGTTTTTGGCAACGGTTTGCAGTGCCGTGATTATGGCAGCAGTGTTTGTTGGTTCGATTTGGCTGGCATCGTAAAATCTGTGGATTCTTTCAGTGAGACAACGTTATTTGTCTTAAAAGTCAAAAAGAGTTGCATATTTAAGAGAAAATTTTCCTAAGGACGTCCTGAAATGCAACGCTATGCACGAAATCAGTCAAAAAGAGTTGCAAAAAATAAAATAGTAATGGAAACAAACGCAAATAAAACAACGCTTTTCCTTCAATTGATGGGAAAGCGTTGTTTTTTGGTCGGTTCTAAACTTGTGGACTCCTCCCGCTGCGCGGGTCCCTCCTCATAATATTAATTATCAGGGCTCCTCCCGCTTCGCGGGCCCCTCCTCATAATATTAATCAATATCATCGAAGAAGATAGGGAGTCTTTTTTTGAATAAGTCGAGGGCAATATTTGCTACTTCGCGCATCTGCGGATGTGCATGAGAGTCACAACGCAGATACTTGCAAGATGTATTCCGGTGATGAAATTGGTGGAAAAGAGCAAAATTGGCA
>OGXH01003379.1_pt1 | contig 10323 bp, 8 predicted proteins | sample 1576241 | NCBI WGS metagenome assembly OGXH01 (sample SAMEA3541529, study PRJEB24748) | human gut metagenome | biome: human gut; feature: human-associated habitat; material: faeces | place: China | collected 2012
ATTTGGCCGTGGAAATGCAAGAATGCGCTTTTAAGATATAATGACGTTGTTGATACAAAGCTTAATCAAGACGGTATGGCTTATGATGCAGACTCAGGCGACGGCACAAAATATGAATACAACTACTCACGGCTTAACGAGGGCGGCTGTATGATGTTTTGCTTGCAGGAGGCAGTACACAACACATTTGAAAACAATTTAAGCTTCGATGACTTAAGCGGAACAATGACACCGGCAAGCAATCCCGACGCTTATGTTGCAAACAATACATTTTATGTAAGAGATGGCGTTTCTTTTGTAAGAAAGAGAATGCACGGCAAAATGACACTTAAAAACAATAAAATAATCAAAATCAAAAAATAACAATTCGGAGGTAAAATATGGCAAAAAGCAAAGGCAGAGTAACAATTCCGACAGATATGGACGTTGTCAAAGAAACTCTTGAAATAATGAACGAATGGGGTGCAGACGCAATACGTGACTGCGACGGAACCGAATTTCCGCAAGAACTTCGTGACACAGGGGCAAAGGTTTATGCAACCTATTACACAACAAGAAAGGACAATGCTTGGGCAAAGGCAAATCCCGATGAAATTCAGCAGATGTATATTATGACTAAATTTCACACCGCTACAAGCGACTCCCTTTCAATTCATCTTATGGATAATCTTTATCCTGATATGCTTAAAGTAAATAACCGTGACGATATCACAAGATGGTGGGAGGTTATTGACAGAACTACGGGTGAGGTAGTTGCACCGACTTCTTGGGATTATGACGAGAAAAGCGGCAACGTTACTATTAATAACTGTACTCCTTTCCATGAATATACGGTTAGTTTTCTTGCTTACATTATGTGGGACCCGGTACACATGTATAATGCGGTGGTAAATAAATGGAACGTTGAGCCGCAGATAACATTTGACGTTCGTCAGCCGAAAACAAGAGCACATTCGCTTGAAAGGCTGCGCAAATTTCTTGACACCCATGAGTATGTTGACGTTGTAAGATTTACAACATTTTTCCATCAGTTCACATTGATTTTTGATGAGCTTGCAAGGGAGAAGTTTGTTGATTGGTTCGGCTACAGCGCATCGGTAAGCCCATATATTCTTGAGCAGTTTGAGAAAGAGGTCGGCTACAAATTCCGCCCTGAGTTTATCATTGACCAAGGATATATGAACAATACATACAGAATTCCGTCAAAGGAATTTAAAGATTTTCAGGCTTTCCAAAGAAGAGAGGTTGCCGCACTTGCCAAGGAAATGGTTGACATTGTTCACGAATACGGCAAGGAAGCTATGATGTTTATGGGCGACCATTGGATTGGAATGGAGCCGTTTATGGACGAGTTTGCCTCAATCGGACTTGACGCTGTTGTAGGCAGTGTCGGCAACGGCGCAACGCTTCGTCTTTTCAGCGATATTAAAAATGTTAAATACACAGAAGGCAGATTTTTACCTTACTTCTTCCCTGACGTTTTCTGCGAAGGCGGCGACCCTATCAAGGAAGCGAAGGTCAATTGGGTAACTGCAAGACGTGCTATTTTAAGAAGCCCTATTCAGCGTATCGGATACGGCGGATACCTTAAGCTTGCGCTTCAGTTCCCCGATTTCGTTGAATATATCAAATCTGTTTGTGATGAATTCAGAACTCTTTATGACAACATTCAGGGCGTTACTCCTTATTGCGTAAAGAAAGTTGCAGTCCTCAACTGCTGGGGCAAAATGCGTGCTTGGTCTAACCATATGGTGCACCACGGTCTTTATTACAGACAAAACTATTCATACTTTGGTGTCATTGAGGCATTGAGCGGTGCTCCGTTTGACGTTTCATTCATCAGCTTTGACGATATTAAAAAAGACAAAAATTTGCTTGATAATTTCGACGTTATCATCAATGTCGGCGATGCAGATACAGCGCAAGGCGGCGGAGAATATTGGGTAGACGAGGAAATCATCACCGCAGTCAAGAAATTTGTTTATAACGGCGGCGGCTTTATCGGTGTCGGCGAGCCGGCTGCTCATCAATGGCAGGGCAAGTTCTTCCAGCTTGACGATATTTTGGGCGTTGAAAGAGAAAACGGACTTACTCTCAACACCCGTCGTTACAACACCGAGGAACACCGCAACCACTTTATTCTTGAGGATACAAAAGGCGGAAACGTCGATTTCGGCGAGGGCAAGAAAAATATTGTCGCTCTTGAAGGAACAACAGTTCTTGTTCAAAACGCCACAGAGCTTCCGTTTGCAGTTCGTCACGCAGAAGAGGTTCAAATGGCAGTTAAGCAATTCGGCAAAGGCAGAGGTGTTTACATTAGCGGCCTTCCTTACAGCTTTGAAAACAGCCGTGTACTTTACAGAGCGGTTCTTTGGAGCGCAAATTCTGAAAACGAGCTTCACAAGTGGTATTCAACAAACTACAATGTTGAGGTTCACGCTTATGTTAAAAACGGCAAATATTGCGTAGTAAACAACACTTACGAGCCGCAGGATACAACAGTTTATATCGGCGACGGCTCATCATTTGACCTTCATTTAAATTCAAACGAAATCAAGTGGTACGAAATATAATAAGACGTAAAAAACAGCTTTAGCTATTAAGCATCAAAAAAAGGATTAGACATTCGTAAAACAATACGAATATCTAATCCTTAATTTTTATTGAAATATTAAGATTTATTCATTAACGATAGTTTTTTCAGTTTCTTCAACCTCACTGCCCTTTTTGCTTCTTACATAACTCTTAAACGAATTAACGGCAATAATAAGAGCAAGCGTTATAAGCAATACTGCAACCACAAGCTGAATTACACTTGCAAAAATTTCCTGACCTGCAACAAGTGATTTAACAAGGCCTACTACACGCTGAATAAGAGCGGTAAATGTTACGCAAAGCATAATAATCATAGGCGGGAAAAGCATTTTGTTGCTTCTGCCTGTTACCTTAAGGAATACGCAAAGAGTGATAAGAACAAGTGCGCTCAAAAGCTGGTTAGCCGAACCGAAAAGCGGCCAAATTGTTTGATAACCAATCTTTGTAAGAACAAAGCCGCAAGCAAGAGTAAAGATTGTTGAAAAATATGTGTTGCACAAAAGTTTTCTCCAAGGCTTTGCATTTTTCATATCGTCAACGCTGAACAATTCCTGGAAACTCATTCTGCCTATACGTGCAACCGCATCAAGAGTTGTAAGCGCAAGAGCAGAAACACACATTGTCATAAATACTGTTGAGAAATGAACCGAAAGTCCCATCTTTTCAAAGAAACCTGCAACACCTCTTGAAAAGATTTGGAAAGGAGTGCCCTCGGCAGGAATACCGTTTTTAGCGGCAGCGCCTGCAACGCAAAGCGCAAGAACAGCAAGCACACTTTCAAGAATCATTGCGCCGTAACCGACCTTAAGCATATCCTTTTCATTAGCGATTGTTTTAGACGAAGTACCGGATGATACAAGTGAATGGAATCCTGATACGGCACCGCAGGCAACTGTTACAAACAAAATAGGAAACATTGTGCCGAGTTGCTCATTTTTAAAGCCTGTAAATACAGGTAAATTCATTGTCGGATGACCGATGATAAGACCTAACGCAGCACCTGCAATCATACAAACAAACATAATAGTTGTCATATAGTCACGAGGCTGTTTCATAAGCCAAATCGGCATAATTGCAGCAATAAAAATATATGCAAATACAATATAACTCCAGCCGTCTTTGCCAAGAATGATAGGCACTTTCATTCCTATTGCAAACGAAACTACAATAAATACAACGCCTAATACAAATTCTTTCCAGCCTGAGAAGTTAAACTTCTTTTGAATAAGACCGAAAACAACTGCAAAAAGCATAAACATAATCGATACCATACCTGCCGAGCCATTTGTTGAAGCGGCCGGAAGCTTTGCACCCGTGGCAACGTCAAATGCGGTGAATGTGCCCGAAACCATATCGGCAAATACTGCGATAATCAAAAGTGAGAAAAGCCAACAGAAAAGCAGGAATAGTTTTCTGCCAAGCTTACCGATATACTTTTCAATAAGCATACCCATTGATTTACCCTGATTTTTAACTGATGCGTAAAGTGCACCGAAATCTGTCACAGCACCGAAGAATACACCGCCGATAAGAATCCAAAGCAAAACAGGAAGCCAACCAAACACAGCCGCCTGAATAGCACCTGTTACAGGGCCGGCGCCGGCAATAGACGAAAACTGATGTGAAAATACCGTCCAACCGTTAGTCGGAACATAGTCCTTTCCGTCATTATACTTTACGGCAGGAGTTTCGGCTTTAGGGTCAATACCCCATTTTTTAGCAATACGTCTGCCGTACAAGACATAGCCTAAACCGAGAACAACAACAGCAATTAAAACAATTACAAGCGTGTTCATAAATACATCTTCTTTCTTTATTATATTAGCAGTCAAGATGCCCAACAAAAAAATAAACCTCCGCCAAGCAAAAACCGTTTCCGATTTTTTGCAAAGGCGAAGGCATAAACTTCTTATTTTCTTGCGCTTTCGTGTTACCACTTTGCTTGCCGACAAAAGGTCGACCGCTCAACCGTCGTCAAATATCAATTGATATTAACAACGACTCATATAACGGTGAGAACCGGTTTCAGTTACTCGTTTCCTTTCGCTGAAACTGCTTGCAGGTGAGGGCAAAACGTTCCTTGTTGCTGTCTTGCACAACCGACAGTTTTCTGTAAACGGTGTACGCAAAGTCATTTCCTGTTCATTGCATTTGACTGTTTAATTTATGAACTAATGGTAATACCAAAATTTTAATTTGTCAAATGCTTTACGCTAATTTTGTCAACTTGAACAAATAGCAGCTTTTACAAAAGTTTTCATTTGTGTATTTTTGAACATTTTGTAAACGAACAGGTAGCACATAATATACACAAGTCGATTTTATTTTACATTGAATTACGCATTGAAAGATTGATTTTATCGGTAATCATTGCTATAAATTCCGAATTTGTCGGCTTGCCACGTTCCGACTGAATTGTATAACCGAAGTATGATGACAAAACATCAACATCTCCTCTGTCCCAAGCAACCTCAATTGCATGGCGAATTGCTCTTTCAACACGTGAGGAAGTCGTTTTATATTTCTTTGCAACACTTGGATAAAGAATTTTAGTAACAGATGAAAGCATTTCGCTGTCGTCAAGGCAATATTTTATAGCCGTTCTCAAATAATGATAGCCTTTGATATGTGCCGGCACGCCGATTTGCCTCATAATATCTGAAATCACAACATCCATATCCTGTTCAAACATCGCTCTGCCCTTTTGAATTTCAGCCTTATGCTCATTCTTCCATGCAGTTAAGCGAGTAATTCTTTTCGCAACCTGAGCAGGCGAAATCGGCTTTATAAAGAAATAATCTGCTCCCAAAGACATTGTCTGTTTTTCAAGTTCTTCACTACTGATTGTTGACAAAACAGCAATTATCGGCTTTTCAACAGTATGGGTTTGATAGTACTCAAGCACATCGACTGCGTCTTCATTAGTCATAAAAACATCCATCAAAATAACGTCAAACTTCTGCTTTGCTATAGCATCAAACACCTTAGCACCGTCATTGTCCATCGTTGAAACTTCGTAGCCCTGCGTTTCCAACTCTTTTTGACACTGTGTGGCAAATTGATTTGAATTATCTGCAATGAGCACTTTTAATTTCTTTTCCATAATAAAAACTCCCTTTTTTTATTTCTTCCACATTTTATCACAAAACAAATCCAATTTCAATAGTTTTTCTCCAGTTTTTGTGATTTTTTTTCACGTTTTTACGACTACTTATTATTCTTTTCAATGTTTTCTTCCTGTTTTCACCCATTTTCGACATTTTTTTCATTAATTGTGAAGTAAAACAAAATAATAAAAGAGCTATCGGACTTGATGTCTGATAGCTCTTTACTTTTACAATAATTTTATAGATGAAATTAATAATTATATCATCCGGTATAACACCAAACGTATTAAACAATCTCCGGGATATATAAACAGACATAGTCTTGGATTAGCTGTTTAAACAGTTCAAGAATATGTCTGCACCCCCGAACCGAGATATTTAAAATCTTTATTTTTTACTGTTTTTAATTGCTTCATCAATAAGTTTATTAAGTTGCTTTTCTTGTGATGATGAAGTTATTGCACCAACAATTGGTTGACCTACAATATTTCCGTTTTTATCAACTACATATGTTGTTGGATATGAATAAAGACCTGAAGTAAATTTACCGGCCTCACTCTTTGAATCAAACCAAATATTTTTGTAGGTAATACCTTTTTTAGACAAAACATTCTTAGCATCAGATATAGCAGTCTTGTCACCGTCAAGAGTAAATGAGTTAACACCTATAACGGTACCACCTTTTTCTGCAAGTTCTTTATTAAGCTTTTCCAAATCGCCAAGTTCACCTACACAAGGATTACAAGTAGTAAACCAAAAATTAATAACAGTTACATTGTTAGATGAGAAGATGTCATCACTGTTAACATCATTTCCGTCAAGGTCCTTACCCTTAAAGCTTGGAAACTTAGTAAGTTTGCTTTTGTCACTTACCATACCTGCACTTTCAGCGTCAACACTTTCACCCTCGCTCGGCTTACTGCCACAGCCCGGATATTTTTGTTCTAAAGTTGTGAGTTTATCCTCAATTTTTTTAATTTGATTTGCACCGTCTTTAAGAATTTTCAACTCATCTGCAGTAAACTTATCTTTACCGTTTTCAATAGTATTGAGCAAAAAGTCGCCATAATTTGTTCCGTCTTTAATCATAGAAGTGTCCTTATTTGCTGACATAAACACTTTTTCCCAAAGCTGTGAATTACTTGAAAGAATTTCATTTTCTTTTTGCATAAGCTTTTGATAAAGTGCAGTTGCGTCATCTAAATTGCTTGGTTCACTTTCCATTAAATCTGAAATATCAGCAGTATTATTTGACTGAGATTTGTCGTTATTTTTAGCTGTTGAACAAGCAACAAGGCTAAACATAAGCACTAAGACCATAAGTATAGTTAATATTCTTGATTTTTTCATAATTATTATTCCTCCGGTGTTATATCTTTTTTGTTATTTGTTTTAATATCTGTTTTATTATTTTCTTTTACAGTGTTACAAAGATTTTTTTCAGGCATACCAAATCCGTAGTGAAAGCTTAGTGCATCAGTAGGACAAGCAGTTATACACTTACCACAACGAATACACTCAGTGCTGTTTGGTGTTTTTATTACATCAACATCCATTTTACACACTCTTGCGCATTTGCCGCAAGACACGCATTTATGCTCATCAACCTTTATTCCAAGCAACGACACCTTGTTCATCAATGCATAAAAAGCACCGAGTGGACAAATCCACTTGCAAAACGGACGATAGAAAACCACACTCAGTACAACTACAATAATCAAAATAATAAGCTTTTGAATAAATTTATTTCCTAAAGCCGAGCGTATACCCTCATCAATAGCAGACAATGGAATTGCACCCTCAAGCACACCCTGTGGGCATATATATTTACAAAAGAACGGGTCGCCCATTCCAACATCATTAACCACAAGTATAGGTAGCAATACAACCGTCAACAGCAAGATGATATATTTTAAATATGTTAAAGGCTTTAGTTTTTTTGTTGAAAGCTTTTTACACGGTATTTTATTAAGCAAATCTTGAAGCCAACCAAACGGACACAAAAAGCCACAAATAAATCGACCAAGCAACACGCCAAGCAAAATTAAAAATCCTGTTACATAATAGGAAAACTTAAATTTTGATGAGCCTACAACAGCCTGAAACGAGCCGATTGGACACGCACCCGACGCAGCAGGACAAGAGTAGCAATTTAGCCCCGGTACGCACACAGCCTTGCCATTGCCCTGATATATTCCACCTTTAAAAAAATTAGGTAAATGAATATTTGTCAAAAGCGTTGCACCTGCCTGAATACAAGTACGAAAACGGCTTACAAGCTTTGAAACATTCTTTTTTCTTTTATCCAATTCCAATACACTCCAAGCATAATCTTATTGCTTTGCTAAGCACAGTGTCTGCCTCACCACGCATTGCTCCATAGCACAGCATAACCACTCCGGCAACAAGGAAACCGATTTGAGATATTGCTTTTTTTACTTTGAACAATTTAACCACTCCCTTCATTTTTCGCCTTATTATATCACGAACGATATAAAATCCTTGTTAAGAAAAAAAATTAACAAAGATTTTATTTTTTTGTGTTATAATCTATAACAAAGATATTTTACCAAATAATACAAGTGATAGGAGATATTTATGCATATTTTAGTTGTTGAAGACGAGGTCGCTCTTTGTGACACAATCGTAAGAAGTCTTAAGCGTCTTGCTTACAGTGTTGATTATTGCTATGACGGTCAAAAGGCATTAGATATGCTTAGTGTTGAAAGTTTCGACCTTGTTGTGCTTGATTTAAACCTACCTAATGTTGACGGAATGACAGTATTGAAAACTCTGAGGCAAACAGACATTGACACAAAGGTTTTAATTTTATCGGCCCGTTGTGAGGTTGCAGACAAGGTTTTAGGATTAGATGAAGGTGCAAATGATTATTTAACAAAACCATTTCACTTAGATGAGCTTTCGGCAAGAATACGAAACCTTACCCTTAGAAAGTTCACTCAAAACGATATTGTTTTAAAATGTTCAAATCTTTCATTTAACACAAAAACACGCAAAGCAGATGTAAATGATGAAGAATTATCTTTAACTCGCAAGGAAACAGGAATACTTGAATATCTAATGTTAAATCAAGGCAGACCTGTAAGTCAAGAGGAGTTGATTGAACACGTATGGGACAGCAGTGTTGACAATTTCAGCAACTCAATAAGAGTGCACATTTCATCATTAAGAAAAAAGCTTCGTAATGCATTAGGCTATGACCCTATTCACAACCGTATAAGCGAAGGTTATGTAATGGAGGAGAAAAAATGAAAAAACTTTCTTTACAATGGCGAATAACCTTAATGACCACAGTTTTAATTTGCATAACTTGTGTGCTAATGAATTGTTTAATCGGTTTTTCAGGCAAACGATATATGGATTCAATAGGCAACGGAATATCGGCATATAGTAAAATTGATAAAGGAAAACCGAGTTCATTTAATCCGGAAAATGAAAATCTCGACCGTGAGCTTACCATTATTATCAGTGGTGCGCAAGCTTCATTCAATACTACTAATTGGTACATAACAATTGCCGTAAGCGTAATTGGTGGTATACTTGCATATTTTGTCAGTGGTCGTGCCTTAAAGTCGCTAAAAAGTTTTGCCTCTCAAGTAGAAAATGTACAGCCCAACAATTTGGCAGATATGAAATTAAGCGACGATGTTTTGCCGGAATTTAAACAGTTTTGTCACTCATTTAACAATATGCTTGACCGACTCGACAACGGTTTTACTGCTCAACGGCAATTCACAGGAAATGCAGCGCACGAGTTAAGAACACCACTTGCCTTAACCCAAGCACAAATTGAGCTTTTTTCTGTTGAGCACCCAAATATGAGCAACGATACAGCAGAATTTCTTGCACTGCTACAAGAGCAAAACGAAAGAATGTCACAAATGACAAAAACTCTGCTTGAAATGAGTGAGCTTCGTACAGTTGAGTGCAAAGATACAATAGAAATTGCCCCTATGATTGAAGAAATATTTACCGACCTTGCTCCCCTTGCAGAAAAAAAGAATATTCGCCTTGAATACAACGGCAATGGTATGATGATAGGCAGTGACACCTTAATTTATCGTTTATTATTTAATTTAACTGAAAACGCAATACGCTACAACAGAGAAAACGCTTCTGTAATTATAACTGTTGACGAAAAGAATAATCAGCTTTATATACGAGTTAAAGATAACGGCTATGGTATACCTGAGCAGTATAAAGAAAGTATTTTTCAACCATTTTTCCGTGTTGATAAATCTCGTAGCAGAGCATACGGCGGTGTAGGTCTTGGACTATCACTTGTATGGGAAATTGTACTTTTACACAACGGTACGGTAAAAGCTGAAAAGAGCGACAAAAATGGAACAGTAATGCTTGTAACACTTCCAAAAAAACAAACAAATAATTGATTATTAAGTTTTATATAAATGTTTTAGATAAATTTGATATAAATATTATTTGTTACTTAATGAGTTTTTTAGTTGGAATTTATTATTGAAATAGCAATTTAAAGTTAGAAAGATTATTTTTTCAATTGGCGATTTCTAATTTAATTATATATCAAGTCAAGACCTCCGGCTAAGCCGGAGGCTTGAGTAAGCCCTAGAAGGGCTTTTTA
>OGXH01003381.1_pt1 | contig 10319 bp, 9 predicted proteins | sample 1576241 | NCBI WGS metagenome assembly OGXH01 (sample SAMEA3541529, study PRJEB24748) | human gut metagenome | biome: human gut; feature: human-associated habitat; material: faeces | place: China | collected 2012
GGCGACAGCGTAACAATAAACGAAGGGGAAGTGCCGGTGTTTTGGGCTTGCGGCGTTACACCGCAAAACGCAGTGATGCAAACAAAGCCTGAAATTGCCATAACACATTCACCGGGTCATATGTTTATAACCGATATAAAAAATGTCGACTTAAAATATTAGGTGATTATATGTATAAAATCAATTTGAATTGTGATTTAGGTGAGGGCGCTGCCTATGACGAACAAATTATTCCTTTGATTAACAGCGCTAATATTGCTTGCGGTTTTCACGCAGGTAATCACGATATGATGGAAGCTACTGCAAAGCTTTGTATTGATAATAATGTTGATATCGGTGCACATCCCGGTTATCCCGACAAGGAAAATTTCGGCAGAACAAATCTTGATGTAACTCCTAAACAGGTTTATGATTACACATTGGCTCAATTAGAGGCTTTAGGTAACGTCGTTGGAAACACGGGCAAAATAGTTCATATTAAACCGCACGGCGCAATGTATAATCAAGCAGCAAAAAATAAAAAACTGGCAGACGCAATAGTTGATGCAATTATTGATTACGATAAAGATTTAATTTTAATGGCGCTTTCAGGCTCTCAAATGATTAAGTCGGCGAAAGAAAAGAAAATTAGATATGCAAGCGAGGTTTTTGCTGACAGAGCATACGAGGCGGATGGCTCGCTTAGAGCAAGGTCACTTGAAAACTCAATGATAACAGACGAGGATTTCGCTGTTGAAAGGGTTATTAAAATGGTGCAAACAGGAAAAGTTGTTGCCTACACGGGCGAGGAAATTAATATTGAGGCGCATTCTGTTTGTGTTCACGGCGACAGCGAAAAAGCGCTTGTATTTGTCAAAAAGCTAAACGAGGCTTTTAGAAAAAATAATATAGAAACAGTAAGTTTAATCGAGGCGATAAAATAATGGACCATCGTACTTATTTAAAGATTGATTTGAATAAGCTTGAACATAATTATAACAGTGTACGCAATAAACTTCCAAAAGGCATTAAGCTGCTCGGCGTAATTAAAGCTAATGCATACGGTAACGGCGCTATTGAGATAGGCAAATTTCTTGATGATAAGTGTGACTTTTTCGGAGTTGCATGCATTGAAGAAGCTATTGAACTTAAAAAAGCGGGAATCAAAACACCGATATTGATTTTGGGAAGGGTATTTCCGTTTGATGTTGAAAAGGCTGTTAAATATGATATACGAATACCTATTTTTTCGTATGATGACGCAGTTACACTTTCAAACGAAGCAGTAAAGCAAAATAAAAATATGCCTTATCATTTTTGTATTGATACGGGAATGAGCAGAATAGGATTTCAAGTCAATGAGGAAAGTGCTGATATTTGCAAGCGCATAACCGAGTTGCCTAACATTTTTGCAGAAGGTATGTTCTCTCATTTTGCAACCAGTGATGAAGCTGATTTGTCAAAAGCTGTTGAGCAGCGAAACAAGTATAAACGATTTTGCAAAATGCTAAGTGACAGAAAAATTGAAATACCTATTAAGCATCTGAACAACAGTGCCGGTATTATGAATTTTGACGAATATTTTGATATGTGCAGAATGGGTATTGTTACGTACGGCCTTTATCCGTCGGAGGAGGTTGATAAAAGCCTTCTTGATATTGAGCCGATAATGAGCTGGTACACAAAGATTTCTCATATTAAAGAGCTTGAACCCAAAAGGGAAATTTCATACGGCGGTACATTTATAACCGAGAAAACAACTAAAGTCGCAACAATTCCTATCGGCTATGCCGATGCTTTTCCTCGCTGCCTTTCTAACAAAGGCAAGGTTATTATTAACGGCAAATATGCAAAAATTCTCGGCAGAGTTTGTATGGACCAATTTATGGTGGATGTCAGCGATATTGATTGTAATATAAACGATGAAGTTGTTATAGTCGGCACTCAAAACGGCGCCCACATTTCCATAGAAGAATTGTCAGACAGCGCATACTCTTTCAATTACGAACTCCCTTGCAGAATACCTGCTCGTGTTAACAGAGTTTATGTTTATAATGATGAAGTAGTTGAGGATGTAGGGCTTGTATAGCGAAAATTTGTATTGCTCTCATATTATTAACTTTACTTTGCTAAATAAAAAGGCTCCTGTTGGGCCGCACTACATAAAGAAGAATGTGGTTTAAACTTTTTGAGTTTTGCCCATTGCACTATTAAAAAATCCTGCTAATACGCAAGTATTAACAGGATTTTTTCAATCATAGCTATTATGTCCTTTATTTTATATTGGATATTCTTTGTTTATTACTAATAAAAATGCAGACACGAAAAAACCTATGGTAATAGGGTTAATTATTTGGAAAATATAGTCTATAATAATAACAAGTTTGTTGTATTTGTTTTTATGTAACATAACAAAATTAAATATTATAAAAAATATAGGAAATAAAAACAAATATACATCAAGAATTTCTGAAATGGAAAATGAAATTGTTAACATACTTGTAATAGCTGAAATTATATTACTTTCTGTTAATATAGTTATATCTGTACGTTCTATCAAATATATAATTATCGATAATAAATGAAAAAGTAAAAGTGTAGCAGAGAGATATAAAGCAATTTTCTTTTGTGTATTAAACGAGTTGATATAGTCTTTAATGTTGTATTGATTTTTTTTATTCATTTTATTGCTTTGCCCTTTTCCCGAATTTTGTATTCGCAATGTTTTCGCATATAGACGAATATTTGTTAGGAATGTTTTCCAAGTTTAATTTCATAACAGTTTCTTTTATATATTGTAAAATTATATATTACATAATTCAAATCGGTATCATCAACTGTAATTGCAGTTCCGCTTTTGTTATATAAAAGATACAAGCAATCTTTATTGCGTACAAGTTCTAAAGTGCCGCTATACAAAATCGGTGTAAGAGTGCAGTTTGAAATTGTGGCATTATGATTAAGGGTCTGCACCAAATTGCCATAACTGCTGTTAATATCTGTTGTACTATATTTAGAAATATTGAGATAAAGGATTTTAATTTTTTCATATCATTTAATCCATTTCGTTATATTCTGATAACCAATAAATGAACTTACTCCTTTCTTTAGATATTTTGGATGTATCTGTTCCAATAACATATTGAATGTGTGAATTTGGAAGTTTTTGTTTAATCCTATCAAGCAAGTTGCTTTTATCTGTTTGTGACAGCGTATCAAAATAAGTGCTTTCAACCATTAAATCTACATCATAATAAGTAAAACGATTAATACCACTATAAGTGTTTTTATCGTTTAGAAAATCTTTTATATTGTTTTCGCTAATTGTAATGTTACCGGCTATTCGAGCTTGATAATTTATAATATTTGCTGAACTTAATTTAATTCCCACAATATTGTTATCTACATTTTGCTTAAACCATTCGGTAGCTACACTTTCTATTTCATCCAGTTGGTAATCATCATAATATCTACCATCAATCCTATTAACAAAAAAAGATTTATCGTTATATTGAAGTTCCCACTTATAGGGTGACCAATACGTATTAAGCGGCAAAAAAGAGGTGTCGTTTCCGGGCTTTTTCATTTCATAATCTAAAACAGTTATTTGATTATATGACATGTTATATTTATCTTGTAAATAGTTAATTGCACCTTTAGTCATAACTGTTTTTATGGCAAAATATCCACCAAATATAAAACCGAATACAAGAATAAAAACTATAAGAATAATTGTAATTGCTTTCTTTTTCTTTTTCATGTTACAATACCCCCTATATTAGTACTATATCACAAAATTAATTAGAATAAAAGCACAAAGCGAATATCGTTAAAAGAGGTTTGCCCCAAATGTTAGGGCAAACCTCTTTATAAGTTGTGTCTCTATTTTTTGCTCATTTCAATTTGTGTTACGATTTTGATTTGAGCAATGTCTCTCAAAAGTCTCAGTCATAAATGCCCTAAATCGCACTAAAATGACTTTGGAATTTTGAAATTTGCTGTCTCTTAGAATCTCTCAAAAACTCTCACAAGATTTTGAGGCAAAGAAAAAGTGCCCGAATACCGCCGTAAAAAGCAGTATTCGGGCATAAAAAGCCTCGGAACACGAATGTTCCGAGGTGATGGCAGAGAATTCAAAAGCAAATTCTAACATTGTTTAATTCTATTTTCAAATTTAATAAACATCGCAAATGATTAATCTTTGTTCTTCTACCTGAACGAATATAACAATATATTTCGTGAAACATTGCATAAAAAGCAACCTTTAAGTCACAGTTTTTTGATGTTGGATATTTTGATTTATACATTTTATAAAGACCAAAAGCATTTCCGGTTAAGCTTTTTAATTGAAACAAATCATATTCCCTATCTGCCCATTTGCTTTCAAGCGGATCGATTATTGCAATAGGATTAAGTTTATCATCTGCCAGTATATTCATTACATTAAGATCACCGTGTATTAATGAGGCATGTTCAACTTTTTCGCTGAAAATATAATCAAAATTATCCCAAGCTAATTCCATAACTTTTAAAAAGTACGATTCTAATTCTCCGCTATCAACCATGTTACGAGCTGTTTGCAGAATATCAAACGCAAATGGCTTATAATAATCTAACCATTCATCATAATTCGCATTTTGAACAAGACCAAACTTGTCATTAGTTTTAGAGTGCCAAGCATACATTGCCGATGTAATCTTATCAGCAAATGCACGCTTTTTTGCTTTTGATAAAAACAATTTTGAAAAATCAGTAAAGCAATCTTTTCCTTTGACATACTCCATACAAATATAGTCAATAGAAGCTATATCGTCTTTCAAATACGTAAAGTATACTTTTGGTATTTGTATTAAACTATCTTTTGATAACAGATTTAGTTCAAATGCTTCTCGCTCACACATATTATCACATCGGCAAGCTTTCATCACAACAGTATAAGGCGGTCTGTCAATATCAACCTTATAGATATACCCAAACGAGCCGCCGCCAAGATATTGAACTTTGTTGACATTACAGCAAAGCTCTTTTTTTACAACAAAAACAGCACATTTTTTTGCTTCGTCAATAGTTATAGAATTAGTTTTAATTCGTTCCATGCTTCAAAATCCTAAATGCGTTTGAGTATAAAAATTTACAGGAAGCAACGTTTCTCCACCAACCAAAATGGCAGGGAGTGTATCGGTAATACTTTTCCGTCTCTTGAATTAACGCCAAATAACCTAAGCCTAAAGCAAACCTAATCATTTCCTCTTTTGTGCCGTTAACCTCAATTTTTGCTATCTCATTATATGCCATTAAAGAAGTGGCTTTTTTATTCAGCATTTTTTCAAATTCAAGATTTACAAAATCAAAAATCGAATCGCCCCATACAGTTCGCTCGGGGTCAATAACTATCAACTCCAATTTATCGTTCTTCCTCGTACAAAGAATGTTACCGTACCACATATCCAAATTAACCATTGAGCAAGTTATGGGCTCCAATATATCCTTGTATTCATCTATATATTTAAGCAGCTTTTCGCCCCGTTTGGTTTTTCTGCCTACTCTTTCGGCATCGTGAATTAGATTTAGTGTCATACTACGCAATGCAAGATGCCAATTATCATATAATTGATTTTGAATATAACCGAATTTGTTGTTTTGCACCTTGTGAAATTTTGCAATAATTCTTGCGATTTCTTCCTTGCACCAAAGTTTTTCTTCCTTTGTTAATTTGGCATTATTCAGCTGTTTGCCCTCCATTCTTTCCATTATGAAATAGTCGGACGGAAAAACAGTGTGAGAAAAATCCTTATAATACACATACGGCACCTTGACATTTGTATGTGCTCTGATTTGCGCATACCAAAAAACCTCTCCACGCATCATATCCTGCTCATAGGTCAGTATTCCTGTTTTGTCAAGCGGAGAAACCTTTAATACATAATTACCCATATCGGTCACAACGTCATGAACGGCATTATATTCTCCGTCGCCGAGCTTATCAAAGGATATAACTTCGCCAAGACAAGCGGAGTTAAACATATCTTGTACTTGTGCTTTTGTTAATTCCGGCTTTGTTCTGCTAATCATATTAGCACCTCCCACTTTTACAATATCATCATATCGATACGCACTCTCAAAATATATAACATTTCTTATATTTATATAATATTACCGTTGAATAATGGGCTGAAATATGATATTTTTAATATGGTGATTAAAATGAGTAAATACAAAATTAACATTCTCGACGAAAGCCGTATTTTTAATGAAAGAGAAAACGGAATTATTCATACTCCTTATGAGTTAGAAACTGCATTTTTATCGGGAATTAAAAAGGGCAGTCGTACCGATGTTAAAATGATGATTAACAATATGATTGACAGTGGCATAAACATCGGCAAAATGTCGAATGACGGCTTGAGACAGATTAAATATTGGGCTGTATCATTGTTCGCACTGATTACCCGTTCGGCAATCCAAGGCGGACTTGACGAAACTACTGCTTACAATTTTTTCGATAACTGTATAATGCGTATTGATAAAATGTCAAATACTGATGATATAGTCGATTTCATTATTCAAAAATGCATTACCGTGACCGATATGGTCGCCGAAAGCAGAGAGAATAGCGTTTACTCTCAACCTATTAGAAAATGCCTGCACTACATCCATACTCATCTTCACGAAAGATTGGACGTTGCAACCCTATCAAAAGAATGTGGATTATCCGAAGATTACTTATCATATTTATTCAAGAAGAACATAGGAATCAACCTGTCAAAATACATTAAAACACAAAAACTGCAAGCCTCAAAGGAAATGTTAAAGGAAAACTATTCCGTATCTGATATCGCATATTATCTCGGCTTTTGCTCGGAGAGTTATTTCATATCCTGCTTCAAAAAAGAATTTGGTAAAACCCCCAAGCAATTTAGAAATAATATTGCCTCATAGCAACATAGAAAACACTTTGAATAACAAGGAAATAAAAACTAACAAAAACGACAGGTAGCACCACGCTGCCTGCCAAAACTATTTTCTAATCGGTAAATGAAAAAGAAACCCGAATGTATCGCCGATAATGGCAAAGTTCGGATTTCTCTTCATTGGCAGAGGTATAAGGATTCGAACCTTAAATGACGGGGTCAGAGGCTCGTAATCTTTTTTCAAAACCGCCTATTTAAGCCGTTTTTCAGACTTTTCGTCTCTCAAAAATCTCTCAGAATTTTATTTTTGCTTATAACCGCAAATTCGTATGAGGAATTGCGAATCTTACAATGAGGTGTCGAAAGAAACTCTAAATCCACATTATCTTTTACAGCAGGGTACTGTGCAATTTAATGACGAAGAATATAAAAGGTCATTATTCAATCAGATTTAATCCAAACTCAAGTCTCGTATATTCTATTCAATAATTAGGTAACAAAAAAGCGCCGTATTTCTACGACGCTTTTGCCTTGCTCAGAAGATGGAGCAAGGGAATGCTATTCAATTATCTGTTGTACTTTTTCTTTCTGCCGTAAACGGTTGTGAGAATTCCTGCGCCACCGCTGGCAAACAGCAGGGAAATCCACAGTGCAAGGTTGCTTGTATTGCCAGTCAGCGGACTCTTATCGGATGTTCCCAATTTAGTACTGGCAGGTTTTTTCTCAAGAGCAGCAATCGCATCCTCGATAGCCTTTGCCATCTTGTCTACTTCGGATTGCTCCGTAATATTTTTACCACGGACAACAGCTTTGACAGCGGTTTCCACACCGGAGAAATCTTTGTAGTCATTCTTGTTTAGTGCATTTGCTTTGGCAATGGCTGCATCTACCTTTGTGTAATCTGCATCCTTGTATTGCAGGGCAGCAATGGCATCTTCAATAGCCTTAGCCATTGCATTAACTTCGGTCTGCTCCGTAATATTTTTACCACGGACAACAGCTTTGACAGCGGCTTCCACGCCGGTGAAGTCCTTGTAGTTATCCTTGTTCAGTGCATTTGCTTTGGCAATGGCTGCATCTACTTTTGTGTAATCTGCATCCTTGTATTGTAGGGCAGCAATGGCATCTTCAATAGCCTTCGCCATTGCATCCACTTTGCTCTGTTCAGTGATATTCTTGTCACGGACAACAGCATTGACAGCAGCTTCCACGGCAGAGAAGTTCTTGTAGTTGTCCTTGTTCAGTGCATTTGCCTTGGCAATGGCTGTATCTACCTTTGTGTAATCAGCGGGGATGTTATTGTCATCCCACACAAAAGTTGGATGACCGATTCCGGCAACCCATTCAACGCCCGCACCGGCATTGGTTTGCAAGCCAGCAAGGACATCTGCGGAGGTGAAGTTGGAGACAGCAGTGCCGCACGATGACTGGTCAAAGGTCGGGTCGGCACCCGCAGTACCTGCATCCCAATCAACCACCAGCTTAGTAACGGCAAAGTAATTGCCTTTATTATCAGGATATGTTTCTTCATCAAGCGTTACACCATCAGGAGGGGTATCCGGCCAAATGCAGTCGGTAACATGGGTCTTTACAACAGCTGTAATCCAAGTGATATTGCCAGGCTCAGCGCCAGTGATTTTTTTTGTTGCAACTATGCAATTTTTGATTATTACCCCAGGCTTGTTCCCAGAGAAGTTTTCAAAGTTTGCACCGAGAATACCACCTACAGCTGAATAGATATTATTGCAGGAAACAGAACCGCCAAACCAACAATCGGTAATCGACGAGCTGTCCGCAGAGTTTTCCCACTGACCAATCAGCCCGCCAACGGTATCAACATCATCTTCATTGGACTCTGTGCTGATAACCTTGGCGTCTGAGCCACAGCCTTTTACCTGTGTACTCCAAGTGCATTGACCAATCAGCCCACCAACGAACTTGCTGCCAACATTGTTTTCTATTTTTCCGCTTGTATAGCAGTTTTCAACGGTGCCGCCATTGACCCAATCCGCCAAAATGCCAGCAATTAATGAATCATCATTTGAGGCAATATCAGCGTCTATAACAAGTAAATTCTTTAATGTACCACCGTCAGAAACAACTCCGAAAAGCCCATTTCGAACAACTTCATTCCCAGTATAGTGATGGTTCAGGTTCATGATTTTATGATGCTGTCCATTAAAAGTACCAGCAAAAAATCTTCTATGGTTACTGCCATCTCCAATGGGAGTCCACTGGGAGCCGGATAAGTCGAGGTCATTATCTAAGTAAATCGTTTTCCCTTCAAATGATACAGATGCAGTTTTGTCATTGACTAACTGCGCTAAACCGGCCAACTGTTCGGCAGTGGTGAAATGGTATTCAGTATCCGTCTTATGGTCGGTGTACCAGCTTGTATCTGCCGTACCGTTCCAACTATCTACTGAAGTTCCTTCAGCAAACGCTGTCATCGGAACAAGTGCCATCATAAAGCACAACGCAAGCAGAAGGCTTAGAAGTTTCTTCTTCATTTTCATTCCTCCATAATAATTCTATCCGCTATTTACTTTCTCCGACAGCGGACACGCCGGAGAAAAGATGTGTTTACGGGTGGTGGTTAGGACTTCAATATCAAACCACCATCCTTCCGGCAAACGCAAAAAGCCGAAGCCAAGGCATAATGCGCCCTGTCTCCGGCAATTGGTTCGTTATAAATTGTATGAAATAAGACTTGACACGCTGAAAAAACGGCGCTATGCTCCAGCCCAGCCCAGCCGACAATGATTGTCGCATTTCCGTTTGCCATAGTCAAGTCCTCCTTCCATAATTTCTAAGGCAAAAAGGATATAAATTCCCAACTATATAATTATACAAAAGTATTATAGCAGATTTTTCCCGAAATTTCAAGAAATTTTCAGAATATTACACTTCTCTTTTTCTCAAATCATTGCCTTCTTCCATTACTCACGGAACTGTATGAGTTGTTAAATACTTCCCGAAAACGGAAAGCCGCCGTCTGTGACAGCGACTTTTCTATTTAGCGGGTAAACCGTCCGAGAAAACATTGTTTCTGCCTGCTTGTTAAGGTCTGTATGGTAATCGCTCAGCTTGCTGGTAGTCAGCAGTTCAACATACAAGCGGACCTTACACTGAGGTGTCGAAAGAAACTCTAAATCTGCATTATTATTTACAGTAAATAACTGTTTCAGTCATCTGCACTTGCTCCGTCTGTTTTGCCCTTTGGCAAAAAGACATGGGGTCTAATGCTTTTAAAAAGAAGGAAAAAACGGAATTTACCTCTATTCAGGCATACAAACTGTTGACAATAAAGCTCCTATATAGTATAATTTAATAAACTACTATATAGGAGCTTTTGCATGAAAACAAATGGCGGATTTCTTGTCACCAAAATAAAACAACTTGGAGACCGGATTTTTGAGAAGATTCTCA
>OGXH01003383.1_pt1 | contig 10317 bp, 10 predicted proteins | sample 1576241 | NCBI WGS metagenome assembly OGXH01 (sample SAMEA3541529, study PRJEB24748) | human gut metagenome | biome: human gut; feature: human-associated habitat; material: faeces | place: China | collected 2012
AAAATACAAAATTACAGATGTTATTCCGTGGACAGAATATCTTAGGATACCGTCCATATGCAGATGACGTAGTAGAATACTTTGTTAAAAAATCTGTAGCAAACGGAATTGATATCATCCGTATTTTTGACTGCTTAAATGATATCCGTAATCTTCAGACTGCTGTAAAAGCTGCAGTAGCAGAAAAGGCAGATGCACAGGTAGCACTTTCTTACACATTGGGAGATGCTTATACATTAGATTACTGGATGGATATTGCAAAGAAAATTGAAGACATGGGTGCGACATCAATCTGTATCAAAGATATGGCTGGACTTTTGGTTCCTTATAAAGCAACCGAATTGATTGAAGCGATGAAAGATGCAACAGATCTTCCAATTCAGCTTCACACACACTATACTTCAGGTGTGGCTTCTATGACATATTTGAAAGCAGTTGAAGCGGGAGTAGATGTAATTGATACAGCAATTTCACCATTTGCAATGGGAACATCTCAGCCGGCTACAGAAGTTATGGTGGAGACATTCAAGGGAACACCGTATGACACAGGACTTGATCAGAATCTGTTGGCAGAGATTGCGGATTACTTCAGACCAATTCGTGATGAAGCCTTGGATTCCGGATTGTTAAATCCAAAGAACCTCGGTGTAAATATCAAGACATTGCTTTATCAGGTACCAGGTGGTATGTTGTCGAACCTGACATCTCAGTTAAAGGAACAAGGTGCAGAAGACAAATTCTACGATGTGCTTGAAGAAGTGCCGAGAGTTCGTAAAGATCTTGGCGAGCCACCACTTGTAACACCGTCTTCACAGATCGTTGGTACACAGGCTGTATTTAACGTATTGATGGGTGAACGTTACAAGATGGCTACAAAAGAGACGAAAGATATCTTGAGCGGAAAATACGGAGCAACTGTAAAACCGTTTAACAAAGAAGTTCAAAAGAAATGTATCGGTGATACAGAAGTGATCACATGCCGTCCGGCAGATTTGATTCCGGATGAATTGGATACATTAAAAGGAGAAATGGCACAGTGGTCACAGCAGGATGAAGACGTATTATCATATGCGTTATTCCCACAGGTTGCAACAGACTTCTTTAAATACAGAGAAGCGCAGCAGACAGGTGTTGATCAAACTGTTGCTGATACAGAAAACGGAAGTTATCCGGTCTAAGATAAAAGACGAAAAAGAGGAACTGCAGATAAAAAGCAGTTCCTCTTTTTGCGTGGATTATTCACCTAAGCAGTTCATGTCGTTGATGCCGCAGGTTGTATCCTCGTCCTCGGCGACACAGTTCATATCATTGATACCGCAAGTCGTATCTTCATCTTCTGACAAGCAGTTCATATCGTTAATGCCGCAAGTTGTATCCTCATCTTCTGTAACACCGTTCAAATTTGTGATACTCAAATTGTCTGCCATAATATATTTCCTCCTTTCGCATGGTCGAACATTTATCTGATTTCATTATAGCAAAGCTTGCTGAAATGACAAGCATAAGAAATCTTCTTTTTACAGATTTTATCGAAAAACTATACAATACGCAAAAATTGTACAAAATAAGTGAAGGATCGAGAAAACAGCTTGAACAGTAGATAAGAAATATCTATAATAAATGTAACAGTATTAAAGAAAGGTGTGTGAAATGATGCGAAGTTTGATTAATGAAGAAGTAAAAGCGTTCAAAGTACAGGCTTATCACAACGGGGCATTTGAAGAAATTACCAGGGAAGATATACTTGGGCATTGGTCTGTATTTTTCTTTTATCCGGCAGATTTTACATTTGTATGTCCTACGGAGCTTGGCGATTTACAAGATTTTTATGAAGCATTTCAAGAGTGTGGCTGTGAGATTTATTCCGTATCCATGGATACACATTTTGTGCATAAGGCATGGGCAGACGCATCGGACACGATTAAAAAAATTGAATATCCGATGTTGGCTGATCCGACAGGAGAGCTTGCAAAATTTTTTGGCGTCAGACTCAAGGAAAAAGGTCAGGCACTGAGAGGAACTTTTATTATAAATCCGGATGGAAAAATCAAAGCATATGAAGTACATGATCTTGGAATTGGAAGAAATGCAGAAGAACTTCTCAGAAAAGTTCAGGCAGCTCAATATGTAGAAGAGCACGGAGAACAGGTGTGCCCTGCAAACTGGAAACCGGGAGAAGAAACTTTAATGCCGAGTTTGGATTTGGTTGGAATGCTGTAAAAGGAGTTTTTATGGATCAGATGAAAAAAATTTCGGGACAGAGTAGATTGGTATCAGAAGAATTAAAACAACAGATTGCTCCTTTGTTTCAAAAGATGAGACGAACTGTCGTTTTGCATGCAGTTTTAGACTTCGAAGATGAAAAGAGTCTGGAACTTGGTTCCTTTTTAAAAGCAATTGCCTCTGTGAATGAACAAGTACAGGTGCATTTTTGGGGAAAGAATGAGAATGAAGTTATTTTCCAAGAACTTCATGGAGAACATTTGCCGGTTGTTGGAATTTATGATGAATCGGGAGTATATTCGGGAGCGTGTTTTCATGGAGTGCCGGGAGGAAAAGAGATCAATTCTTTTTTGGCGTCAATTTGTAATGCAGGAGGTGACGGACAGAAACTAGAACGAAAAACAAAAAAAGAAATTGAGAAAATTGATTTTTCGGTTGCAATCAAAATTTTTGTATCCTTATCCTGCCATCACTGCCCACATGTAGTGGCTGCATGCCAAAAGATTGCGATGGAAAGCGACTATGTCACAGCGGACATGTATGATGCAAAATTGTATTCGGATCTCATTGAAAAGTATAAGATTGGGCGTGTTCCAATGACCGTTATCAATGATGAAATTGTCGTGATGGGGCAGAAAACAATTGATGAAATTGTGAAAAGTTTGACAACTATGTAAAGTGTATAAAACTGATAGCTAAATATTATGAGTTTTCTACAAAATTAGTTGTTTTGTGGGAAAAGAGATTGAAATGAGAATTTTTGTGTGATATGATTTTACTAACTTAAGAACGACCATGAGAGAAGAGCGAGGTAAAAAACAACAGAAATGTTGTAGTTTGTCTTGCTCCTTTTTATAGTCAAAGGAGGTAAGTATGTCAAAAACAAAATGGAAGCTTGCAGAGGCATTAAAGAAACTGATGAAAGAGAAAAGCCTTCATAAAATTACGATTCAAGATATTGTGGAAGAAAGTGGACTGACAAGACAGTCGTTCTATTATCATTTTCATGATATTTGTGAAATTATTGAATGGATTTGTAAAAACACTCTTTTAGAAAAGTGTGATGTGGAAGAAAAAACGCCGGATTGTTGGATCTATACACTTTTTGAAAATGCACATGCAGACAGAAATTTTTACAGGAAAGTGATTCAGGAATTTGGTCGGGAATTGTTGGAAAAAGCAGTTATAACTGATGTGGAAGAGCGCATGAAAAGAATGCTCTCTGTTTATAAAATAGAAGAAAATGAAGTGCTCACTTTTTTGACGACATCTCTTTTGAATTATGTGATCATAGTAGCGGAAACGTATGATGATAAGATTGGTCATGAGCAGATCGAACATATTCTTCTGTTTTTGAAAAATGGGATGCAGGAATATTGTCACAATCAGAATAATGTGCAATGTGCATAAAAATAAATTTTTAACAATATAAAACTATACAAAATATATAAAATGTATAATGACAAAAAATAAAAAAGGTGGTAATATGATTACAATAAGTAATGTGAAAAATGCTAAAAAGAAAAAGGAGGATGTATTCACATGGCAAAATATGTAATGGCACTAGATGCAGGAACAACGAGCAACAGATGTATTTTATTTAATGAAAAAGGCGAGATGTGCAGCGTGGCACAACGGGAATTCACGCAGTATTTTCCACAACCTGGATGGGTGGAACATGATGCAGATGAGATTTGGGCAAGCCAGCTTGGCGTAGCTGTGGAAGCAATGAATATGATCGGGGCAACCGCAGAGGAGATCGCAGCAATTGGTATCACAAATCAGAGAGAGACAGCGATTGTGTGGGATAAGAATACAGGGGAACCGGTATATCACGCAATAGTATGGCAGTGTAGAAGAACTTCTGAATATTGCGACTCTTTGAAGGAGAAAGGGCTGACAGAAAAATTCAGAGAAAAGACAGGACTTGTCATCGATGCTTATTTTTCAGCGACAAAGGTAAAATGGATCTTAGATAATGTACCGGGAGCAAGAGAGCGGGCGGAAAAAGGAGAGTTATTGTTCGGTACAGTTGAGACATGGCTGATCTGGAAATTGACGAAAGGCGCTGTGCACGTAACAGATTATTCAAATGCGTCACGCACAATGCTCTTTAATATCAACACACTTGAATGGGATGATGAGATTTTAGCAGAATTGGATATTCCAAAATCAATGCTTCCGGAAGCTAAACCTTCAAGTTGTATTTATGGAGAAGCAGATCCAGCATTTTTAGGAGGACCAATTCCAATTGCGGGTGCTGCGGGCGACCAGCAGGCTGCTTTGTTCGGACAGACATGTTTTACTGCGGGAGAAGCAAAAAATACATATGGTACGGGATGTTTCTTATTGATGAACACAGGCGAGAAACCTGTTTTTTCAAAGAATGGTCTTGTAACAACAATTGCATGGGGATTAGACGGAAAAGTTAACTATGCGTTGGAAGGTTCCATTTTTGTGGCAGGTGCGGCTGTACAATGGCTTCGTGATGAGATGCGAATCATCGATTCTTCACCGGACTCTGAATATATGGCGAAAAAAGTAAAAGACACAAATGGATGTTACGTAGTACCGGCATTTACTGGTTTGGGAGCTCCGCACTGGGATCAATATGCAAGAGGAACTATTGTAGGAATTACACGTGGTGTTAATAAGTATCATATTATCCGTGCTACTTTGGAATCATTGGCATATCAGGTAAATGATGTTTTAGATGCGATGAAAGCAGATTCGGGAATTTCACTTGCAGCGTTAAAAGTAGATGGAGGAGCAAGCGCAAATGATTTCTTGATGCAGACACAGGCTGATATTATTGATGCGCCGGTTAATCGTCCGCAATGTGTAGAGACAACTGCTATGGGAGCTGCTTATCTTGCAGGTTTGGCAGTTGGATATTGGGCAAACAAAGAGGATGTAATAAAGAACTGGGCGATTGATAAGACGTTCAAACCATCTATTACGGAAGAAGACCGTATGGCTAGAATCAAAGGCTGGAATAAGGCTGTAAAATATGCTTACGGATGGGCAAAAGAAGATTAAGGATTGTGAAAAGTGAAAGGGGGATCTTTATATGTTACCATATATAGCTGAATTTTTAGGAACAATGATGCTGATCTTACTTGGAGATGGTGTTGTAGCCAATGTAACATTGAATAAATCCGGAATGAAAGGTGCGGGTTCGATTCAGATCACATTTGCCTGGGGTCTTGCAGTTATGATACCAGCTTATATTTTTGGAGCGGCTTCCGGTGCATCTTTTAATCCGGCGCTCACGCTGGCACTGGCGATTGATGGAAGCTTTGACTGGGCATTGGTACCAGGATATATTATTGCTCAGTTTGCAGGTGCGTTTGTAGGCGCCTGTCTGGTATATATTTTATTCAAAGAACAGTTCGATGCGACACCGGAACCTGCTGCAAAATTAGGAGCATTTTCTACAAGTCCATCAGTTCCGAATCTTCCACTAAATATTTTGAGCGAAGCAATCGGAACATTCGTATTAGTGTTTGCTATCAAAGGAATCGCAAACGTGGATGGAATTGCAGGTGGATTGGATAAATTCTTAGTATTTGGAATTATTGTATCAGTTGGTATGTCACTAGGTGGGCTTACAGGATATGCCATCAATCCGGCACGTGATATCGGACCTCGTTTGGCACACGCTATACTGCCGATTAAAGGAAAAGGATCTTCTAATTGGGGATATGCAATTGTTCCATTGGTAGGACCGATTATCGGTGCGATTGTGGCAGTGCTTTTGTATGGAGCAATTCCATGGTAAAGATAAGAAAAATTGAATACCGCAAACGATAGGAGAAAAGAGTCAGGCGTTTTAGAATCGGGTAGTGCCCGGGTCTTTGCCTGACTCTGTCTTATTTTAAGTAAATTATAATTAAAAAGGAGATAGAAAAATGTATGATGTTATGATTGTAGGTGCAGGTGTTGTAGGCTGCGCAATTGCAAGAGAATTATCAAAGTATCAGGTGAATGCCTGTGTGATTGAAAAGGATGAAGATGTATGTAACGGAACATCGAAGGCGAACAGTGCGATTGCGCATGCCGGATTTGATGCAAAGCCGGGAACACTGAAGGCGAAGCTGAATGTGGAAGGAAATCTAATGATGGAACAATTGTCAAAAGAATTAGATTTTCCGTTTAAACAAACAGGAGCGTTTGTTGTCTGCGTGCGTGAGGAGGATAAACCAAAGTTACAGGAACTGCTTGACAAGGGTGTTCAAAATGGCGTGAAAGGGCTTCGTATCCTAAATAAAGAAGAAGCGCATGAAATGGAACCAAATCTTACAGATCAGGTTGTTGCTGCACTCTATGCACCGACATCCGGAATTGTATGTCCGTTTAATATGACGATCGCCTTTGCGGAAAATGCAGTTGAAAATGGCGTGGAATTTAAACTGAACACAAGTGTAGAGAACATTAGTAAGACGGAGAACGGTTATCTTGTGGAGACGTCGAAAGGAACATTTGAGACAAAAGCGGTTGTGAATGCTGCTGGTGTCTATGCTGATGAAATTCATAATATGGTATCCGAAGATAAGCTGAAAATCGTGGCAAGACGAGGGGATTACTGCCTGTTAGATAAGACGGCGGGAAATCATGTAAGCAGGACAATTTTTCCATTGCCAAATGAATTGGGAAAGGGAGTATTGGTATCTCCGACAGTACATGGTAATCTGATTGTAGGACCGACAGCTATGGATGTAGAAGACAAAGAAGCAAACAATGTGAGACAGGAAGGAATTGATTTCCTGATGGAAAAAGCAGGAGAATCTGTTGCAAATCTTCCGATGCGCCAGGTGATCACTTCTTTTGCAGGATTGAGAGCTCGCGAGAGTAAAGGAGACTTTACAATCGGAGAGGCAAGGGATGCGAAAAACTTCTTTGATGCAGCAGGAATTGAATCACCGGGACTTACAAGTGCTCCTGCAATTGGAGTGATGGTTGCAACTATGGTGAAAGATGCACTGCAGCTTCCGGTAAATGAAAAATTCGTGGCACAGAGAAAAGGTGTCTTGAATCCGCAGACACTTTCGAAGGAAGAACGGGCGGCATTGATTAAAGAAAATCCAACATACGGAAACATTATCTGCAGATGTGAAACGGTGACAGAAGGAGAAATTATTGACGCAATTCAGCGTCCTTTGGGAGCACGTTCATTAGATGGTGTGAAACGTCGGACAAGAGCAGGAATGGGACGTTGCCAGTCGGGCTTTTGCTCACCGAAAACGATGGAAATTCTTTCGCGCGAACTTGGAATTGATATGGCGGAAGTGACAAAATCAGGCGGCGAATCAAAAATTATCGTAGGAATGAATAAAGATCATCTGTAGAAAGAGGAGGCATATACATGAAATCATATGATATTGTGATTGTAGGAGGAGGACCGGCAGGACTGCTGCTGCGGCTTCTGCAAAGGAACACGGAATTGACAGCATCTTAATTTTAGAAAGAGACAAGGAACTTGGTGGTATTTTAAATCAGTGTATTCATAACGGATTTGGACTTCATACATTTAAAGAAGAGTTAACAGGACCTGAGTATGCAGGAAGATTCATAGAAAAAGTGGAAGAACTTGGAATTACATATGAACTTAATACGATGGTGATGGATATTTCAAAAGATAAGGTTGTCACAGCGATGAACCGAGAGGAAGGGCTGTTTGAGATTCAGGCAAAAGCAATTATTTTGGCAATGGGATGCCGCGAACGTCCTCGAGGTGCGCTAAATATTCCGGGGTATCGTCCGGCTGGAATTTTTTCTGCAGGAACGGCGCAAAGACTAGTTAATATGGAAGGATATTTGCCGGGAAGAGAAGTTGTGATATTGGGCTCCGGCGATATTGGACTTATTATGGCAAGAAGAATGATGCTGGAAGGGGCTCATGTGAAAGTGGTTGCAGAGTTAATGCCATATTCCGGCGGGCTGAAAAGAAATATTGTGCAATGTCTGGATGATTATGGAATTCCTTTGAAATTAAGCCATACGGTTATTGATATTGACGGAAAAGAGAGAGTCAAAGGTGTCACACTTGCTCAGGTAGATGAAAAAGGCAAACCGATCAAAGGGACAGAAGAATATATTCCATGTGATACATTGTTGCTGTCAGTTGGACTTATCCCGGAAAATGAACTTTCAAGAGGACTTGATATCGATATGGAACGAGTGACTTCCGGACCGGTAGTAAACGAGAGCCTTGAGACAAGTATGGAAGGTGTTTTTGCATGCGGAAATGTACTTCATGTACATGATCTTGTCGATTTCGTGTCAGAAGAGGCTGCTATGGCAGGGAAAAACGCAGTGAAATACATCAAGGGCGAGCTGGCAGCCGCTGACAAGAAAATTGATCTTGTACCGGAAGATGGTGTTCGATATACAGTTCCGAAATATATCCGTCCGGAAAATATGGATGAGAAACTGACGGTTCGTTTTCGTGTCGGAGGCGTGTTCAAAAATTGTTATATCAGTACATATTTTGATGGGGAACGTATTATGAGAAGAAAACGTCCGGTTGTAGCGCCTGGTGAAATGGAAGAGATCAAACTTACAAAAGAGCAGTTGAGCCAATATCCGGATCTGAAGAAAATAACCATAAAGGTTGAAAAGGAGTAGTGATAAGGATGGAAAAAAGAGAATTGATTTGTATCGGATGTCCTTTGGGATGTATGATTTCGGTGGAATTGGAAGGAAAAGAGGTAAAAAATGTGACAGGAAATACTTGCCCAAGAGGAAAGGTGTATGCGGAGAAAGAAGTAACGAATCCTATGCGGATTGTGACAAGCAGTGTGCGGGTAAGCGGAGGGGATAAAGTGTCGGTCTCCGTAAAAACAAAAAGCGATATTCCAAAGGGGAAAATTTTTGATGTGGTGCGGGACTTGAAAGATGTTGTGGCGAAAGCACCGATAAAAATCGGAGACATATTAGTGAAAGATGTAGCTGAAACAGGGGTAGACATTGTTGCAACTGCAAATGTGAATCAGAAATAGAAATAAAGTCAGGGACGGAGTTTTTGCTTCGTCCCTGATTACGTCTTGAATAAAAAATATAAGTCGTGTATAATGAATTCGCATATTGATAGTAAGATACCGGAGGCAAATTGTGAATAATAAAAACGCAAATGAATTGTTAAATAAAATAGATAAAAATTATGAACAGATGAGTAAAGGACAAAAACTGCTGGCAGATTATATTTTGAAAAATTATGACAAAGCAGTATTTCTTACCGCAGCAAAACTTGGGAAAGTGGTGGGGGTCAGTGAGTCTACTGTTGTCAGATTTGCAACGCAGTTGGGGTATCAAGGGTATCCGGGATTTCAGAAAGCACTAGAAGAGCTTGTGCGGAATAAATTAAATTCGATTCAGCGCATGGAAGTGACGTATGGTCGGATCAGTCAGTCGGAAATTTTGGCATCGGTTCTTCAGTCGGATATTGAAAAAATCAAGCTTACACTTGCCAATATGGATCAGAATGCATTTGAGCTTGCCGTGGACACTATTTTGAATGCAAAACGTATATATGTGGTGGGAATTCGAAGTTGTGCACCGCTGGCTAATTTTCTGAGTTTTTATCTGAATTTGATTTTCGATAATGTGACATCGGTTCACACAAACAGCTCAAGCGAGATTTTTGAACAGCTTATACGGATCGGGGCGGAGGATGTGATTATCGGCATCAGTTTTCCGCGATATTCAATGCGTACGTTGAAGGCGCTGGAATTTGCGAGCAACCGGAAAGCAAAGGTGATCACACTGACAGACAGTGTACATTCTCCAATGACATTATATTCATCCTGCAATCTGATTGCGAGAAGCGATATGGCATCTATTGTAGATTCGCTGGTTGCTCCGTTAAGTGTTGTGAACGCACTTGTGGTGGCATTATGCATGAAAAAACAGAAAGACGTCATTGCCACCCTTGAGACACTGGAACAAATCTGGGATGAATATCAGGTATACAGCAGCGATGAATTGAATCAGGTAGACGATTCGGTGTCGCTTAATTTTAAAGAAAATGAGGAAACGTATGCCGCAGTTCGGGTTCCCCGCCAGCGCGATCTTAAGCTCCATAATCTCTCAGTC
>OGXH01003384.1_pt1 | contig 10316 bp, 9 predicted proteins | sample 1576241 | NCBI WGS metagenome assembly OGXH01 (sample SAMEA3541529, study PRJEB24748) | human gut metagenome | biome: human gut; feature: human-associated habitat; material: faeces | place: China | collected 2012
CGGACGAATGCCCAGCCTGCGGGCTGTTTCTGCGTTTAACGATAGTCTATCTCGGAGAGGGTGATGCGGGGCATTTCGGTGTCGGTTTTTTCACACATCTGGTCGATCTGCTCCTGAAGGTAAGGTACCCGGGTGCTGACGTCCGGGAATTTCGGCCCCAAGATGACTTCATCCAGCTGGAGCGGGAAAGGTGTTTGTACAAAGAGCCACGGCTTATCGCCGTCAGTGTGGAGGATGTTGTCCTTCGTCTGGTAGATGACCCGCAGCTCTTGCTCGTAGCTGTAGCTGCTTTCTTTGAAGAGGTAGAGGACCTTACCTAGAACATCATCAAGATAATGGCGGTCTTCTTCGGCAATTCCTTCGGCGACCTTGTGAAGCTCTTGAAGCTGTGAATTTATAGTGCGGCAGGATTTCGAAAGTTTTTCGTTATCTTCCTTTAGAACAATATAGGAATTCCCTTGCTTTCGAAGATAGCAAACACGGTAAAGAATAGGCTCTGATTCATCCTCCATCCACTTTGACATCTCCCAGTCGATAACAAGGCAGCAACCTCGGGCATGGTCGCCGTACATTTCCCACATAGGCAGATAGTCGATGCGGGGACTAAAGCATTTTACGAATACAAAGGGGACGTCCAGCGGCTTGCGGCCTTTTTGAAGAGCTCCATACGATGGACCATAAATCGCCTTTTGCAGAGTTTTTCCCTCGTTGGGGTCGTTCATGTAGGAGAGATGCATCACGGTCAGTTTCCCCAGACGGTCGTCTTTCTTATCCTCCTCCTTGCACTTTTCGGGGAGCATGTAAGAGAAGACATCTGCTGATGTGTAGTATGCGATTTCTTCATTATCATCTTCGGCATTAAGTTCGTCCAGAAGAAGTTCCGAAAGGTGTGCGGCCTTGGCCAGACCCAAATAAGAGTCGAAATACCGCTTCCCCGATTTCCATGTCATATGTGCTGCATAGCGGGAAAGAATGGAATAGTTTGTACCCTTGAGCAGGAGGGATTTTTCTGTTATTTCAACTTCCCAGCGCTCTTTGTCAGGGTCATCGTAAAGACGGGCCAATTCAGGGATAAGATGTCTTTTGGTGATAACAAAGAACATCAGCAGGGCGAGTCGGGCACGATGGAGTTTCCGAAGAGTGGGGGCATCTAGCACTTCTTGAATAGATGAAACAAAACTGCTCAGATTTCTAGAAAGGGAGGACGACGAAATTTCAGTATGGATAATACGGTTATACTGCTGATAAAATGCGGATGACTGCGAGGAAGTGCCGTAAGGATACCTTACACCCCGCGAAATGTGGTCGTAAAGTTCATACTGGCGTATGAAAGAAACAGAATAATCATCAATGTTCTTTTCTGCGGGGGCTTCGGATGGACCGGTCCTCCACGGCAACGCCGCAAGCGCGTAAAATTTCAGCGCTTCTTCGGTGTTGTTGTCCAGAAAGAGAAACCGGTCGGCTTGTCGGATATAAAGTCTGTCAAAGTTAAAAAATGTCGATTTGGAAGAGTTTTTGTCTTCTTTTACAGCGTCGTTCCATTCGGTGACTTCTTCCCATACGGTATCTTCACAGCCATAATAGAGCAAAGTTTCCGTCAGTGCATATAAGTCGGCTTTGTTTCCCATTCCGTGTTTGAGACAGGCGCAGTAATTCTGGAAATCATTCTCCAAATCAGCTAAAAATGATAAGAGGCTGGACCATTTTGTGCGTGAGCCTTTTTTGGTTCGTACAGGTCGATCCCTTTCTTCCGAAGGGGATAGCCAATGTTTATGAAGTTTCAGCAAGACGCCTGCTGCGTGGCCGAGAGCATTTTTATCATCACCCGGAAGTCGTCCGAAGTCGTCATGCTCGTAATCTTCCGTCACGATGCTGACCCTATCCATAAAACCCGGATGCGGATTCAGTGTCAAAAGCTCCGCATAAGGTTTTTTATCATATTTGAATTCCAGCAGTGGATATTTCATCTTTTCGTCCGGCATGGAGCATCCTCCTTTTTACGTCTTTTCAGTGAGCATCCCGCACATGACTTCCACGCACTGTGGGTCGAACGCATGTCCGGCACACTCGCGGAGGGCCGCAGCGATTTGGGCGTCCGTCTCGCCCCGGCGGCGGTGGCGGTCGGTGAAGCCGGCCACAGCGAGGATACGGGACAGCACCGCTATCTCTCCGCTTTCCAGCAGCTCCACCACGGCCTTGACCGCCGCAGGCCCATGACGATAAGGGCTGTGTTTGCGAACATGATCAAATGCTTTTCGTAATGATATGCTTCCTTGAGAAGGGGCCAGATGCGGTAAAGCATGAAAACATCGCCTCCGCGCGGGCGGCTGGCTGCTGTATCTTTATAATATTACAATATTTTTATACAATACATTATACAACGAAATCCGGACGATGAACAGATGGAATTTCAGAATGACTGTATGCATCAAAAATACATCAGCAAAGAATTTTGGATGTAAGAGCTAAGAATCGAAAGGAAGGCTTGCAGAAGGCTTCAAAAACTAATCAAACGGGTCACTTTGTACAAACATTGACTGAAAAATTTGTGCTTGAATCTAATTGCGGGATGAGAAAATATGCGTTATCATAATATCCAAAGGCGACCCGTATGCGGAAGGAATGGCGCTGTGAGCAAAGCACGGCGCTGCCATAATACGGATAAACGCAACGTGAATCGGAGGTAACAAGAAATGAAAAAGATCTCTCGTCGTGACTTCCTCGCAGCTTCTGCTGCTGTGGGTGCAGCTGGCGTCCTGACCGCTTGCGGCGGCTCTTCCAGCAGCACTGCCACCTCTACCGCAGCTTCCACTGCTGCCAGCGGCAAGTCCACCGACTACCCCACCAAGGGTATTTCCGTCATCTGCCCCTGGTCTGCAGGCGGCGGCACGGACTCCTGCCTGCGCGCATTCTGCGAGGCTATGGGCAAGAACCTGGGCGTCACCCTGACCGTCGATAACCAGACTGGCGGCGGCGGCATCCTGGGCCATCAGGCAATCGCAGATGCCAACACCGACGGCTACACCATCGGTATGATCACCTTCGAGCTGGCCACCTACAAGAAGCTGGGTACCAGTGAACTGACCTGGGAGAATTACGCTCCCCTGTGCCGCGTCAACACCGACGCAGCTGCCATCACCGTCGGCGCAAAGTGGGCTGCTGACAACGGCATCACCGACCTGCCCGGTTTCATTGATTACTGCAAGGCTCACCCCGGTGAGGTGCAGATGGGCGGTTCTTCCAACGCTTCTGTCTGGCACATCGCTGGCGGCTACCTGATGAGCGCTACCGGCATCGACATCCAGATGATCACCTATCAGGAAGGCGCTGCTACCGCTGTCCAGAACGCAGCCGGCGGCTTCATTCAGGGCGTTACCGTCTCTCTGGCCGAAGCTCGCAGCTTCATCGAGTCCGGCGACCTGATCTGCCTGGGCGTCATGGACGAAGAGCGCAACCCCGTCTTCCCCGATGTTCCTACCTGTAAGGAGCAGGGCTACGACATCACCTACTACACCCAGCGCGGTATGGCCGCTCCTCTGGGCGTTGATGATGCCATCATGACCCGTCTGGAAGAGGCCTGCGCCGCTGCCATCGAGGACCCGGACTTCGTGACCTTCATGAACAACAACGGTCAGGCGATCTCCTATCTGGATGCACAGGGCTATGCTGACTACCTGAAGCAGGCTGCTGTCGATGTCGCAGCTGCTATGGACGCTGTCGGCCTCTGATTTGTCTCTCTGAGTATTTGCTGGGGCAGGCAGTTCATGCCTGCCCTTTTTTATGAGAAGATATAGAGAGGAGGAACCCCTTTTGAACAAAGACAAAATGAAAACGATGGCCTTCTCCAATCTGGTAGGCTCCATCATTTTCCTCGCGATCGGCATCTGGGCGTGGTTCCAGACCGATAATTTCCCTGAGGTGGCCAACACCTATGTGCAGGCTTCCACCTTCCCCCGCGTCATGATCGTGGGTATGCTCATCTTCTCGGTGGTCCTGCTCATCCAGTCCATCTTCAAGCTGATGGGTACTATGAAGCCCACCGACCCCGTTGCTGCCGAAGTCGGCACCCTGAATCCCCTCAAGGATAAGGGCGTGGCCGCTGCTTACCTCGTCATGCTCCTCTGTGTGCTGTTCGCTGCTCTGTTCAAGAGCTGCGGCTACATCCTGTGCGCTGTGGTGCTCTCGATGATCATCATGTTCCTCATCGGCAAGCGCAACTGGGTGCAGATGATCCTTGTGAGCGTTCTGGTGCCGCTGCTGATGTGGCTGGTGTTCTACAAGGTGCTTACCGTCAATATTCCGCTGGGTCCGCTGAACTTCCTGCGCACCCTCGTGGACATGATATAAGGAGGGAGCACAGTTATGGATTTTAGTCTGCTTCTTTCCAGCTATGCGACTGTCTGGTCCAACCCCGAGGTCCTTCTGATGACCTTCATCGGCGCACTGGGCGGCGTTCTGCTGGGCGCTATCCCGGGCATGACCGCCACCATGGGCGTGGCGCTGCTCATCCCCTTCTCCTTCGGCATGGACCTCATCCCGTCCATCGGCCTGCTGCTGGGCATCTACTGCGGCGGTATGTACGGCGGTTCCATTTCCGCTATCCTCATCCACGCCCCCGGCACGCCCGCCGCAGCCGCCACCCTGCTGGACGGCTACCCCATGTGCAAGAAGGGTCAGGCCGGCAAGGCTCTGTCCGTCGCTATGTTCGCCTCCTTCTGCGGCGGCGTCATCGGCGCACTGGTCATGACCTTCCTGTCTCCGCTGGTCGCTGATATGGCCATGAACTTCGGCCCCGGCGAGATGTTCATGCTGGCCGTCTTCGGCCTGTCGGTCATCGTCGCAATTTCCGGTAAGTCTGTGGCCAAGGGCCTCATCAGCGCCTTCTTCGGTATGCTGCTCTGCACCGTCGGCCTCGACCCCACCAACGGCATCCCCCGCTTCATCACCACCAAGCAGACCGGCCTGCTGGATGGCTTCCAGTTCATCCCCACTCTGATCGGTCTGTTCGCTGTCTCTGAAGTCATCGCCGGCGTTGAGCGCATCATCCGCGGCGAAGAGCATGAGCAGAAGTCCAACGAGAAGATCACCAACGTGCTGCCTGACTGGAAGACCATCAAGAAGATCTGGCCCAACATCCTCTCCGGCGGCCTCATCGGCACCTTCATCGGCGCCATCCCCGGCGCAGGCGGTGACATCGCCGTCTTCGTCTCCTACGGCGCCAGCAAGTCTGCAAGTAAGCACCCCGAGCTGTACGGCACCGGCATCCCCAACGGCGTTGCTGCTACCGAGTCCGCCAACAACGGCTGCTCCGGCGGCGCTATGATCCCCCTGCTGTCTCTGGGCGTCCCCGGCGACTCCGTCACGGCCATCCTGCTGGGTGCCTTCATCATGAAGGGCATCACCCCCGGCCCCATGATGTACGTCACCGAGCTGCCCACCGTCTACCGCGTCTTTGCGGCTCTGATGCTGGCAAACCTCTGCATGCTGGTCGTGGGCTGCCTGGGCGTCCGCTTCTTTGCAAAGATCGTCTCCGTCGAGAAGAAGATGCTCTACCCCATCATCCTCGTCATCTCCCTGCTGGGTGCTTTCTCCATCAACAAGAATGCCTTTGATGTGGGCGTCTGTGTCGCCTTCGGCATCATCGGCTGGCTGATGAACAAGTACGAGTTCCCCCTTTCTCCCATCCTGCTGGCCCTCATTCTGGGACCCATGTGCGAGAAGAACTTCGTGCGCTACATGAACATCCAGCGCGGCAACTTCTTCGCCATCACCACTTCTCCCATCGCAATGGTCTTTGCAACGGTCGCTATCCTGGTCATCGTCTACTCTGTCTACAACCAGAGCAAGATCAACAAGCGTGCTGCTGCAAACTCCGCGAAGGAGAACGCATAACCCCAACATCCAGACAAGCTCTGTCTTTTACATTCCCATGAAGCTGCGGCTGTCCCGTTCCGTCGGGGCGGCCGCGCTTCGCTTTTATAGGATAAGGAGAAAGCCCCCGGCAGGCATTGCCGGGGGCTTTCGTCGTGCTATTTTATTCTTCCGATTTGGGAGCTTCGGGGTGGCGGCACTTGGCCAGCATATCCAGCTCCGGCATCAGCTCGGTGCTGATGACCGAGAGCATCTGCTCCATCTTGTCGCAGTCCTCAGCCGGGAAGCGCTTGCGCACACGCTCGATGACCGTGTGCAGGTAGGAGTAGCTGATGCTGTAGTAATCGATGTATTTCTGGGTGGGGCGCAGGAAGTATTCGCGGCGGTCGGTGGTGGACTGGATCTTCTCCACATAGCCCTTTTTGACGAGGCTGCCGATTTTATAGGCCGCGTTTGGGGTGGAGATGCCCATCATGCGGGAAAACTCTGCAATGGTGGGCTCCCCCATCGCCATGATGCCCTCCATGCAGAAGGACTCCACCGTGGTCAGCGTGGCTTCGCGGGTGGCAAAGCGCTGAAATACATTCTGATAAAAATGCAGCTTGAATTTTGTATAGACGTCCTGAAAGACTTCTTCCAGCATGGGGTTTTCCTCCAGTGAGCAAATAGCTCAAAAAATTTACTCTTTTGATAAGTATACCATGATTTGCGCCGGAGGGGAAGACAAAAATCTACGATTCCGTTAAGATTTTGTGACCTCTTCCTTCCCAGTATGGCCCATCCGCGCCCTGACGATGCTGAGCACGACGAGTTCGATGGCGATGGCACAGGCCAGCAGCACGAAGGAGGTCAGGGTGTTGGCGGCATCGCCGAGGACAGCCTGTGCTGCGCCGCAGAGCAGATAGCAGCCCGCCGAGATGGCGGCGGCGGTCATGGCGTAGGGCAGCTGGGTGGAGACATGGTTCACGTGGCTGCAATGCGCGCCGGCAGAGGCCATGATGGTGGTGTCGGAGATGGGCGAGCAGTGGTCGCCGCAGACCGCGCCGGACAGGCAGGCGGCGATGGAGACCACCAGCATCTCACCATCCGGGAACGCATGGCAGACGATGGGGACCAGAATCGAGAAGGTACCCCAGGACGTGCCGGTGGCAAAGGCGAGGAAGACCGCCACCACAAAGATGATGATGGGCAGCAGGTACTGCAGAGCCGCCGCAGAGCCGCTGAGCAGGCTAGCAACATAGTATTTTGCGCCCAGCAGGCCGGTCATGCCGGAAAGGGTCCATGCCAGCGTCAGGATGAGCATGGGGCTGACCATGGCCTTGAAGCCCTCGGGGATGCAGGCGGCAAAGTCCTGAAAGGTCATGACGCCCCGCACCCGGTAAAACACGAAGGTGAACATCAGGGCAATGGCGCTGCCCATCACGAGGCCCATGGAGGCGCTGCAGTTGGCAAAAGCGGTGACGAAGTCCACGCCCTCAAAGAAACCGCCGGTATACACCATGCCGAAGATGCAGGCCGCGATGAGCACCAGCACCGGCGCGATGAGGTCCACCACATGGCCGCGGGTGTCGCTGCCGTCGTCCGCGTCGTCGCCGTAGGGGCGGTCGTCGGTGGTGAAGAGGTCGCCCAGCAGGGCGTTGTCCTCGTGCTTTTTCATGGGGCCGTAGTCGAGGCCGCTGAAGATGAGGAAGAGGCTCATCACCATGGTGAGGATGGCGTAGTAGTTATAAGAGATGGTGCGCAGGAACATGGTAAAGCCGTTGATGCCCGAGCCTTCCGGCACAGAGGACGTGACGGCGGCGGCCCAACTGGACACCGGCGCGATGATGCAGATGGGGGCTGCGGTGGCGTCGATGAGGTAGGCCAGCTTTGCGCGGGAGACCTTCTGCCGGTCAGTGACCGGGCGCATGACGGAGCCGACGGTCAGGCAGTTGAAGTAGTCGTCCACAAAGATGAGGATGCCCAGCAGCAGGGTGGCGAACTGTGCTCCCGCCCGGGTGTGGATGTGGGTGGAGGCCCAGCGGCCAAAGGCGGCGCTGCCGCCGGCCTTGTTCATCAGGGCCACCAGAATGCCCAGCATCACCAGAAAGACGAGGATGCCGACGTTGCTGGAATCGGACAGCTTGGACACCATGCCGCCGTCTTCGTTGAAGAAGAGGGTGGTCAGCGCCAGCTCAAGATTGCCGTTGGCGTAGAGCAGTGCGCCGGTGGCGATGCCCACCAGCAGCGAGGTGTAGACCTCTTTGGTGTTCAGGGCCAGCACGATGGCTACCACAGGGGGCAGCAGGGACAGCGCCGAGCTGTACACGGCGCAGGTGTAGGTGGAAGGGTCGTCGATCTTGCCGGGCGTTGCGGCGGTACACCACAGCAGCAGGGCAAATACCAACAGAGCACCCACCCACGAGAGATTGGTTTTTTTCATGATAAACTCCTCAGGTGATTTTTTTGCAGCCTGCCGGGCAGACTAACCCTTTAGAAGCCGTTTTCATAAGCATTGCACACCGCCCGAACGGCCTTTTTGCCCGCATACTGCGTTGCTTTCCCTTGCAATCCGCTCAGGATTGCTGCGGAAAATTGCCTTGTCTGCGAGCAAAAATTCTCGTCGTTCGATGCACTCTGCTTACAAAAACAGCTTCTAACGTGATGGGACACGGAAGGGGGTGTTGGCTGCGCCGGACTATAAAGCGATGTATTTAGAGCTGTTCCGTGCCAGCGAACAGGCGGCACGGCTTTTGCAGGAAGCTCAGGCCCGGGCCGAGCAGCAGCTGCTGGCTGCCGACCCGCCGCCCATCGAGCTTGCCGAGAAAAAAGAGTCTTAGCCCTTCTTGCTCTCGGCCTTGGCGGCAAACTTTGCGTCGTTGACCACAAAGCGCTCGTGGACGCCGCCGCCCACGGGGCCTTTCTCGTCGTACAGGGAGACTTTGAACACCAGCTTGCGGCCTTCCACAGCGGTCAGCTCGCTCTCGCAGGTGACGGTCATGCCCACGGGGGTGGGTGCGGTGTGCTCCAGCTCCAGCTTGGTGCCCACAGAGCCGCAGCCCTCATCCAGAGCGTCGGCGACGCTCATCCAGCAGGTCTTTTCGGCCAGCGCCACCAGTGCGGGAGTGGCGAAGACGTTCAGCGTGCCGCTGCCCATGGTCTTGGCGGTGTTCTCGGGGGTCACGGCGACGCTCTGCTTGCCGCGGATTCCGGTTTCTAACATATAAAAATTCCCTCTTTCTTAATTTGTCGTGCTGCCGCGGTTTGCGGCAGATAATTTCACATTTGTAAGGATACCACAAAATCCACGCCATTGCACCTGTTTTCTGGATTTTCCTTCAAAACTCTTTCCGTCTGAGGCCAAACGCGGTATCATAAGCTGGACAGGGAGGGAAAGAAGATGAACGATTTCTGGAAATCCTACGACATCACCCACGCCGAATACGGGGCCGATTACCGATGCTACCCGCTGTATGGCACGGTTCACCTCATGGAGCTGGCCATTTCGCTTGCCTTTATCGTGGGGGTGGCCCTGTGGTATCGCCGCAGTTCTGCCCGCACCCGGCGGCGCATTTTAGTCGGAGTCACCGCTTTGCTCCTGCTGGACGAAGCTGCCCTTCTGCTGGGGATGGCCCTGACCGGCCAGTGGAATTGGAGCTATCTGCCCCTGCACCTGTGCAATATCAACGTCTTCGTCTGTCTGTACAACACGATCACGGACAGAAACTGGTGCAAAGAGGAGCTGTATGCCCTCTGTATCCCGGGCGCAATGCTGGCCCTGCTCTGCCCCAGCTGGCTGGATGTCCCCTCTTGGTGGACGCTCATCAATCTGCACTCCGTCAGTATCCATGCCCTGCTGGTACTCTATCCAGTCCTGCTGGTGGCGGGCGGCTTGGGCATCGCGCCGCTGCGCTCGCTCATCAACAACATCCACGACGAACGCTCCGAATTCGGCAACGTCACGATCATCTATGGCTCACGCAGCCCGGAAGAGATCATGTTCCGCGAGCAGTTCGAGATGTGGAGCCATCGACCCGATTTCGATTTCTACCTCACGATCGACAAGCCCCATCCCGATTGGAAGGGCAACGTCGGCCTGGTCACCGAGGCCTTCAAGGATCTCGAGGTCGATCCCGATAACACCTATGGAGCCATCTGTGGGCCGCCGGTGATGTATCGTTTCGTGGTCGAAGAGATGGCGAAGAAGGGCATCAGCTATGATCGCATCTTCATGTCGTTCGAACGTCACATGAAGTGTGGCATGGGCCGGTGCGGACACTGCCAGATCGGGCATCAATATGTTTGCTTCGACGGGCCGGTGTTCAATTACTGGGAAGCAAAGAACATTCAGGGGTCGATGTAGCATGGAAAAACAACCCCTGTCCTCATCCTGTGCTGAGCAGAAGCCGCTGCGCGTCGTGGTCGTGGGCCTAGCGAGCTGCTTTGGCTGTCAGCTGCAGATCACC